>Ga0302325_10027476_pt1 | contig 11792 bp, 13 predicted proteins | sample Palsa_T0_2_FD_201948 | JGI IMG/M metagenome (GOLD analysis project Ga0302325, IMG submission 201948) | Peat permafrost microbial communities from Stordalen Mire near Abisko, Sweden - Palsa_T0_2 | ecosystem: Environmental > Terrestrial > Soil > Palsa > Peat permafrost | place: Sweden: Abisko... | reverse complement strand
CTGACGTGCAGCCATCCGGGCATCGGCCGGCCGCGCATCTCCACCAGGCTCGCCGTTGTCGTCGCGACCAGGGCATCGGACTGCTGTGGATCGACACGGACCATGGCGCCGCCCTGGCTGCTGGCGGCGATCGCCATGTGGCCGGCGATGAGGAAGGCGAGGCCGCCAAACATCTTCTTCTCGGTCAGGTCGGGAGCGTTGGCGATGAGCCGCCGGATACGCTCGGCGAGTTCCTGATCGTAGGCCATGCCGGTGAGCCTACCCAGCGCCGAGGAGGCGGGCGCGGGTCCTGGCGCCGCGGCTGCGGGCCGGCGGCGTCTATGAGACCACGACCCGCATGACGCCGAAGTTCCGCGAGGACATCCGCGAGATAGCGGAACTGACATCGGACGACGAGCTGCGCAGGATCGCGGACCTTCCCGAAGTGCCGGTGTCACTGGAGCATCTCCGCCATGTGGAGCCGCAAACCCGCATACTCATCGGCTATCGGCTCGATGTCACTCCGGCCGAGAGTCCACGCCTGCGCCGCAGGCTAGCGCTTCCGCCTGATCCCAGGATCACACTGCATTTTGACGAGGTCGTCATGCCGGACAGTTCGGGAAAGTTCTGGGGTGCCATGCGTTGGGACAACTCCGGCCAGAGAACGGACGGTCGTTCGACAGCGCCGCACCGCTGAGTTTCGCGATCCACGTCCTTCACCACTTCTACCTGCGCTTCTGGCATGTCCGCCTGCTGCGTAACCCAAGATCATCCGGTGCATATCTCGTGCAGGCAGCCGCGCCAGCGCCCGTGATTTCGTAGCAACCGATACGGGTTCGGATGTACATTGCCGTCATGCGAGGCAGATCAGCGGGAAGTGACGACATTGATTTCTTTCGTCGGCTGGTGGTCAGGCCAGGCCGGAAAGAAGATGACCAGAAGTATATTGTAATCCTCAAATGGATTATCGACCACACAGCTGAGAAGTTCGACCCGCCTGATGGCGAATGGGCGACCATCGATGACCTGGCCTGCGCCTACATCAAGGACACCGAAGTCCGGACAGACCCGGACGACGATAAGCTCGAGAAGTTCTCTAAGGCCCTGCTCCGGTTGCCGCCGGTCCTAGGTGACATCAGCGGCGAACATGTCAGGCTCACCTCCCTCGGCCTGCTCCTCGCCGCACCTGAACTGGCGAAAGAAAAATGCAGTCGGCTCACTGAGACGGCCGTACTGTGCCACGACCTCTTCCAGGCCCCGGACAAGCGGGTACTCAGCAGAGCGAGCTTCGTTTCGGAATATCAGAAATTCTGCGGGCAGGAGCCGGCGCCAGCGGAGAGGGCAGGGGAAACGGGGGCGGAGGTAAAGCGCATAACCGCAGCAGCGGATCTTGTGTCCAAGCTCCCATTTGTCTCCGCTGGTCTCGGCGCTGACGGCGGCTGGCAGCTCACTATCCTGCGCAGCGTACTTGAATATGGTGTCGTCGCTCGCCGCGCTGGGGAAGGCGCCAACATCGAGGACGAGCGCATCGACGAGCGCATCGATGAGCGCATCGACGGCGAGCACATCGGCGAGCGCATCGACGATCTCCGGCGCCAGATGATCAAGCAGGTCGATCGCCGGCTCGGCCTGCGCGACAAAGGGCTGAAGAAATCGCGCGAGCGGCTCAATAGATGGGGGCGGTTGCTGCAGGCGATTATCCTGCAGCGCCACTGGCAGAACGAAGTAGCGATTGATCCAGGTCCTCCTTGGCTGTCGGGAAACGACCGGCCGGAGGTGGTGCCGGAGACCGCGGAGCCCGATATAGATGCTGATCCGTCGGCCCTGACCGAGCTGCTCGGCGTCTACGCGACCCAGTTCGGTTCCTATACCACGCTGCTGTGGCAGGTGCCCGCGCTGAGCCTTACCGCCCAGTCATTCCTCATGACCATCGCCTTGGGCGATAACTCCAACGCGGCCCGGCTGATCGCGTCGGTTCTGTCCATCATGATCGCCGGAACCTCGATCTCGCTGATGCACAACCAGCGTGGTCACGCCATGAATCACGGTGAGCTGGCGCTGAGAGTTTCCAGGAAACTCGGGCTGGCCAGGAGGCTCGGCAGGCTGGCGATCGATGACGCTAAACCGGAATTCGCCGACGCCGAGACGGTCTGGGTCGGCTGGGACCGCCACATCTACCACGTCTGGAAGGTCTGCCTGGGCTTGTTTATCGCCGCGGACGTCGGCGTGATCATCATGACCATCATCATCGCGGTACTAGGCAAGAACACATGGTGGGCTCAAGGATCGTAATTGGTGATGGGGGTTACAGTCCGGCGGCTGAGGGTGAAAATATGGGGCCGGTTACCGTCGAGGCGGGGAGGTTGAGACGGAACGGTCGGATAGGCCGGGGCAGCCACCAGTGCGGCGGGCGGAAATACCGTCCAGCACCGGAACGCGCAGCGGCCTCGTCCAGGAAGCATTCGGGTCCACCACCGGCACGTCGCTGACCATCATGCTGGACGACGCCGTGACCGGATATGACGGGGTGATCATCGCCGTCTGCGGGTATTTCGGCGGAACGATCTCGCGCATCACGCTCGGCGGCACCGGCGGTACCTTCACCAAGGTGGCCACCAGCGGCGGGTATAACTGCGAGATCTGGGCGAACCTGAACGTGCCGCCGGCCCAGGCCAGCGACAGCGTCGTCATCACGGCGTCCGAGGCTGGGATTATCGCCTGGGTGTACGAGGTCGCCGGGTATCCCGGGGTCACCGGCGGCGCGGTCTTCCTCGACCAGACGGCGGGTACCTACAGCGGCTCTGACGCGGCATCGTGGTCATCGGGGACGACCGGGACGACGGTGTCGGCTAGCGAGTTCGTCGTCGGGCTCGGGCTGGCCCTCCCCAATAACGGCACGGTGGTAACAGGACCCGCCGGCAGCTGGGTTAATGAAAGCGCCGCCGAGAACCTCGCTGGCGCTGACGGCTACTATCTCAGCGCCGTTTCCGGGTACCAGCTCCCCTCTTCCGCGGGGACATTCACGTACTCAGGCACCGTCAGCCCGAACGCTGCCTGGGCCGCGGTGAGCGCCACCTTCCTGCTCATGCCCAACCAGGGGGGCTGGGGCGGCTACGTGGCGAGCAGCCCGGACGGGTTCACCTCGGTCTCGGCCGCTTTCACGGTCCCGTCGCTGTCCGGGCGGCCCGGGTCGCTGTGCTCGGTCTGGGTGGGCCTCGGGAACGTCAAGCAGACCGGGATCTACCTCGCTTACGACACCAGCAACAGCGGTAATGCGGCCGCCAACCCGTGGACGTTCTTCCTGCCGATCTCCGAGCTGTGGAGCACCACCTACTACCCGGTCGCCGCCGGCGACGCGCTGACCCTCACCTTGTCCTACGACGACAGCTTCTGGTACGCGGAGATCGCCAACGCCACCCAGGACTGGACTTATACCGAGAAGAAGTCGATCCAGGCCGCCCTGATAGGCAGTAGCAGCTGGCCGTTCCCGCTGACCACCGCCGAAGTGATCGTCGAGAACGAGGACACCAACCTTCCCGACTTCGGGTCGGTCACCTTCACTGACGTCACGGCGACCCCCGCGTTTGACAGCCCGATGCCGATCGCCATCGCCAACTCCGGCATCGACGCCGTGCCCGGCCCGTTCTCCGCCGGGTCGTTCACCATGACCTGGAACGCGTACGGCTGATGACCGCGCCGCTGGATTACCAGATCGCGGTCACCCCCGCCTCGTCCGCCGCGAGCACCCTGGCCGTCCCGGCGCCGGCGTGCAACTCCGGTGACCTGCTCGTCATGGCCGCGTTCGGCGGCGGCACCACCGCTCCGCAGGCCCCTTCCGCGCCATCCGGATGGACCGCTGTCACCAGTTCCGGTGCCGCGCTTGGCGTCTTCGCCCGGACCGCCACCAGCTCGGAGTCCGCCTACGCGGTCGATTTCGCCGGCGACTGCTGCGGCGTCGCAGTGCTCGCCTGCTACCCGGCCGGGACGGTCGTCTCGGGCAGCTTTCCCGCCCACGTCACCGACCAGGCCAGCTATCACCCGCCGTTCCCGGCCGGGGTGACCGCCGGGGAGACGGTCCTGCTGTTCGGCGCGGTTATCGCCAATGCCAGCGACCCGAACCAGGGCTCAGGCTCGGAGCAGCTCGCGTTCCCCTCCGCCTGGGACTGGGACATACCGCCGGCCGGCCCGGCGATGTTCTCGAACCCGGATAGCTACCTCGTCACGGCGCTGGGCCTGGCCCGGTGCGAGGGCAGCACCGCCACCCCGGAGCTGACCTCGGCGGTCGGCTCCGACTTCTACGCCGGCTACCTGGTCCTGGACATCACCGGCAGTGCCCCGGACTGGCTGGAGGTCACCGCCGCCCCGTCCGGCGGCGCCGGCATCGGCATCTCGCTGACGGTCACGGCGCTGACCGGGGCGGCCCTGGTGGCCGAGATCGTGGCGAACGCGGCGACCGCGACCGCCTCCCTCACCTCTGGTGACCCGGAACTCGCCATCACCCCGGCCGGAACCGGGAGCCTGGTCTACGGGGCGCTGTGGAGCTACCGCCCCGGCGCGGGATTCACGGCCGCCAGCGGGACCACGTTCGACCAGAACGTCTATGACTCCGCGCACATCGCGGCCACGGGCAACTTCCATTCCTCCGCCCCGACCACTGAGGGCTCGCCGCAGACCCTCGGCGGCATCGCCCCGGCGGTCAGCTTCGCGCAGATCGCCCTGGCGGAGATCCCGGCGGCCGGGACGCTTGAGGTCGCGGCCACGGCACTGGTGACCGCCACCAGCGCCGGCCAGTACACGACATCAGCCTCGCCGCAGCAGACGGCGATCTTCACCGCGGCGCCCCCGGCGGGGTCGCTGCTGGTCGCGTCCGTCGCGGTCGGAACGCAGGCCTACAGCCCCGCCGCATCGGTCACCGTCTCCGACTCCTCGGGCCTGACCTGGACGGAGCTGGCCGGCTCGACTGACGCCGGGGTTGGCGCCTACGCCGGCATCTGGATCGCCGGCGTCCCGGGCACGCTGAGCAGCGCAGGTCCGGCGATGGCGGCCATGCCATGAGATGAGCATGCGTTCGATAAACGCAGCGGATGCTACCGGCCTCGCGGGCCCTGCCAGACCGCCATCTGCCCGTGCTCCAGCGCATGGCGCAGCGCGATGGCCTCGGGGGAGTCGCCCCCCTCCACCTCGACCGTGGAGCCGTAAGCTACCCCGCCGAAGACCGGCACCAGCCGGTCGATCCGGACCTGCCGGACCCGGCCGCCCAGGGCTCGCAGCAAGCCGGCGGCGAACTGCGGGCTCATCGGCCGCCCGAACTCCATCTCGGTAAGGGTGGCGGACAAGGTGAAGGCCTCAGTCTGGCCGATCGTAATGGGCAAATGCCGGTCCTCCGACACCGCGTCAAGCACCACGCAGAACAACGGGTCGTCCTCCGCCGTCGAGACCCCGACCACCTTGCCGAGCCGCATCTCCACGAAACCGACGTCCGAGGCTGTCGTCATGGCCGCGGTTTCAGCGTCAGCCCGATTCTCTCTCGGCCAACGTCAGGTAGGTGCCCGAGCTGTTCTGGTACTCGCCCGCGGCGGTGCAGGTACTGGCCGCAATGCAGGACACGCTGTTCAGCGGGCTCTCGTCCGCGCCGGCCGGGCTGGGGGTGGTCTGTCCCGTCCAGGTGGTGCCGTTCCATCCCTCGGCGGAGGGGCCGGTGGGCTCGGCGTTGCTTTCCGCGTAGGAGCCGACGGCCGTGCAGACACTGGCGGAGAAGCAGGACACGCCGGAAAATACGTCCGTGGCGCCCGGGTTGGGAGTCGTCTGGGTCGTCCAGGATGTGCCGTTCCACCGCTCGGCCCTCGTGCTGTCCAGGACGCCGCCCCCGGTGGACACGATGTCGTAGGTGCTGGTTGCGTCGATGCAGGTGATCGCGTAGGGGCCGGGGCCATCGGCGATGGTGACGGTCTTGCCGTCCGCCACGGTCCAGTCGTCGCTCACCTCGACACTGGTCGGCATCATTCTGCAGCAAAATACGACTTTTATAGTCATTTTGGGGATCTTTGGAACGGCCGCGCCCTAACGTCTACAAGCTCAACCCTCACCATAATGAGGACAGCTACGCCAGGCAGGGGTGCAAAGACCAGGGCCGCCAGGGAAATGTTATGACATGAAGCGCGGACGCTAGTGGCCTCAGGTAAAGGAGGACCAATGACCGGCACAGAACACTATTGCGAGGCTGAATGGCACCTAATGCGCTCGGCTAAATCCGACCCGGCCACGCAAAGCGAGCTATCGGCATGGCACCAGCGCCAAGCGCAGGTGCATGCGACGCTAGCGCTCGCAGCCGCAACCGCGCTAGGCTCCGGCAGCGGGAAGTGGGTCGAAGTCGCGGGCGCCAAGGTCGTCGTCTACTCGCCCGACGAGCTCCGGCCTGTGTCCTGACCCGCCGGGCTAGAGACAATTTTGACCGAACGGGCAGTGGTTCCAGCTCTCACTCAACCGCGCCTCCCCCATTCGGCGTAGTCACGCCACGACAAGCTGGGGTTTCGCCGTCACGACCGGTGCGGCAAGCTTCCTCGCATGAGTGTGAGGCTCCTGATTTTCGTTCAGGAACGCACCTTCTCCGATGCTCTGGCGACCCGGCTGGAAGCCGAGCAGGACCTGGAGGTCGTGGCCGCGCTTTACATAAGGGCCCCGTCGCCGCAGTTGTTCAGGGGAAGCCGCGCGGACGTCGTACTGCTCGACGGCGATCTTCCCGGCGACGCGGCGTTCCGCCTGTGCGAGGAACTGCGCCAGCGCGGCGATACGTCACACGTGGTTTTTCTCAGCCATTTCTCCGAGCCGGCCCGGATCGTGCGCGCGATCGCGGCGGGCGCCGTCGGCTGGGTACGCAAGGAAGAATCGCTCGATCGCCTGATCGAAGTCATTCACGGTGCGGTGAGGGACGAGACCTTGCTGCCCTCGGCCGAGACGGGACCGGTGCTCCGGCTTCTGATGCACGGGCCCGACCTGAAACAGGACAACGGCGATCAGTTGCTCGCCGCGTTGACCCGGCGCGAGCGTGAGGTGCTTACCTGTCTCGCCGAGGGCGCCAACCGGCGCGATCTGGCTGATCATCTGCACCTGTCGCCGAACACCGTCCGGACGCATCTGCAGAATCTCATGGGCAAGCTAGGCGTGCACTCTTCGCTTGAAGCCGTCGCGCTGACGCGCTCACAACTAGGTGATCGACGCTCCCAGCACGCGCTAAGCAGTAACTCCGGCTACTAGCTAAGTTACCAGAAGTGCTGGCCGCTGAGCCCCCATCGTGCCCAATTCTCTACGCCAGATGGGGGCTGCGCTGAAACCGCAGGCCGATCTAGGTTGAGTGAACGCTAGGCGCCCTGAATTCGCAGTATTTGCAATTAACGACATTCTTTGCCGGGGGGCACTCACGTGAGCAGATCCGCGGAGGCCGACGGATTCCGCGTTGCATTGGTCGGATGCGGTTACTGGGGATCCAAGCATGCACGGGTCATGTATTCGATGGAACGCGTCGCCGAAGTGGTGCTCGTTGACAGCCGGGAAGACCGGCTGCGGAGTTTGGCCCGGAGCTACAAGACCGCCCAGTGCTATCCCACCCTGCAGGCCGCGCTTCCGCATGTCGACGCTGTAGTAGTGGCCAGCCCGCCGAGCACGCACGTGCCGGTCGCGCTGGCTGCCATCCAGGCCGGCAAGCATGTGCTGGTAGAAAAGCCGCTTGCGCCCACGAGCGGGGGGGCGCGCACCCTCGTCTCTGCCGCGGCCGAGCAAGGCGTCGTCCTCATGGTGGGCCACACCTTCGAGTACAACCCGGCCGTGCGGAAGCTCCGCGACCTAGTGCAGAGCGGAGAGCTCGGCGAGCTGTACTACCTCGACAGCGCCCGGCTGAACCTCGGCCTGTACCAGAACGACGTGAACGTGATCCTCGATCTTGCGCCGCACGATGTGTCGATCATCAACTACGTGCTCGGCAGCAAGCCGGTCGCGGCCGCCGCGTGGGCATGTCGGCACGCCCACCACCGATTCGAGGACGTCGCTTATCTGCGCCTGTTCTATGACGACAATTTCGTGGATAACGGCATGTCCGCGAACATTCACGTTAGCTGGCTGGATCCGTGCAAGGTGCGCCGGGTCACGGCCGTCGGCAGCAAGAAAATGGCCGTCTACGATGACCTCGCCGCCGATGGGCGAATTCGCGTCCTCGACAAAGGCGTATCTCCCCCTGCGGCTGGGGGCGATCTTACCCAGCCCCCCATGTCCTACCGTTACGGCGACATCGTGGTGCCCTTCATCTCACCCGAAGAGCCGCTGAGCGTGCAGGACCGGCACTTCATCGACTGCATCGAGAGCGGAGATCGCCCCCTCACCGATGGCGAGAACGGCCTTGCCGTCGTGGAGGCCCTGGAGGCCGCCGAAGTCTCGCGCCGGCTGGCCCGTCCGGTACTGCTTGATGAGGTCAGGTCGGATGACCGGCTGGCCCGCCTGAGCGGACGCGATAACGGTCATAACGGCTCCCGGCACCGCATGCAGCGGCCGCAGCCCGCGCCGACTGCGGCGGAACTGGCCCGTTACCTCGTGCCCTCGGAAGCGCGATGAAACGGGTCGTCCCGTCCCGGGACCTGACGGCGATGACGCGCGAAATCCGCCGCGGTCTCGAGCGAGCCCGGGGAAACCTGCCCGACTTGAGCAGGTTCATGGGCGGCGACGCGGGCGGCGAAATCCTGTCGCTCCCGATCTTCCCGCATATGAGTGATTGGCAGGTGAGCGTGATGTGCGAGACCATGCGTGACGCGCTAGGAGAAAGGGAGCTTCTCCTTGGCTGACGCACGCCTCAGGCTGACCGGGGCGTCGCTGGAACAGGCAAGACGCGCCGGCCAGGCCTCCGATCTCGGCAAAAGGCTCTTCGACCTAATCGTGGCATCGGCATGCCTGCTAATGCTGCTTCCGCTGCTCGCCGCCGTGGCCGTGCTCGTCCGGCTGACCACGCCGGGACCGGTGCTGTTCCGGCAGATCCGGATTGGCCGTGACCGGCGGCCGTTCACGTTCTACAAGTTCCGCACCATGTACGAAGGCTGCGGCGATGAGGCCCACAAGCAGTACGTGCGCAGCCTGATAACCGAAGACAATCCCCCGCCGGGCGGCCCGCGCGGCCTGTACAAGCTCGAGGGCGATGCCCGGATCACCCCGCTAGGCCGCATACTGCGCCAGCTGAGCATCGACGAACTCCCGCAGCTGCTCAACGTGATCAAAGGCGAAATGTCGCTGGTGGGTCCGCGCCCGCACCTAACCTGGGAAGCCGAGCTGTTCCAGCCGCCACATGACCAGCGTTTTCTCGTTCCGCCGGGCATGACCGGCTTGTGGCAGGTCAGCGGCAGGAACCGGCTGACCTTCCGGCAGGGGCTCGACTTGGATGTGGAGTACGTCCACCGCCGTTGCTTCGCTCTTGACCTGTTGATACTCGTCAAGACGATCCGGGTGGTGCTCTTCGACAGCGGTGCGCTATGACGAACACGGAACTGTTGTCTGGCCTCCAGGCCCGCACCACCCTGCTCCGGTCAGGCAGCGAGACCACGGAGGACGAGTAATGACCGAACGGCTCGCGGCCATCCGGCCCGCGCAGCGCCGCCCGGCGAACACATGCGAGGTCCACCTCGTCCGCCATGGCATCACGAAGCTGCACCGTTACCGCGGTCGCCGTGACGTGCCGCTGGACGCGCAGGGCTACCAGGATGCGATCGAGGCTGCCGACCGCCTGGCGGACGTTGGCCTGTCCGCGGTCTACGCGGGACCGCTGCGCCGCACGATCGCCACCGCGCAGATCATCGCCGAGCAGGCTGACGTGCCGGACGTCCGGATCCTCAGCGGCCTGAACAATCTCGACTACGGGACGTGGGAGGGCATGACCGCCGAGGAAGCCGCCATGTTCGACCCGGAGGCGTTCGCCCGCTACCTGTCGGCGCCGGCCGACGCGGTGTGCGCGGGAGGCGAGCGGCTCAGCGATGCGCAGCACCGGATCATCACCGCGCTCCAGCTCATAGGCTCGCGGCACGCCGGGCAGGTGGTGGCGGCGGTGACCCATGCCGTCATGATCCGGCTGATCCTGATGAAGCTCAACCGCATCGAGGACGAGACCTGGCGGCTTCCCGTAAGGCTAGGCCCGGTTACCGAGGTGTGGCTGCGGGATGGCGCCATCGACGTCGCGCCGACCGCGAGTGACGAGAACCTGTGAGCACGGCGACAGCATCACGGGTTCAAGGGCGAGGCCGGAAACTGGAGTCGCCCGGCAGACTCGGCGTACTGCTCCTCGAGCCGGAATAGGCGAGACGGACGCTGCCTCTATCGGCGGCCGGGCCATCGATGCGCCAGGCATCACCGTCCGGTCGTATGGTCGAGGCATCACGGTCACGCCACCATGCCGCGACCTCGCGGGGCAGCGCCCGCCAGGCGGTGTCGTCGCCCTGGAATGTGTCCAGAAGCGCCTCGTAGCTGTCGGTCACCCGCCGGTCGCGCGCATAGTCAGGGTGGGTAAGCAGGAGGACCATTCCCTGTCGCTGGCGTAGGTAATGGGCCTTCTGCAGCCAAATCTCCGGGCCGGCTTTCTGGAGGATGGAGAACATGGTGTGGTCCTGCGGCAAGGTCATCGGCAACTCGACCATCGCCTGATTGAAGTATGGCCAGTAGGAGCAGCACCCGCCCGGCTGAGGCTCATACGGGTCGGTGTCGCTGTAGGAGGAGTCATAGTCGAAGCCAAGCCTGGGCATCAGCTCCCAATTGCGCTGCGTAGCCGGCGAACGGAACCCGATGGCGTCCCAGCGTTCGGCGAACTCACGCATCGCCGGCAGACGGCGTTCCATCAGCCGCCGTGAGGCCAGGTCGCGGCCGTCGTGACGCAGGCCGTGTACACCAACCTCGCATCCGTCATCCCGGAGCGTCCGGAGCCTCTCGTCGTCTACCGGGTAGCGTTGGCCGACGAAGTTCCACGACGAGCGGTAGCCGCGCACGCGCTCCAACGAGCGGAGCAACTCCATATCCCGGTAGCCGGCTGCGGTCTCCACGTCGTGCGTCAGCACGAGGGCCCAGCTCCGGCCATCCGGCCATGGGTCGAGAAAGGGAACCGGTTGCCCCGCGAACTCGGCTATCAGCGTGAAGAGCCATGCGTAAAGGTTGTGCAGGGCGTCCTCCGCCGGCCATCCGGGAAAAGATGACCGGGACTGCACACGGGTGAACAGGCGCCGCAGCCGTAGCTGGACTGGACGAGGAAGCGCAGGCCGGGCGAGGTAGTAGCCACGTACGGCGGCGGCGCGGGCCGCGGCGGCCAGTGCAGAGCGCCCGACGGCCTGGTAACCCTCCGACCAGAACCGCAACATCACCTCACCGGGATCGAACGGCAGGAAAATGCTGCCCTCGCGGTCGCGCCAGACGCTGGCAGCATGACGGGCGTCGACGTCGAAGATCGTCTCCACCGGTTCCCATCCCCGGCCATGCTGACTGAGCACGGCCGGGGCGGTGGTGCCGAGCGCGACGTGCCCGAAGAACGTGCCATCACGCAGCCGGTAGCGCCCGAGTCGGCCAGCGGCGCTCCGTCCGGCCCGGCGTGAATCTCCGTCCAGCCACAGCAGCGAGCGCGACTGGCCCACGGCGGCCAGCCGCTGCACCGGCGGACCGGAAGCGCGATCGCGGCTTGGTAGCGGTCGTGTCTGATAGGGGACGCGGAAGTAATCGAAGAAGAGGAACGGGTGTGACGCCTCGAACACCGCTTCTCCTTGAGATCGGCGCTGGGTCCTCGTGCTACTCTTCACCGTCTGGTT
>Ga0302325_10027475_pt1 | contig 11792 bp, 9 predicted proteins | sample Palsa_T0_2_FD_201948 | JGI IMG/M metagenome (GOLD analysis project Ga0302325, IMG submission 201948) | Peat permafrost microbial communities from Stordalen Mire near Abisko, Sweden - Palsa_T0_2 | ecosystem: Environmental > Terrestrial > Soil > Palsa > Peat permafrost | place: Sweden: Abisko... | reverse complement strand
TGATTCCAACATGCAAGCACCTCCTAGGCAAATTTCAACGAATCGCCTTAAGGTGTTGCTGTAGAGTGATTTTTTAGCCACGCGGGCGCTCATAGGTCAGATTAAGTTTCGGTGCTAACCGACTCTAAAGACTCGCCCCTCCGGTCTGGCTTGGCGAGCCTCCTTATTCCCAAGGACGACGCAATGATTAACGGCCCGGGTAAATACAGCGTTAACGCCGGCAAATTCGAGGTAACCATTTGCGGTTTGCCGGTAGCGGCACCATGAAAGCGTTGGCCGAACAGATTAACGAACTCGACGGCATCGAGATCTATGGCCGTGTTGTTGGTGTGCGCGGGCTGATGGTTGAAGTTGCCGGCCCGCTCCATGCCATGTCGGTGGGCGCACGGGTGATCATCGAGACCCCTGCCAAGAATATCCCGAGCGAGGTCGTAGGATTCTCGGGGCCCTACGCGCTGCTCATGCCGTTCGCTCCACTCGAAGGCGTGCGGCGGGGCTGCCGGGCGCTTGTGACCTCGGTTCCCGGTGCGGTGCGGCCATCGGCCGGGTGGCTCGGGCGCGTGGTCAATGCATTGGGCGAGCCGATCGACGGCAAGGGAGCTTTGCTTTACGGGCCTTCGCCCTTTCCATTCCGCAACACGCCACCGCTGGCGCATGCGCGGCGCAGGGTCGGCGCTCCGCTCGATCTTGGCGTGCGCGTACTCAATACTTTCATCACCTGCTGCCGGGGCCAGCGCATGGGTATTTTCTCCGGCTCCGGCGTCGGCAAATCGGTGCTCTTGTCCATGCTGGCGCGGAACGTCGCCGCCGACGTCACCGTCATCGGACTGATTGGCGAACGCGGTCGTGAGGTTCAGGAATTCCTCCAGGACGACCTGGGTGACGCAGGTCTCGCGCGCTCGGTCGTCGTGGTCTCGACCTCCGATGAGCCGGCGCTGATGCGTCGCCAAGCCGCTCATGTCACGCTCGCTATCGCCGAATATTTCCGCGACGAGGGCAAGGACGTTCTGGTGCTGATGGATTCGGTGACCCGTTTCGCGATGGCGCAGCGCGAGATCGGGCTCTCGGCCGGAGAGCCGCCGACGGCCAAGGGTTACACCCCAACGGTCTTCACCGAACTGCCGCGACTCCTTGAGCGCGCAGGGCCAGGCACTGAGCAAGGCACGATCACTGGCATTTTTACGGTTCTGGTCGACGGCGACGACCACAACGAACCGATCGCCGACGCAGTTCGCGGCATTCTCGACGGACATATCGTCATGGAGCGCGCTATCGCCGAACGCGGCCGTTACCCGGCGATCAATGTGCTTAAGTCCGTGTCGCGCACCATGCCGCGCGCGGCCGACCCCGACTATCTGCCGGTCATCTCGCAGGCCCGCCAGGTCATGGCGACTTACAACGATATGGAGGAACTCATCCGGCTGGGTGCCTACCGGGCCGGATCGAGCCCCGAGGTCGATGAGGCCATCCGCCTGCACAAGCCCCTGGAAACCTTTCTCGGCCAAGGTAAGGAAGAAGCAACCAGCTTGGCGGAAGGTTATCAGCGTTTGGCCCAGATTATGGCGGCTTCGGAAACCGAACGCTAACGTTATCGGGGTACAATTATGACCTTCGGCGCCGTGCGGAGGATTTCGACCGGCGCTTTGGTCCCGCGCCTTCGGGGGAGTAACAGTAGATGAAGTCCCGTGAGACGCTCATTCGCCTGAAAAAGTTTCAGGTTGACGAGAAACGGCGCAAGGTCGCGCAAATCGAGACGATGATCGCCGAATTCGATCGCATGGCGGGCGATCTGGAACGTGAGATCCGGGTCGAACAGGACCGTGCGGGAATCCACGATCCCGGGCATTTTGCCTATCCGACTTACGCCAAGGCCGCGATTTCGCGCCGGGAGAACCTGAAACGGTCGGCCGACGAGTTGCGAACCCAGCTCGAGGACGCCAAATTGGCTCTCGGGGATGCTTTCGACGAGCTCAAGAAGGTCGAGCTGCTCGACGAGCGCGACCAAGCGCGCGAGCGCGAGGCCGAAAACGCCATCGAGCAAGCGGAGCTCGATTCGATCGCGCTCATGCGCGTGCGGGGCGTGGCGCCGGCCTGATACATCGTTGCCGGATACGAACGCGGCTCCCCGCCCACGCGGGGGGAGCGCCGTTTTCGCGCCGCAATCGTTCGGGATTCCGGCTTTGACGGGAATGAACGCAAATAACTGCCGTCCCGGTGGCCGCTTACCCCCGTTTCGCTCTCGACGAGCGCCTGCTTCCCCGGCGATAATCGGGTGCCGCGTAAGGGTCCCAGGGGGCCGGGGGCAGTGTGATGTTGACGCAAGCGGAATTGGTCGGGCTGCTTGCAGCCGTCGCCAGGGGCGATGCGGCCGCGTTTGAGCAGCTTTATCATGCCACCCGTGCGAAACTGTACGGGGTCCTCCTACGTATCTTGGGGAAGCCTGAATTGGCCGATGAGGTCATGCAGGAGACATACCTCAAGGTTTGGAAGATGGCCGATAAGTTCGATGCGACGCGCGCTAGCCCGATCACCTGGATGGTGGCGATCGCGCGCAACAGGGCCATCGACATCGTACGCAAGAAAGCCGAGGTCTCGATCGAAGAGGAGCCGGAGGCGATGGATGTCGCCGCGGAAACCCCCGCGCCGCTTGCGCGCCGCGAGATGACGGAGGAACTCAAGCGCCTTCTTTCCTGCCTCGGGAAGCTTGATCCGGAGAAACAGCGGATCGTGCTGCTCGCCTATTACAGCGGCTGGAGCCGCGATCAACTCGCCAGGAAGCTCGACATTCCCGTGAACACAATCAAGACTTGGTTGCGTCGCAGCCTGCTTGAGATCCGCGGATGTATGGGAATGTGATGCCGGAGGAGCTTGGATAGCCGTGTTTGACGAGGACCAGGACACACTTGCTGCCGAATATGTACTCGGCACGCTTTCGGCTGAGGAGCGAGAGCACGCGGAGGCGTTGCTTTCGTTCGATCCCGGCTTCGAGGCGGCTGTACGGCAATGGGAGCGCCGGCTCGGCGAACTCAACGTCATGGTGGAAGCCGTCGAGCCGCCGACAGAGCTGTGGGACAAGATAAAACACGAGGTCACCGGCATCGCCGGACCGTCTGCTGAAGCCGAGTTGCCGCGCGTCGCGGAATTGCCGCGCGATCTGGACGGGCCGTCGCCCGCGGCCGCGCTGGTCCCGGACGTTTTGTCATTGGGGGCCGGGGATGCGCCATCGCCGCCTGCGGAAGCGGCGGTGAAGACCGCCGCCGATGCGCCCGCCGTCGTTCCGCCGCCGGTGCCGGAGCCACGGAAAATCGAACGCAGCGCCGACGTTGTCTATCTCGCCAGTCGCGTCCGGCGCTGGCGGGGCGCCGCGCTCGGCATTGGCGCGATCGCAGCTTTGTTGGCGATCTACGTGGCAGTATCGCGGTTCGCGCCCGATATCGTTCCGCCGCAGTTCCGGCCGAACGGGGGCGGGATGGTGGCGCGGACGGAGGGGCCAGGGCGCGCGCAGCAAGACCGTCTGGTTGCTGTGCTGCAGCAGCAGCCGACCGCGCCGGCTTTTCTGCTCACGCTCGACACGCAGCAACGGACTTTGTTTGTACGAAGGGTTTCGGCCACGCCGGAAGCGGACCGCAGTTACGAGTTGTGGCTGATTTCGAGCCGCTTCCCGGCTCCGCGGTCGCTTGGAGTCGTCGGCACCGACGAATTCACGCAGCGCGCGCTCCCGGGCAACTATGACATCGATACGTTGCGCACGGCGAGCTATGCGGTTTCGCTCGAACCTGCGGGCGGCTCGCCAAGCGGTACGCCGACCGGGCCGGTTCTATTCACTGGCAAGGCGATCGAGTCGCTTCCGGCCTCGCCGTTGTCCAAGCCGGCAAAGACATAATTTCCGAGCGAAGTCGGCCGAGCGTGTGGCGGCCCTCAAAAAGATTATGCCCGGCACTAGGCCGGGCATAACGGCAAAAGCGCGAAATCTTGACGTCAGCGAATGGCGGGGAGGCGCCCGCTTACGGCCGTGGGCTGACCCGCTTTGACAAGCGGCGCAGTGCCAAGATCGACATCGCGGATGTTGGCGAAAATACCGACGGCGGCGACCAACGTGGCGCAGACAAGCCCAACGATGACGATTTTCAAATGAGTGCGGCGATCCGCGCTGTACATCGAGTGGTTCATTTACGTCCTCCCGGTCTTTGCCGTAATCGCGGCACAGTGCCACTAGATTGCATTTGCTGACTTACGTACGTGTCAGCCGTCACATCTGAAACGTATTTCACTGAAGCGTGATCAACCGTGATAACGGGCGAATGGCCCAGTCGTTCCGGGCGCCCAAATCATTGTTTTCGATTGAGATTTATAACGGGGAACCGCGCCGTCTGCCGGTATGACGGTCTTTCAAATGCTCGCGACTGTCTTCAAACGCGCCCGCGGGTGGATTTCCGATTGCGCCAGAACGCTCGTCTGCGCCCGGAAACGCTCGACGATACCGCGTACGAAAGGCCTGATGCCGGAAGAGGTCACCAGCACCGGCGCCTCGCCGTCGCGTGCCGCCTGCTCGAATTTCTCGCGCACCAGGTTGATGAACTCGGTGAGCTTCGAAGGTTGCATTGCGAGGTTGCGATCGTCGCCTTGGCCGACAATCGATTCGGCAAAAGCCTGCTCCCACTTGGCCGTGAGCGCGATGATCGGCAGATAGCCGGCGGCACTGGTGTGCTGGGCGCAAAGCTGGCGTGAGAGCCGCGCCCGCACGTGCTCGGAGAGCATCGCCGGATTGCGCGTCGCCGCGACCCCGTCGGCGATGCCCTCGAGAACCGTAGCGAGATCTCGGATCGATATCCGCTCGGCGAGCAAAATCTGCAATACCCGCTGGATGCCGGAAATGGTGATCTGCGCAGGCACGATATCCTTGATCAATTCGCCCTGCTCCTTCGGCAGTTCTTTGATCAATTTCTGCACCTCGCGGTAGGAGAGAAGCTCGGACATGTTGGCCTTGATCAACTCGGTGAGGTGGGTAGCGAGGACGGTGGCCGCGTCGACGACGGTGTAGCCTTTGACGGAAGCTTCCTCCTTGAGCGATCCTTCGATCCAGGTCGCCGGCAGGCCGAAAGTCGGTTCGGTCGTGTGTACCCCGGGGAGCGTCACCTGCTTCCCGGCCGGATCCATGACCATGTATTGGCCGTGCCACACTTTGCCGGTGCCGGACTCGACCTCCTTGATCTTGATGACGTAGCTGTTGGCGTCGAGCTGGACGTTGTCGAGGATACGTACCGCCGGCATGACGAATCCCATTTCGGTGGCGAGCGAGCGCCGCAGCGCCTTGATCTGTTCGGTGAGGCGATCACCACCGTCGGGGCTGTTGACCAGCGGCAACAGCGCATAGCCGAGTTCGATCTTGAGATCGTCCATTTTGAGCGTCGCCGACATCGGCTCTTCCGCCGGCTCCGGCTTGGCGGCGTCGGCCTTTTTCGCATCGGCGGTAACCGCCTGCTTGTTGCGGCGGTCGATCAGATAAGCGAGGCTCGCAGTGCCGCCGCCGAGCGCCAGGAACGGCAGCATCGGAATGCCCGGCAGGAGCGCCATGACCAGCATCACGGCGCCCGACATGCCGAGCGCCTTGGGATAGCCGGAAAACTGGCTGAGCAACGCCTTGTCGGCGGCGCCGGACACTCCCGCTTTCGAAACCAGAAGGCCGGCGGCGATCGATACGATGAGTGCCGGGACCTGGGTGACCAAGCCATCGCCGACGGTGAGCAAGGTGTAGTCTTGGGCAGCCTCTGCGAAAGACAGGCCCTGCTGCATGATGCCGATGACCATGCCGCCGATGACGTTGATCATCACGACCAGCAGGCCGGCGATGGCGTCGCCACGAACGAATTTGGAGGCGCCGTCCATGGCGCCGAAGAAGCCGGACTCGTCTTCCAGGTTTTTGCGCCGCCGTCGCGCGTCCTTCTCGTCAATGAGGCCGGCGGAAAGGTCGGCGTCGATCGCCATCTGCTTGCCCGGCATCGCATCGAGGTGGAAGCGCGCGGCTACTTCCGCGATGCGCCCCGAGCCCTTGGTGATGACCACGAAATTGACGATCACCAGGATGGTGAAAACGATGATGCCAATCACGAAGTTGCCGCCCATGACGAAGCGGCCAAACGCCTCGATGACGTGACCGGCGGCGGCCGCTCCCTCGTGACCATGCGCAAGGATCAGTCGCGTCGAGGCGAGATTGAGCGCCAGGCGCAGCATGGTGGCGATCAGCAATACGGTTGGAAATGCCGAGAATTCGAGCGGTGCCTGGATGAACAGCGACGTCATCAGGATCAGCACCGAGAACGTGATGGAAATGGCGAGCGCGAAGTCGAGCAGGAGCGACGGCAGCGGCAGGATGAGGACCACGAGAATGGCCATCATGCCGAGCGCAAGCCCGAGGTCGCTGCGCTTGAGCATGGTGCCGAGATCGGCGAGGCGCGAGAGCGCCACTGATCCCTCGGCGCCCTGCGCCGAAGTTGCGTCGGTCATGTCGGTTGATCGAGCCCGTCGGTTGCGGTCACGTGTTTCAAAAGTATGCGCCGCGGCTGACGTGCCGCCGGCACGGAAGAGAGGAGCCGCGCTCGCGTCCAAAAGGCTGCCCCCGAAAGGTGCGGTGGAAACGCTTTTACCTCCCCGGCAAAATGTGCCGGGTATATGGTTACCGGGTGGTTAATATCGGCCGAATCGCGACGCGAATTACGGGCCCACTGCTAGAGGGAAAGATGTCTGCGCCTTTTCGCACTGCTTTGGTCTTGGTGCTTGGGCTCGCCGCCGTTCCGGGGCTGGCCGCTTCGGCCGCATTCGCCGCCGGCATCACGCCCGGTCTGTGGCGCATCGTCAGCCGTACCCAGACTGGCGGCGTCATCGGCCCTCCGCACGAAAGCTCGCGTTGCCTGACAACCGAGGAGGCGCAGGATGTGGCGGCGACGTTCGCGCCGCCGACCAGCGTTGAAAATTCCAGTTGCACACCGATCGAGCATAGCTTGAACGGCCAAAAGCTTACCTGGCGGATCACATGCAGGGGACAGCTCGACATGGAAGAAACCGGCGAATTCAATTTCGACAGTCCGCGCCACTATACCGCGACGATGCAGACCCGGGCCGCCGTATCCGGGACGACCATGATCGATTCCCAGGACATGCTCGAAGGCCAGTGGATCTCGGAGTGCAGGTAGGGTCGCTTATCCTTCCCCGCCTTACGGGGCTGGATAAGGAGCAAAAAGACTATGCTGAAACTCTCGATCGCGTTTCTCGTGGCGTTCAACGTCCAGCCAGCGCTAACCCAGGAACGTCCAGCTGCGTTCGTGGACGCCGCGACAATCGTGCCCGGGCTCATCGCCGACATGCGCTATGCCGGGTCGCACAACTTCGTCGGCCGGCCGATCGACGGTTACGAGAGGCCACGGTGCCTGCTTACGAAAGCAGCGGCAGACGCGCTTGCCCAGGTGGCGCGCGACCTCGCCCCGAGCGGCCTCGTGCTCAAAGTGTTCGACTGCTACCGCCCGACGCGCGCTGTCGCAAATTTTGAGCGTTGGGCGCGCGATCTTAGCGACACCACCGCCAAGCCCGAGTTCTATCCCGACGTCGACAAGCGCACGCTGTTTCGCGACGGCTTTATCTCCTCGCGATCCGGCCATTCGCGCGGCTCGACCATCGATCTCACGCTGGGGCGAGCGGACGGCCACGAACTCGACATGGGCACGCCGTTCGATTTTTTCAGTCCGCGATCATGGGCTGCAGCAGCAAGCAGCGGCGAAGCCAGGGCCAACCGCGCGTTGCTTGCCGCGGCCATGCGCCGCCGAGGTTTTCGCCCTTACGAGAAGGAATGGTGGCATTTCACGCTGTCGCACGAGCCCTTTCCCGACACGTATTTCGACTTTCCGGTGCGATGAGCATACGAAGGAACGACGCGGACCGTCTCAATTGCCATGCCGACATGCCGCAAGAAAGCCCTGCCGGGCGAAGATGACCCTGGTACGCCCAGCGTAATTCGGACCGCGCGCGCGGAACGTTTGTAGATACATCGGTGAATCTCGAATGAACTTTTCGGGGCGAGGGATAGCACCAAAATCCTACCCGCAGCCTTAGTCGGCGTAACCGGGGGCCGGTACGAAGCCACCGAATTCCCGCTCCATCAGAGCGGCAAAGGCAATTGGCGTGCGGTCTTCGAGATACGGACCGATGATCTGAACTCCGATCGGAAGGCCGCTCTCCGAAAGACCGATCGGCGCCGCTGTTGCCGGAAGGCCCGGGGTCGTCGCGAGCTCCGGCCAGACCAGTTGATCGAAAAACGAGAAATGTTTTCCGTCAATTTCGATCTGGCGCTCGGCCATCAGTGAATGATCGTGAGGAAACGCTATCGTCGGCATCGGCGGGCAGAGCACCACATCCCACTCGCGGAATAGTTTGGCCCATTGTTGCCGGAGCGCGATCCGCACCATGTCGGCCTCCGCCCACCCGCGATGGCTCAACGCCGCGCCGCGGTGACGTTCGGCCGCCAGGCTGTTGTCGTCGGCCTTGAGCGCTGCGGCACTGGCTTGTTCCAGTTCGTATATCTCCTGCGGCCATCGTTCGGACAAAGCTGCCAGCAACAGCCGCATGTAAAGCCTTGCCGATTGCGTGAGATCGGGCAGGAGCGGGCTCGCATGCGCGACCTTGACGCCCGCTTGGACGAGCCGCCGCGATAGGCTATCGAGCGCCGTGCGGATAGTCGCTTCTGTCGGCAACAACGGGTGATCGTCAATGACAAGGACGCGATAGTCCGAGAGTTTCTCGTGGCGCGGCGTCGGCAAAGCGAGACGAAACGCGATCCCGGCACCCGCTTCGTCCGGACCGGCGGTCACTGCCAGCGCAAGATCGAGATCGGCGGCGCTCCGCGCCATTGGGCCGACGACGGCAAGATCGCTTTCCCGCTGCACGGTCGTAGGCACCCGGTGACCGCGGGGGGCAACGAGATTTAACGTCGGCTTGTGGGCGTAAATGCCGCAATAGTGGGCTGGTACGCGGAGTGAGCCACCGATATCCGAGCCGAGCGACAGCGGTCCGAAGCCGGCGGCCAAAGCTGCCGACGATCCGCCCGATGATCCGCCCGGCGTGCGGCCGAGATCCCACGGGTTGTTGGTCGTCCCATAGATATCGTTGTAGCTTTGCCAATCGCCCAAGAGCAGCGGCACATTGGTCTTACCCAGGATCACCGCGCCCGCCGCTTTGACGCGGGCGATCATGACCGCGTCTTCCTGCGGCACGAAATCCTTGAACGCCGGCACGCCCCAGGTTGTCGGCAGGCCGGCGACGTCGAAGGATTCCTTGACCACCATCGGAATCCCAAGAAGCGGCCGCCGCTCGCCGCGTCCAAGCGCGGCATCGGCGGTCCGCGCGGCTTCACGACCACGTTCGAAGTCGCGCACGACGACGGCGTTGATTTTCGTATCGAGAGCTTCGATCCGCGCGATGACATGGTCGGTGAGTTCCAGGGCGGAAATCTTTCGGGTCGCAAGCGCGTCGACGAGTTGTTCGGTCGTGCCGTAGTTCAACGTGTGGTCCCGATCCGTCATGACCCGCCTCCCGCAGTTTCACTGTGTTGGCAAATTCCGAAGATTAGCGATTAGAGTGTCGCGCCTATCTGAACAGCTCTGCCAACCGTGGTATAGAGCCAGGCAGTGCGCAAGTCTTCCATTTTTGATTCGTGAGCAAATAGATTGCGAAATAAAGACCATGGCCGTCACCAACATCGGCCAAAAAAAATTGGCAGAGTCGAGACCGAAAGGACGCCATGCCCGCGGCCAACGGAGACACGTGAAATTGGTCCCACAGGATAGCTGTTGGGATGACCATGGATCGACGAGGCGGCGTTGACTCACGCCGCGTCCAGCACCTTTCGAACCGTTGCGGCGAGATGCTCGCTGGTGACGGGCTTTTGGATCAATTCGACGCCCGTATCGAGACGACCTTGATGGACGATGGCGTTGCGCGAATACCCGGTCATATACAGGACCTTGAGCGACGGCTGACGTCGCGTTGCTTCTTCCGCGAGTTTGCGGCCATTCATGCCGGGCATGACGACGTCGGTCAAAAGGAGCTGGACGGTCTTGTATTCGTCGAGGAGGCGGAGAGCGTCCTCGGCGTCTGCAGCTTCGAGAACATCGTATCCAAGGGTTCCGAGCGTCTCGACGACATAGCTCCGCACGTCGGCGTCATCCTCGACGACCAGAACGCATTCGCCCGGACGGCCACGGCTTGGATCACTTTTGTCTTCTTCCAACGCCGAAGATTTTCCAAAGAAGCGGGGTAAGTAGATCTTGATAGTGGTGCCGTCACCCGCCTCACTGTAGATTTTGATGTGCCCGCCTGATTGCTTGACAAAGCCATACACCTGACTGAGACCAAGTCCGGTACCCTGGCCGGTCTGTTTGGTTGTAAAGAACGGCTCGAAGGCTCTGTCGATGACCTCCTTCGTCATTCCCGAACCGGTGTCGGTCGCTGCGATCTGCACATATTGTCCGGGCTGGATATCGACATTCTGTTTGCAATAGGCGTCGTCGAGGTAGGAGTTACTTGCTTCGATCGTCAACTTGCCGCCGTCAGGCATGGCATCCCGGGCGTTGACCGCGAGATTGAGGATAGCGGCCTCGAGCTCGGCGGGATCGGCCTCCACCGGCCATACGCCGCCGCCGCCCACAATCTCGAGCGAGACGTCTTCTCCAAGCGCGCGCCGCAAGAAATCTGAGAGGCCGTTCAGCGCCCGATTGACGTCGAGTATCATCGGGCTAAGCGGTTGCTGCCGGGAAAACGCCAAAAGCCGCTTGGTGAGTGTCGCAGCCCGCTGGGCGCCGCGCATGGCGCTTTCCAGGCGGCGCCCGAGCTTGATCTGCGACCCGTCAGTCCACGTTTCCAACTGACGTTGCGCGGCTTCGAGATTGCCGATGATGATCGTGAGCAGATTGTTGAAGTCATGCGCGACGCCGCCTGTGAGATGACCGATTGCGTCGAGTTTTTGAGATTGGCGGAGCGCCTCTTCGGCGGCCGACCGCCGGTTGATTTCCCCGCAAAGGCGTTCCGTTCTGCGCAGCACTGCGAACAGCGTCAGAAAAAGTATGAGGGTCACTGGGATGCCGAATATCAGATGCGGCGCCATCCCCCAAATCCACTCGTCCCTCACGGCGGAAATCGCAATACCGGAGGTCAAATAGAGCGGGGTTGTGCCAAAACGGCGGAAGGCAAAACGCCGTTCAATGTGATCGAGCGGAGAAGTCGCCGTGTAAAGTCCGTCCTTCGGCGATCGCGCTATAGACCGGCGAAATCCGGTATGTTCGTCGAGGCGGTCGGTTGCGCTCGGCGGGGCGACCGGGTAGCGGGCCAGAATGAGACCGTCATTGCGGATGAGGGCATATTGCTGGCCCTCGGTGGACGCCAGCGTCGAGAAGAAGCGGAAAAAATTGCTCGGTAGAACGGAAATCTCAACGACGCCCGCGAATGCGCCATCGCGAACCAGCCGCCGACTCACCGTAAAGAACGGCTGGGCATTGAATCGCGATTCGTAGACCCGACCGTAGTAAGTCCCGACGTCGGCGTTGACATGGGCTTGAAAATAATCTCGGTCAGAAAAAATCTCTTCGGGCGGAGGATCGAGCCAGGATGAAATCAACGCCCGTCCGTCTCGGCCGTAAATCCAAATGGACTGGATGATTGGAATCTCGCCGACGAGCTTTTTGAGCACGAGATTGAGCCGCCCGTCGTTTTTCCGAATTTCTGAGTCCGACATTCCCTCGACAAGGTCG
>Ga0302325_10027473_pt1 | contig 11793 bp, 18 predicted proteins | sample Palsa_T0_2_FD_201948 | JGI IMG/M metagenome (GOLD analysis project Ga0302325, IMG submission 201948) | Peat permafrost microbial communities from Stordalen Mire near Abisko, Sweden - Palsa_T0_2 | ecosystem: Environmental > Terrestrial > Soil > Palsa > Peat permafrost | place: Sweden: Abisko... | reverse complement strand
AGGACGGGGACGGGTGAAAAGTGCTGTACAGGGAGAGGAAATGAGGGTTTGTGTGGAGGCATCATGGACGATGCCGAGACTTTGTCACTTTGATTTGCTAGAATGGGAGAAGTTTAAGGGATTAAGAGATATATGTGACTCTTTGAGTCAAACATCCAGGATGCTAAAGCTATAGTAAAGAGCAAATTGAAGAATTTTCTGAACTCACCGTGCTCGCTTCCAATCTTGTCCCAACCTCCACTTCGCCCCACCACTTGCTCAAGTTCTTACCCTCTCCTCTCCTTACTTATTATCAAACCTCCGGAGTTTAACGTGAGGGAGTGGAGCTAACCACGCATTTAGAGCACTTCAATCTTCGACCCCTCGAAATCTATAGATTAGTGCACGATTAAAAACACTCTTTGGCCAGCGGGGAGTAAGTAGCAGACTTTGTGATAAGGCACACATTGCGTTCTATCCTGTATCTCTACCTCTGGTATCCCGAAACCAAGCTCCAGCTCCCCACTCGCCAGTAAGATGTTTCTATCAATGCTTTGTTACCAAACAATGCTATAGCGAATTGCCCTTTTCTAGGCCGTGACTTTCTGACGACTCAACAATGCTGCCCAATCAGTAAACACCTGGAATAATGACCCATCGAACCCTATTACAATACTCCTCCCATCCCTTCCCATACTTCTTCGAACACCGTTCCTCGTCCCTCCAACAGCGATGAATCAGCAGAATCGTCATGAAAATCGCGTACGTCCAGGGCAGCAAGTTTCTTACTCCACACGTCGCACACATCGAATACGACAAGATAAGGTCGCCAAGGTAATTCACATGTCTTGCTAGTCCCCACCATCCAGAACACAAAAGTAAGCTCTCATGTTCTACACCATCATTGGTTCTGTATTTGACGCGAAGGACATCAGCGGGAGATCCCCACAGGTCGCAATTCCCTTGCGTTCGGCGGACGAGATCTTTCTGGTGGTTGACGCAGCGGAAGAGGACGTAGCCGCCGATGCCCATGAAAAGGATGGCTGCTGCATGGAAGTTTGACAAGATCACGGGGTTTCGAGCTAAGTACTGGGTTTGGAGAGTGTAGACGGCTGGAAGCCAGACGACGGACCCCCACGCAAGGTAGAATCCAAAGTGATCATGACAGATGTCAATCGTGCGGAGGTACCAATCTTCATTTATGAAGAAATCCACGACATAGATGGTGTGAAGGATGGTAGTGACCACGATGGAGTTGGTGATGTAACCGTGGGTTTGGTATTGATAGGCGATGAACGAGAAATCACTAGTGATGAATAAGCAATCTCTCCCAATAGTACAGATGGTTGAAGCCTTTCAAAAAGGATTTGGAAGTGCACATCATGTGATGTCAAATTTGGAATGAACTGACATTAGGGTCCATGCAATAATTCCTGGTCGCCCATTTGTGAACAATTTGAAATCAAAATATCTTCCAAATCTCGGATTGAGCTCAATTCCCATATACATATCGTACAAGATAGAGCCTACCATTTGTCAGCATCCAATTTTTCACCTTCAAATGCTTGGTCACTCACCACTGAATTTTCGGTCCTTCTCATGAGTTGGGCTCAGATGAGCTTTGAAATAAGCCAAGCCCGTGAGTAGAAATCCAAACACATTTGCCGAGACTAGAAGAGGCTCCCAATGCTTTGCAAGAATGGCTGGATCGACACATCCAGATGCCGCCAGTACGACGAATAAAAAATGAGTGGTGATCCAAGCCAGAAAGCCGTTGGTGTAATAGTTGAGAAGATTTCCAGCTGGGGTGAGTTGTCCGGTGCTCAACTTGCTGGGTAGAAACTGGTACAGAACGGCCTGAAAGAGTATCCAGGCACCATATCCAAGGCTGACTTTGAGGTCTGATCTCGGAGCGTAGATTGAGAAAAACTTTACAGGACCAGACTCCAGTAGACTATCGTGTGCTGCCGTTAATGATCCTCCAAAAGACGAGAGTGAGATCCACAAGAAGATCACGAGACAAGGACATAAAAGCATAATACTAGCACATCCTAGTGCATGTAACCAGGACCCATGATGGTGCCGTCGGCCCCATGATAAGCTCGAGTCCCGGGACTGTGAAAATGATGCAAGCCTTGGTCTTTTTGCTGAGCCAGGCGATTGAGGTGGGTCGACTGCGGCATGGTACGACGGTGAAGGTAGGATAATGGACTCCATCCTTGATAGTATTGATGGATTCCTCAAACGATGTTGGGTATCTGATTAAATAGTCTTTGAGTAATCAATTGAAGGTACGAATAAATACAGTCCTTGGTGTATTCTGTTAAGCTTCTGGGCCGCGCTAAACGACGAGGAAAGAACGAAGCTGGTGACGAAGCTGGTCGAGACTAGTTGCAATTTCTGTCGAGAATGACAAAAGAAAGTGAGGCGCAGATCTTACACAATGAGTGTGACGAAGCTCCCAAAGTGTATGAAAGGTACTGCAAAGCATCGTCAAGGCGCTGTAGGGGTCCAATCAAGGGATCATGGTTGGTGGTATTCCAGATCTGAAATCCCGTATCCCTTGACCAGTACTGTAACTCGCCTTACAGTACTCGAGTACTCGTTCGCTACGGGAGTATCCGAGGAAGCAAATTCCAAAAGAGTCGACCTCTCAACGGCCCACCATGATTTCGAAGAACCCGATTTCATCACGTCGGCATCGTGCTTGCCCGGCACCACGTTGTCTCGTCGTGTGTCTGTCCACCGGATGAAGCTGCGGCGAGAGAGACGTGGCCCTTCTTACTGTACAGTACCTTTCTTCCCGCCATTCCTACAGGCCCAGGATGCGACACAAAGGAAAGTCTCGCTTCTTGGACCGTTTGCCTCGACGAAACGAGGCAGCGGTCCTCGGTAGGATTTGTATTCGGCAGTCAGCCTGGCTCAGCCATGGAGTGATATCTTGCGCGACTAGATGTCACCGCAGTTGAGACCGAAACACGCGGCATCGCTGCTACCCGCTCCGGCGCCGAGCAAAGCCCCAAGGAGGCATAGTCAGGAGCCACGGACCAACTACAGTACGAACTTAGCCGACCCAGGCCATCGACCTCGGGCTTCGTACACAAGCTTTTCATCTCCCCGGCTGCACAATTAGGTATGCTTGAAAGGAGGCGTGGTACACCGTGATAGAAAGGAGTTGAAGTCGTGAAGCCAGAGACGTTGAAAGTCGTGAGATTAGGCGAGCCTTCGCCCTGGCCCAGCCGGCACAATGCAAACGACGCCCCACTCCAAAACAAACCCAGCAACCAACTGAAGCAGTTTCACACCGCCCTTGATACCTTGCTGGCCTTCGGCTTGAGTCCTGCGACCGCCATCGTGTTCCGAGTTGAAGAAATCCGCTGACCGTATTTGTAGACTTTGTCCTTCATTTCCTCAAACAGTGGTATGCGGAATACCTCCAGGAAGGAGTGAGATTTAAGGCTGCAGCTATGGGATAGATAGCATTGGGATGGCAGTATGGAGAATCGCGAGGTTAGCCACCTACGTCCTTCGGCGAAAGATCAGGATCCGCAATATTTTTGCAACCGTTTTGCGTTGTTGACATAACCGCCAGATGCATGACGGGAATCTCCTCGCTGGGATAACGCTGCGGCACTCAATGCTCTAGGTGCGAATACTCGGTTTTTCCTTGGGTCTGAAACTGTGGATCACTTCGTCGATCAGTAGAAAACCAATACGGTATTTGGGACTCAATCGAACTCAATTGCAGTGATCTGAGTGGTTAAAATACCCATGCAAAGTCCTCGTATCTGATCCACAGTTTCAGGCCTAAGCAAAAACCGAGTGTCCCTCCAAGATCGATTCAGGCATTTTCAGAGCGAGGGACGGGTACCTGCATCAGCCTGGTCCAGAAATGGCAGAAGACGATCGCCTTCTTGCAGGAGATTTGCGTCGTGATTTATTTCTGGAATCATGCGCTCGCGAGGCAGGTCGAAAATTACCACGATTGGCTGTTCGGGAAAAAAGAGTACCTTGCTGCAAATCCAGGGTAGGCATTGCCAAAAGTCTTATGGCATGGGTGTCTTCCTCATTTAGGTTATTCACCAACGTCGATATCATCCTCTCGGTCTCTCTGTTTCCTGCCTGTTCTATCTCTGGATCTTGCTACTGCAATCGAAACTAGAATCTAGAGTCCAGTGATTAGAAAACACAATCTGTCGAGAGCCTTCCAGCTTGGAAGTGGTTCTATAAATTCTTAGTCCAGAGCAAGTGCTCTCCTTTAAACTACGACTTGCACATACAAAACTTAAAATATCATACCTATTTTCCAAGTCTTCAGAATACAGGAAGCAAACCAAAATATCCATCATACTGTCAGTACAGTACAAAATACTTCATCTGAACAAACGTACGCACAACATGGACCCAAAAGGTTACGGCTGGGATTGTTGCCAGTGCGGTGCCTTCAATAGAGGAGGTTCTGCGTGCAGCGAGTGCGACCATTATCAATGCTCTAGTTGCCCAAGCACTTGAAGTTATTAGATTTAGGCTGTGAAGCTGAGGTAGCATTTTATAGTCTTAGGAAATGAGCGATATGCGTTGGGTTTTTATGGTGGGTGGAGTATGGTGTCATCTTGGGTTGGACTAGTTACCTCGATAAAATGGCCATTTTCTTGCTCTTCATCCCTTCTTCGAATTCACACATGCCTTTCCCTACTATTTAAAAGTCCCTAGAATAATATGTTCAGGGATCTGAGTCGGCGAATCATCACCTCGCCTTCAGCCACTTCCCGGTATTCGTCTCGGTATATTCCCACCCAATATTTCGTTCTCATAACAAAAGAAATTGCAAATGCCGTGTCAAGTCCCCTTCATTACTACCAATAATTACTCAATAATTGCTGGTGATGATATATTTCATGCCCGTGAAGTCACATGCGTGAATCATCCCTGCCCCTTCCGAACGACATTTTCAGTATCCCTATCTCATTTAAATTAGAAGTAAATCCTTACCATTCGCTTATGATTCATGTTATAAAGATGAGAAATGCCTACCATTCATCACATACTTTCATTCGAGAAAAGGCTCAAAACTTTCTTCGTGTCTGATTAAAAGTCCAAATCATGTTCCCTTCAAGCTGAAATCAACCACCTATCACTTTACAAGCAAACCAGCACAACACAACACCGACCAAAACCGGATCCTATTATCATAAAAATAGTATCAGGCATCCACAGCGACCATCGGAGAATATTAAAGCACAAATGGGACTCGAACAAGAAACTCCCTTTTGGGTCTGGATCTGCTGCCACTGCTCGCAACGGAACATCAGGAATGGAGAGGACGTAGAATACTGCATCCGAATGGAATGTGGACATATGAGGGGGGCTTGTTGTGGTGACTAGGAAGGAAGGTGTTCCCTCATATCAAAAAGGGGTTGGAAGAAACCTTCAGCCTGGCTTTGTCTACTCGCTCCAAACTCAAACTTAATGGGAGGAAAGACATTAGGAATCATGGATGAGGAATGGTGGTGCACTCAAAGACTTCCCAGTTGCACGAGAAATGACTAGAATTCGAATCGCCGTGAATCATCCACCCTCCTCTTCCCCTTCCTTCTCCCCTTCTTAAAACCCCACGCCCCTTTCTCTTTCCACGCCTCCTTCCACAATTCATCACATCTCAACCACTTTTCCCCCACATCAATCTCAATTTTCATCAAACCAGGCATCGGAGATCCAAAAATGTGCTTAATAACCAAAGCAACCCACACCTCCTGCCTCCACACAACCCTCTACACTGACCGTACTGCCTACCACCCGAATACATATTTCCGCGGTGACCCATTTAAGTGTAGGAAATTGAAGATTAATGAGGTGAGGATTGAGGGGGTTTGTGGGAAATGTCTTGAGCGGGGTGTTGCTGCGGAGGGAAGAGATGGAGCTGGAGAGGTGGAAAAGGAAGAAACAAGTAAGGATGAGGGCGAGGATGAGAAAAATATCCGGAGGTAAGAAGGACATTTAGGCCTTGGGGTTGTGTTTCTATGGTGAAATTTTAGGGAATTCAAAGCACTGTGTGACTTTTCCATCATGTAGGGAATCACTCCACCAATGAATAGATGAAGTGAATACTATGTCCATTAAGATTGAGTGCGCTTAGCCGGTCAGTTTACAGTAGCGAAGTGTCTCCGGCCCCTAGTAGGAAGAGTGCAAATGCAGAGATATATAAAGAAGCAAGCAGAATCCATAATCTTTCTAAGTCATAAAATTAACCCGGCTAGCGATTTTTACTACGCGGGAGAGCTGTTCCCAGAAGCTTCGCGAATCTGCATTTCTTTTCTTGTTCTATCTAGCTTCTCCAATTTTCCGGGTATCTCAACCCACCCTGGCTGCCTTCGTCCGTTCTCCAGTCGACATAAATATACTGACAACAGCGTTCGTCTGTTGTCTTTGACAGCAAATCCCTCTATCGGGCGGTGGTATATAAAGCGCCCAAATGAACCTCAAATTTCTGATCATTGTTCTAAAGTCAAGAGATCGATGTCACACTCGTACACCCAGGCGCTAATGAGACTATGGACCATTTTGTGGAACAGGATCCCAGTATAACTACGAAGATGCTTTGCATGAAAGTTCTGTCCAGTTAATATCTTGAGAATAAGGATGTATTTATACTCTCTCTAAGAAAAATTTTCATGGCGTGAATGTCAAGGCAAAAGAGAGATGACAGAATAGCATTTACTTCCTAAAAAAAAAAACTTAAGAAGCAACCCGAAAACGTCTCAAACATTCAACGACCTCCAAAATAATACAACAGGAACAATTGAACTGTTTGGACATGGTGAACGCATATAAAAGTCACACTACACTACTTCGCGACACCTTCTTAGCTCGTTAATCTTTGCACGCCTTATCTTCTTCCTTGCAAAGATTTGGATATTATTACCTTATTCCAATTCTAAATCGTCCTATAAAATGCGGCTGTCAGGCATAACGACCATCGAAAGATGCGACGATTTCGTCAGACCCACTCGACTGGCAAGCAGTGCTGCTCAATAAATCTATTCCCTCTCAAAGATCTTCCGCTCTTAATTCTGTACTAATAGTGTAGAAAATCGGAGCAACCTTCCTATCCCAGTCGGGGAGCAGCCAGGCACTAGTCCATGGTGCGAACTTGATATGCCATATTCGGGTTCCATTGATTGATTGTCTTTTATAGCACCGGTGCACTGCATCTCCTAGAATAACTTGTCGAGTTTGTCGAAATAGTGAATAGCCCTCTTCGCTTGAAAGACCGTGAAAGAATATCCTCTCGAAACAAGGACATTCTAAAAGCGCCTCCTGCACTACCACCTCCTTCACCCAACACGTCTTTGCTCGACACGTTTGCTTCTGCAACGCCTAGAGTTCCTTACCCCATCCATCACTCATACCCAAGACGTGAACGTAGTGTCCTTGGATTATAGAGAACCCTTTGCTCTCCGCTTCTTTCCCTTATTTTTTCTCTCCATCCTTGCCGCAAAAACAAAGCTCCCAAGCCTTCTCTCATTTGCAAAACCGTCCGAACTAAAACGGCTGTCAAGAGTTCTGACCATCGAAAAGATGCGACGATTTCGGCTGTCAGGCAATCTGCTTGTCGAAAGATGCGACGATTTCACTTGCCCAAACTCCCACTAGTTAAGTGGTAAAGATGCCTAGTGATAACTTGGTTCACGTAGCGAACACGCCAGATCCGTATGAAGCCAGGGTGACGAGTCGACTCGATCGGGAGTTGACTCGAACGGCAAGAGGCATCTGTTTGGTTGCATCTTCTGATTCTTGTTTTGGAGTCGGCAGCTTAAATAGAGAAGGAGAAGGAGAAGCGGGGTGGGGTAGCTTTACCTCAAGGAAAGAGAGTCTGCTAGCGAGGAGCGTGAATGCATTCATTGGATCTATTCTTGTCGCACCTGATATTCAGTTGCTTGGTTGACATGGTGTCTTCAAGAGCCAAAACTTGAATGGGGAAGTCCTGCACAGATTTGGACACTGAAAGCGAAGTGAAGGAGAATGTTCAACGAGAGCTTGGATGTCGAGGAAAGTGTGTAGGAGAATGTTCCACTTGGATTTGGACATTTAGGTTAACTACCATGGGAACTCACAATTCACCCATATACGTGAGAGACAGAGAAGTATTTATAGCTCTTCGATCTTAACTTTCCACTTCAATTCTCGTCTCTCCTTTTAAATCGAACGTATCGAATCGAACTCAGCTAGCTAGCAGCAACCTAACCAACCCGATCGCCTCCTCACGAAATGCCGCCACCCGCCAGAAAATTAACGTTAAAGTATATGCAATATATCCCACTATCGCTAGAAACGAGAGTCCCTTCCTTCAACGCCTGGCCCATATACCCCCACCTCGCTCCAATCAATCCCCATCTCTATCCTCTCTGTATTGATTATATTTAGTCAGAGTATCCGAATCCCTTGATTACTTGACCTCGATTTGCTGCTCATTCGGAGTAGGAGGCATGCTGTGGAAGTCATCCTTCTCATCCAATTCCTCATTGTGCAGCGCACTCGCAGGTTTCATCTCAACCGCTTCCTCTACCTGGAAAGTCGGGAGTGGTTCCTCGACAGCAGGCGAGATTCCATCAAGATTCTCTTCCTTCAACTCTGATTCCACCATCTCCTCGAGAGACTTTCTCTGCGGTGCTGACTCCTCCTTCTCGCGTTCGGGTGTTCGGGAGTCGACGCTCTTCCGCTTACTATCCACACCGTGCAAATCCACATCCTCGAATCCGTCCTTGGCCGGGCTTCGGATTGGAGATTGGCCACAGGCTTGGTCAACCATAAGCACCTTGCTGGACCTCGCCAAATTCCGCGGTGGCAGAGGAGGTGGTCCTGGTCGCTTGGGGATATCCACAAGTCCACCTCTCGCCTTCACAGCTTGTGGTATAATGACCGTAGCCTGTGCACTTGCTGCTTCAAAGATGACGGGTTCCTCCTCGTCATCCTCGTCGTCGCTTGCGTCATAGCTATGATCGGCACCATTCACATGATGTACAGAGTCATGTTCTCTAGGACTCTCGTTCACTGTTGTGCCATCGAAATCCTGGCTGTGGTTTAAATGGGAAAAGGGACCCAGGTCGATTTTCGTGTAGTCAATCTCTTCTGGTTCTCTGACATGGTGCTCGTCTTCTTCTACTATCCGTTTGTTTTCATCGGAATGTGAGGGCGAGGTGCTAGGTGTGAAGCGGTCGTCAGTTTGTGTACCGATTTCCGTTGTCTGAGTTGCTCGATCGATGCTGGTTCTAGTACGGGAACTAAGAGTCGACATGTAGCTTTCTCTGTTGCTTCGAGTTCCTAGTGTGTCCATGCTGCGGCGGTGGAATTTGCTGTATATGGGACTAGTGGGGCTGGGGTTATATTCGAATTGTGTGCTTGATGGCCTGCTTTTCGATCCTGCTTCCCGGATCTCGAAGCCTTCTTTCTCTAATGCAAGAACACCAAAAGGGTCAGGATCATCTGGTTCTGGGATGCCGAATATTGGACCATTGTGGGCTGTAGGTGATTCTACGTCGACGTCTCCTGGCGCTGGTTGGTCTGCAAGCTCTTCCATCATGACTCTATCGACGTCACTTCTGCCTTCTGCTGCCTTCACCGTCTCCATGAGCATCTTGATCTCGTATGGCGGATGTCTGGCCTTTCCAGCTAAAATATCCGCCACGCCGATTCTTTGTCCGTAGAAGCGCTCGTTTTCGTCAGCGCGCTCGATAATTACAGTTCCATCGACCTGGACTCCGGCGTAGAATCCCCGAGATTTTAGGTACGTGAAGACAGGACGACTATTTGCATGTCAGTCAAAGGTAGGTGGAGTTTGCGATATAATTTACGCACTTTGCCTGCTTCCATTTCCCATCATTCTCCAGGACCCCACCTATACCCACCGGCCCAGCGACCGCACTGATTTCCCCACCAAGAGTCGCTCGAATCTTGGTGAAAGCTTCGAGAGCTTTGCGATTGTTGATAACAACAACGCAATCGTAGATATCGACACCAACAAGAAATCCCAGACCTGCAGTGTGAAGCAATATGCCGGAAGGTGGACTCCATTCTCCATCCTCTTTCCTCGCAATCAAGACACCCGATCCACCTGCGCCCGAAACCCACAGACCCGTTCGCATTGTAGTGAAAATAGCCAGACCGACGGCATTCTGAATGACCCTCTGGGGAATCTTCTTGAGAACTCTTTGTTTGCCTTTCGGGATATCGACAGTCGTAGGTCGGTCTTCTTCGGCGTAGAATCCATCCTCTGCAAACTCAGGTCAGTAATTGCTTTTTCGCAAGCAGCAGAACTCGAAGGAGAGCACAAACTGCAAAATGACTTGAGAATCCTAGCAGCCTTGTCGCATTCCTTATCCAGAGTCGTAGGCCAGAATGCCTCCGATCCTATCTTGTTCGAAAGTCTGTTGATCGGTGCGCCGACTGAATTGCGTCAGTTTTTTACTCTATGGCAGCACAGCATTCTACTCACGTTTGTCTGCCCACGCCCAAGCTTTGTCAAAGCCCTTCTTGCTTCCAGTCTTCGTCTTGTCCCAAGAAGGAAGAATCGAAGTCACCTTCTGCATTTTGGCAGGGTCATTCAATTTAGGCACTTGGTGGTGCAGGGAAGCACAAATTCCGCTTGCACGACGAGGGTTCGGGATGGCGGGGAACTGGCGATGACGCTGCGTGGTGGACGCTGCTTACTGTACTCGTTATGTGAGAGCGTTTACCGATGCCACCGCTCCAACACTTCAATTAAGAGGTATGACGAACAGAAGAGGAGCTCATCGTCGCAGAGAGAAGAAGAAGAAGAAGAGGAAGAGGAAGGGGGTTGGAATATGGAAGTGAGGCTGAGGAATTAAGACAAACCCACTTACCAAACAATTGTTGCGCTGCCACTACGGCCCAGGGCTCGCCCGCTCGCTCCACAGTCGAACTCGGAAGGCCGGCATGATGCTTAGTGACGAAGCAGCAGCGTCGCGATTCCGCCTCGGGTGAGCTGATGTCATGCTTTTTTCTACTGTATGGTATGCGCAGATTGAACGTGGCTCAAAGCAGAACAAAACCAAGCAGAATCAGATAAACGAATATAAAAATCAGGAAATGAGAGTCGCGTCGGAGATTGAGCTTCGATATTTCCATTTTACCTTTGGAAAACGAGGAATGATCCTCGTGGACCCCTGGATCGGGGAGTGTCCCTGTTCCTTGCTGGGGTCGGTGGTGGGGAGTGGGTGAGGCTCGTGACAGCGCCCCTTACTCGTATTTTGGATTCGGGTTGAGTGCAGTACTGTAGCTTTTCATTTAGATTGATGCGAGATGCATTTTATACTTTGCAATTCAAGACGAGCGAATGCCAGGCAAGTGATACTGCAGAACGCCTTTTTATTTCCCTTCATACCCTTGCTTCCCAGTCCATATTCTGCAACCCCTTCCAAAGCCCCCCCTCCTTTTCATATACTAGTACAACTCATGAAAGATCCTCAAAAAAACACAAAACTGTTTCCTGATTTCCTTGTTGCGGCGTCCCGTCATTCATCTTTATGATGCACAGGTATGTTGTTCGTCCAACTGTGAACTCGAGGTTTCATCTGATAGATTTACAGCAACCCTTTCTTGATCTTCCCCATATCCTCCAGATTCTCATTAAGCATATCAGCTTTCTGATTACCACTGATCTCCCCTATCCAATATACCAAGTCAGTAGATGTCTCGGGAGAATGAAACCAGTGGCGGGACTATTCAAAGTGGAACACTCTGACAAGTTCATCCCACCATAGCAAGCGAAACTCGAGAAACAGTCACCGCGCTTAC
>Ga0302325_10027468_pt1 | contig 11795 bp, 7 predicted proteins | sample Palsa_T0_2_FD_201948 | JGI IMG/M metagenome (GOLD analysis project Ga0302325, IMG submission 201948) | Peat permafrost microbial communities from Stordalen Mire near Abisko, Sweden - Palsa_T0_2 | ecosystem: Environmental > Terrestrial > Soil > Palsa > Peat permafrost | place: Sweden: Abisko... | reverse complement strand
ATTCCGTTCTGTTGGAAAACAAACTTGCCTACCATGGATATACACCACGACCGTCCACTCGGCCAATTTTACCCAAACGCCGTCCCATAACAGCATCATATACCCAATATGGGCCGATCAAAAGTTAATTCCTAACAGGAAGTGTTCAGCGGGAAAGTAAAAAGAGATGAAAGCCGCGGGATGGCCATCCCGCGGCTTACTGCGGAAGAAGCTGAATTTTCAGGAGTTCGAGGTCTTGGGCGCCGAGCCGCTTCTTATACTCTTCCGCCCCCCGCAGCAGATTGAAAACCGGCGCCCCCGCGCCAATCGCATCCTGCAGCGCCAGGCTGAAGCTGACGATCCCGGGGCTCCACTGCTTCTTGGAGAAATCGTAACTGGTGTTGTAAATCATCGGCCCGCGCGAGGAATTCAGGCACAGCAGCCACGCGGTCGGAGCATTCTCCAGCCACAGCTCCTGCATGTAAAAATCCCCCTGCCGCGCCAGCGTCGGCGCCAGCCGGCGAAGGAAACCCACCAGCACTTCATCCGTGAAATCCGCTTTGGGCGATTCCGCCTGCCGCATCGCAGACAGCGCACGCTCCAGCGCCGGGATGATCTCATCCTCGCTTTTCAATGTTTTCCACGACAGGTTCGCCTTCGTCTGCGCGTTGCGGATTTTGCGTTTGATTTCCTTGCGTTCGTGGCTGTCAATCGAGTCGAGATATTCTTCCCACGTCCTGGGCAGCGTGATGAACGGCGCAGCCGACGTGACCGATTCGGAATATTCAAATTCGAACATCGGCGCCAATTCCGGCAATATCCGCCGCATCGCCGCATCCCCACGAACGTGGTGAAACTGCAACCCGCCCAGCGACCAATCCCACAGGCTGTTGAGCAGGCTGAGGATCATGCTCCAGCATTGCCGCGTCGCCTGCGGATCGACCAGCGGGTCGAGATAATCCGTAAGCCATCTCCCCGGCGTCTCCAGCATCGCCGCGGTATTGATCCCCAGCGGCACCGCCGCCAGAAGCTGATCGTCGCGCGTCACTGTCACCAGCCGAAACTGCCCCGCCGGGACAAATTCATTCACGACGGCCGATTGCCACGCAAGAGAATTAAACACGGTTGAAGAAGGGCAACGCGCCATGAGCTGCTGATACTGCTCGATGAAACCCGGATCATCCGGCCAATCCCGATAACATCGCGCACAAACGCCCTCGCGCTTCAGCCCCGGCAGCTCGCAACTTGCATGAGAAATCCTCAGCGCAGCCGGAACGATCGAGCGCAATGCCCCGCGCATTCGACCGCTAAGTTGGAGTTTTCCAGACATAATCTATCCCTGCAATCCGGCGCGATACTGATACTGATTATCAGTCATCGCGGGCGATGACTTAATCATATCGCGCAAAACCCAAAAGCCCCACGCCGGCGGCGTGGGGTAAGAGCGAGGTTATGGGGACCAGCGATCTCATCCCAATCAGCAATAACATTCCGCACAAAAATTTTCATCATCTTTACAGCCCGCCCCCCGCGCCCCACAATCCACCCATGGCCGGAGGCTCGTTCGTTCATCTTCACACTCACACGCATTACTCCCTCCTCGACGGGGCCTGCAAAATCCCCGAACTCGTCCACCGGGTCAAAGCCCTCGGCATGGACAGCATCGCCATCACCGACCACGGCTGCATGTTCGGCGTCGTCGAATTCTTCAGCGAATGCACCAAGGCCGGCATCAAACCGATCCTCGGCATGGAAGCCTACATGGCCCCCAATCACCGCGGCGAACGCAGCAGCGCCAGCGGCACCGGCAGCGATGCCGCCTACCACCTCCTCCTGCTGTGCGAAAATATTCAGGGCTACCAAAACCTCATCAAGCTCTCCAGCCTCGCGTACAAGGAAGGTTTCTACTACAAGCCCCGAATCGACAAGGAAATCCTCCGGGAATACCGCCACGGCCTGATCGCCACCAGCGCCTGCCTCGGCGGCGAGATTCCCTCCTGCCTCACCCGCCGCGACGCCAAGGCCGCAAAAAAAATCGCCGAAACGTATCTCGACATCTTCGGCCCCGACCGCTTCTTCATCGAAGTGCAGAAGCACGTCCCCGAGCAGGACATCGTCAACCCGGAGCTTGCAGAACTCGCGAAAAAGCTCGGCGTCGGCCTCGTCGCCACCAACGATGTCCATTTCCTTGAAAAAGACGACCACCACGCCCACGACATTCTCTGCTGCATCAGCATGGGCAAGCAGATCACCGACAACAGCCGGCTCAAATATCCCACGGAAATTTATCTCAAAAGCCCCGAGGAAATGCGCCAGGCGCTGGGCCATTTCGACCAGGCGATCGAAAACACCGCCCGCGTCGCGGCCATGTGCGATGTCACGCTCGATTTCTCCAAACGCCACGCGCCGGTCTATCGCGTGCCGAAAGATGCGATCAAATCCTCGGATGATTCGTCAATCGCCGATGATGCCCGCTATCTCCGCCAGCTTTGCGAAGAAGGTTTGCAGCGCCGCTACGGCACGCGCGATGTTTCACCCGAGATTCGCCAGCGTCTCGATCACGAGCTGAAGATCATCACCGCCAAGAATTTCTGCTCCTATTTTCTGATTGTCTGGGATTTCTGCGATTTCGCCGCGAAAAATGGCATCCCCGTCGGCGCAAGAGGCTCAGGCGTCGGAACGATGGTGGGATATCTCCTCGGCCTCTGCAACGTCGATCCGATCAAGTACGGCCTGCTGTTCGAGCGGTTCATGGACCCCAGCCGCAACGAAATGCCCGATATCGACATCGATATCTGCCAGGAAGGCCGCGCGAAGATCATCGAGTACGTCCGAAATAAATACGGCCATGTCGCGCAGATCATCACCTTCGGCACGCTTGCCGCGCGGGCGGTCTGCAAGGATGTCGGCCGCGTCATGGGCGTTCCCCTCCCCCTGACCGACAAGATCACCAAGCTGATTCCCGGCGTGCCGGGGATGAACCTCAACAAGGCGCTGTCGCAATCGCCCGATCTGCAGAAACTTTACGATGAGGACGAACAGGTCCGGAAAATCATCGACATCGGCAAGCGCCTCGAGGGCCTCTGCCGCAACGCCGGTATGCACGCCGCCGGCGTCGTCATCGCCGATCAGCCTCTCGATAATTTTCTCCCCCTCTACAAATCCGGCGACGACCTGCTCACCCAGTTCGAAGGCCCCATCGTCGAAAAAGTCGGCCTGCTGAAGATGGATTTCCTCGGCCTGCGCACCCTCACCACCCTGCAGCGATCCATCGATCTGGTGAAAAAGATCAAGAACATCGACATCGATATCGAAAACATCGACTTCACCGATGCCAAGGTCCTGGAGCTGTTTTGCCGCGGTGAAACCAAGGGCGTATTTCAGTTCGAATCCGGCGGAATGCAGGACCTGCTGATGAAGATGCGTCCCGATCGCCTGCAGGATCTGATCGCCGCCAACGCGCTCTATCGCCCCGGCCCGATGGAACTCATCCCCGTCTACTGCAACCGCAAGCACGGCCGCGAAAAGGTCCCGCAGGTGCATCCCATCATCGACCGCATCCTCGCCGAAACCTACGGCATCATGGTTTACCAGGAACAGGTGATGCAGATTTTCAACCAGCTCGGCGGCATCGAGCTGAGCGCGGCCTACAAGCTGATCAAAGCCATCAGCAAAAAAACCGCCGACGTCATCGCGAAATACCAGCCCGATTTTCTCAAGGGCGCGCAAAATAGCGGCGTCCCCCGCGAAAAGGCACAGGAAATTTTCGACCTGATCCTGAAATTCGGCGGATATGGTTTCAACAAAAGCCACTCCACCCGCTACGCCATCATCGCTTTCCAGACGGCGTATATGAAAACGTATCACCCCGTCGAATACATGGCCGCCCTGCTGACGTTTGAAATGGGCAACACAGACAAGGTCGTCGAATACATCGAAGAATGCCGCGACCGCAAAATCACCGTGCAGCCGCCGGATATCAACATCTCCGACAAAGATTTCACCCCCGTCTACGTCAAAGACACCGGCGTGATCCGCTTCGGAATGATGGCCGTGCGCGGCGTCGGTGAAAAAGCCGTCGAGGCGATCCTCGCCGAGCGATCGCGCGGCGGCGTCTTCTCCAGCCTCTACGACCTGTGCGAACGCATCGACCTGCGGCAAGTGACGCGCTCCACGCTCGAAGCGCTCATCAAATGCGGCGCATTCACCTCCATGAAATCCCGGCGCTCGCAGCTCCTGGCGATCCTCGACCGCGCCTTTGAGATGGGCCAGCAATCCCAGCAGGATAAACGCGCCGGCCAATTGAGCATGTTCGGCGCGCCCGCCGACACCAGCACATCCAAGCCCGCCGGCACGCTGCCGTCGCTGGATGAATTCCCCAGCGCCGATCTGCTGAAGATGGAAAAAGAGTTACTCGGCTTCTACATCACCAACAATCCGCTCACCGAGCACGAATCGGCCCTGGCCAATTTCGCGACCGCCACCACGCGCCAGGTGAAGTCGATGGCCGAAAACAGCGAAGTGACGCTCGGCGGAATGATCAACCGCGTGAAGCGCACAGTCACCAAAACCGGCCGCTCCGCGGGCCAGCCGATGTGCATCCTGACGATCGAAGACCTCGAGGGCCAGATCGAAGCCACGCTCTTCTCCGACACGCTGGCGGATATCATCAAGCGATATCCCCAGGCGATCGCCGAAGAGAACATCATTTTCCTCCGCGGAAAAGTCGATAAGCGCCGCGAAACGCCCGGCGTCATCGTCAGCGATCTCTTCCCCATCGCCGATGCCTTGCCCCGCCTGACGCGATGGGTGCGCGTCCAGATCGACCAGATCGACGGCGCGACCAAATTGCTTGGCGAGCTGAAACCAATCCTGGAAAAACATCGCGGCAACTGCCAGACATCCCTGAACGTGCCCGCCATTGGCGCCAAGCGCGCGACGATCCGCCTGGACGCATCCTGGTCCGTCCGCCCCACGCGCGAGATGAAAGAAGAATTGGAATACGCCCTCAACGGCCACGGCCGTGTAGAATTCGCCGGCGACGGCACCATGCGTGCCCGCACCGCCAAACAGGTCCCCCTCTTCGAAGGCGCCGACCCGATACCCCCCGCGCCACTCCCCGAAGAAGAAAACGCCCTCCCCGACATGGATTAGTTTTTTGTTTAGCGGCCGCACTTGTGCGGCGCGTTTCTTCGGGAAAAACGCCGCACAAGTGCGGCCGCTAAACGATAAACGTCCGATATTCCCCGCCCCATCCCCTCCCCACCGCCATAATTTGACTCTCTTCCCAATCAATTGGACATCATTCCCTGGAGGCAATGAGAATGATCGCCAAAGGGAAGCAAAAAGATCGTCGCAGCTCGTGCGGGTTTGAAGCGCTGGAAACGCGGACGCTGATGTCCGCCGCGCCGCTGGCGGCCCCCACGGGGTTCACGGCCCACATCGCCGGAACCTCCATCGATCTCGCCTGGACAGACAACACTTCCTCCGCGACCGGATATCACATCCTTCGCTCGACCGATGGCGTGAATTACGTCCTGCTGACCAATGCCACCGGCGCGACGGCAGATACTTACACGCAGCCGTATCCGACATATGGCGAGAAATATTATTACAAAGTCGAGGCCTACAACGGCGTCACCACGTCCGCCGCCACCGCGGCAGCTTCGGTCACGACCCCAGGCGCGGCAGTCACCGTCACTACCCGTTACGGCGATGAGCTGGTCATCACCGCCAACGGCGTCGATGATCTGATCTCGATCCTCCAGAACGGCTCGACTCTGACGATTAAAGCCGATCAACATACATATACCGCGACCGCCGGCGGGCTTTTCGTCTACACGCGCGGCGGGACCGATACGATCGACATCGCCGGTTCCGTGACCGCCGATACAACCGTTGAAACCATCGACGCCGCCGTCACGACCATCACCAGTTACGGCACGGACGTCACCGCCTGGATCGACGCCAACGACTCCTTCACCGGCACCGGTTCGGTCCACAGGGTCGCAAACTTCGCCGGCGGCGTCAGCAAGGCCACCGGCGCGTCGCTGGCCAATCCCAGCGATGCGGGAACCACGGTGAGGGTGAATGCCTCGCTGTTTGGAACCGGCCCGGTAATCGGTGATGTGAATCAGGGCGAAGTCGGCGACTGCTATTTCCTGGCCTCGCTCGCCGCCTTCGCCAAGCAGGATCCCAACCTGCTCGTGCAGTCGGCCGTCGATATGGGCGATGGAACTTACACCGTTCAGTTCAAGGAAGGCGGCACATCGGAGTTCGTGCGAGTGAATAACTACTTCTCCGCCGGGCCGTTCAATGGTTTGCTGTACGCCCATCCGGGCACGGATGGTTCGATCTGGGCGATGGTATTCGAAAAAGCATTCGCCTACTTCCGTACCGGCGCGAACACGTACAATTCGATCAACTCCGGCTGGATGGGCAACGTCTATAGCGATTTCGGCATCGCCTCGACCGCCTTCTGGCCGAGCTACTACACGGCGACTTCGCTGTACAACCTGCTCGCCCGCGACCTGGCCAGCGGACAGGAAATCACGCTCGGGACCGACTCCAATGCCCCGAACCTTGTCAGCGACCACGCCTACACGCTGGTGAACGCCTACAAGGATGCGCAAGGCGTGATCCACTTCGTCGTCCGCAACCCCTGGGGCGTCCAGGGCGATGCCCTGGAGAACAGCAGCGGCTACGCAGTGCTGACCTACGCCCAGCTCGTCGCCAACTTCGAGGACGGATGCATCTCAGCATAAATAGAAGCCTCTAATTACCAACGTAGATGCCGCCCGTGGCGGCGGAGCCGGGGGCGTCGCCGGGGAAGTAGTCCGGGCCGCCTGAGGTTTGGATGACGCCGTTTCGCTCGATGATATAGCGTGTTCCGGTGGCGGGGGTACCGGGGAATTTATCGCCGTATGCGGAGATGAAGCCGAGGTTTTCCGCGACGGCGAATGCGGAGCTGAAGCGGGGCGAGTTTTCGATTTGGATGATTTTGTTGCCGACGTCGATGCGCGAGCCTGGAGTGTTGGAAAGCATGTGATATCCCGCGTCGCCGCTGATGGTATAGCCGCTGAAGGGGATGATGATACCGCCGGCGGCGGAGAGGTGGATGCCGGTCCCCATCGGCCCGAAGATCAGGTGGGAGAAAGTGATTCGGGCGCCGAAGTAGGAGAGCAGGCCGACGGTTGAACCGGTTCCGGTAAGAGTCATTCCATCGACGTTTATACGGGTATTCATAATCTCGAAGATGTTGTTGGAACGGCCCTGGATGATGACGTTTTCGGGATGCCCGGGGTTGCCCATGAAGCGGACATCCAGGACTTGGCCGACCATGTAGCCGTCGCAATAGACGACGTTGTCTTTGCCGTTGACGGGTCCGTAGGTTCCGTCGGCGAGGTTGATGGTCACGACGTAGCCGGCGAGATCGTAGTTATTTTTGATCGTGTCATAGGCGTGCTGCAGGGTGAGCCAGGGTGTGGCCCGGGTGAGGCCATCGGACTGGTCGCTCCCGGTGGGACTGACAAAGAAATCCGTGGGAGCTGTGAGGCGGATTCTTGAGGGCACGGGCGGCTGCGGAGCGGCCTGCCCGCCTGACGATGCGCCTTGCGGCGTCGGCCCCTGCGATGCCTGGCAGGCAACGAGCGTGAGTGAGAGAAGAATCGCCCCAACAACATTCATCGCGACGGTGATTTGTCTATTCATATTGAACCGCTTGAAATGACACAATAGCCGCTACTGAATCGGAATCATGATATCGAATTCCGATCGATCCGAATGCGGATCGAACCGCTCATCATACAATTCCACATCCGCCGCCGGCCGGCGCTTCATTCCCGATTTCGGCAGCCATTCCTTGTAAATCGCCTCCATCGTTTGCCCCAGCTTGTCGAGCTTCCCGTGATGCGTGAACACCGCAAACCGCCCCGCGGGAATCGTGCGATGAATCATTCCTTTCGGAACCGAATCGAAATTCTTAACCTCGACGCAGGCGATGTAAAACATCTCGCCTTCACTGGCGCTTCCAGGCAAATGTTCAACCACACCGAAGCAGGCCTGCCCCACGCGATTGGGAATGGAACCCATCTGCGACATGAATTGCCCCCAAAGCGCGGGAATAATGGTCATGTCGTTGTTGTCGGGGAACATGATGGAGACAAATTTAGTTCCGAGCCCGACAACTTTCTTTTCGGGGAGATTTTTGAATTTGGGCTCCATTCGAAATATTGTAAATCAACTCACTTCGTCGCCACAACGTTCGGAAAAACCGGCGTCGGTTCCGCCAGTTTCGTCCCCGCCGCCGGCGGATTGCCGTACAGCCAATCCAGTGTCTTTCCCGCGACATCCACCTGCAACTGCGCCAGCCCCACCGCCGCTTTCTCCGGCAAAATCGGCAGCAGGCCCACCAGGCAACGGTGGATCGACACGGCGCACGTGCTCAGCACCGTGTTCAGCCGCGCCGCTTGCGATGCATCTTTCTTCAGCTTGAACGGCTCCGTCGCGTCGATGTAGCCATTGGTCAATCTCGCCAGTTGCACCGGCAGTTCCGCGCATTTCTGGAGATCGATCCGCGCATACGCATCCGCCAATTCCGGCCCCAGCCGCTCGCCCTGGGCCAGCAAATCGCGGTCGATCGATTCCAATTCCCCCGCGGCCGGCAGAATTCCGTCGCGATACAGGTGAACCATCTTAATCGTCCGGTTCAGGCAATTCCCCACGACGTTTTTCAACTCGTTAAACGATTTCGCGAAGTCGCCATCCGTCCAGTCCAGATCGCTCCCGAACGGCGCAGCGCGCAACAGATAGTAGCGCAGCGAATCCAGCGAATACGTCCCGATCACCTCGCGCAGCTTGGTCAGGTCGATGTAATTCCCCAGCGATTTGCTCATCTTCCTGCCGCCGCTCGTCCACCACCCGTGCGCAAACACCGTTTTGGGCAGCGGGAGATTCAGCGAAAACAGCATCGCCGGCCAATACACCGTATGAAACCACAAAATTTCCTTCCCGATGACATGCACATCCGCCGGCCAGAATTTCTTGAACAGCGATTCATCCCCCGACCCATACCCCAGTGCGGTGATGTAATTGCTCAGAGCGTCGATCCAGACATACACCACATGCTCCGGATCGTGCGGCAGCGGGATCCCCCATTTCAGCGTCGCCCGGCTGATCGACAAATCCTCCACACCCTGCTTGATTTTGCTCAGCACCTCGTTTCGCCGCGCCGCCGGCTGGATGAAATCCGGATTCGATTCGATATACGCCTGCACCCGCGGAATATACTTTTTCAGCCTGAAAAAATAGCTCTTTTCCGAAAACCGCGTCAGCGGCCTCCCGCTCACGACCGATTTAAATTCGCTCGCCTTCGCCTCGGTTTCGGTGACGAATTCCTCCTGCCCCTCGTCGTACCATCCCTCGTAGCTGCCAAGGTAAATATCGTCGCTCGCCACCAATCGGCGCACGATCTCCTGCACCGCCGACTTATGCCGATCCTGCGTCGTGCGGATGAAATCATCGTTCGTGATCCCGATCTCTTTCCAGAAATTCAAAAACGCCGCGACCATCTGATCCGCCAGCGCGCGCGGCTCAATATTCTGCGCCGCCGCCGTCTTCACCATCTTGATCCCATGTTCATCCGTCCCGGTAAGAAAAAACGTCTCCTGCCCGGTGAGCCGGTGATACCGCGCCAGCACATCGGATGCGATCGTCGTATACGCATGCCCCAGGTGCGGCTCGCCGTTGGGATAATAAATCGGCGTCGTGATATAGAATGTCTTGTTCATAAATCTCTCTTCAAAGCAAAAAAAGAACCACCGCTCGAATCGACCGACGGCAACGCGTAACGGGGATAGACAACTCCGAACGAATCGAAGCGGGCTATCCCAGTCGCATGGCCATCAATCGGGACGAACGGTGGTTCATTAAATGAATTATCGGCTGATTGCCGAGAAGATTCAAGTAATGCCTGTTCTATAAGTTTGATCGCTCGTCGTGCACAGAAGAAACTGGGGATGACCTCAATGCCCCGAACGATGCCAATCTGGTTCGCAATCGCCGCGTTTGTGATCGGCACTGGATTTGTATTCGTCAATCCACCCATGAAAGCACCGGACGAATGCGCACACTTCGCCCGGGCCTATCAGCTCCAAAGCCTTCAACTTTCGCCGCAAAAGCAAAACGGCATTCTCGGCGGTTACGTGCCTGCGGGAATCCCCATCCTTGCCATCCGTTTTGCCAAGGTTTCATTCGACGGCGCTCGCGTCGCGCAGATGCTGGATGCACGAAAAATCCCTTTTGACGTGCGCGACATCCGCTTCATCGTTTTCCCAAGCATCGCGAGATATCCCTGGATACCGTTCATTCCGCAGGCCGTGGGAATCGCCATTGCCCGCCCCTTCTGCAACTCCGCGATTGCCGTCATGTACGCCGGGCGCGAGGTGAATCTCATCGGATACATCCTGCTCGTTTTTGTCGCCCTTCGACTGATGCCCGATCCCCGCGCACGGCTGTCGCTGGCATTGATCGGGCTGCTGCCGATGTCCCTCTACCTGGCCGCATCGCTCTCCGCCGATGCGGTCACCATCGCGATGTCGTTTGTCGTCGCGACCGCGCTGTGGCGAATGATTTTTCTCACAGGCCGCGCTTCCAATGGGGATATCGCCCTGCTTGTGGTCTCGACCATTCTCCTTTCCCTCACAAAATTCGCCTACGCGCCGATTTCCCTGCTGGCGCTGGCAATTCCTAAAAATCGCCTGGGAAATGCCCGTCAATATCGCACGCTGATCTTCATGCTTCCGGTTTACAACTGCGCGGCGATTTTTTTGTGGATGCTCCAGTTTCACGGCATGCCCTCGGTCGATTTGAACCCCGCCGTTCGCCCCGCCGCTCAGGAGCAATATATTCTCCATCATCCAGGCGCGATCCCGCCGATGCTGCTGCACACGATGACCCTATACGGCAAGGAGATTTTCTCCGGCGTGATCGGCTCATTCGGCTGGAATGAAATCCTGATGCCGGCCGTGCTCGTGGTCATCTACGCGATCATCCTGTTCATTCCGCTCATGACCAGCGCCCCACCTCGCCGCTGGGGCGTAGCCATTTTTGCAATCTCCATCGCGGTCGCCGATTCCCTCGCGATTCTGATCGACTACTACATTCAAACCCGTCCCCTGGCGGAACAGACGATCGAGGGCTTCCAGGGCAGGTATCTCATCCCCCTCCTTCCCATGCTGATTTTTCTTCTCGGCGCAAAACCCCGATTCGCGCCGAGGCTCGATCGTCTGCTGCTTATCATCGCCATCCTGATTTCCGCCTTCGCCGTAATCTTCCTTGCCCAGGAGCTGTATCCAGGCGCGCCCTTCAGTCGATTCGATTACCGCTGGTCTGATTGACCCCATAGATTCATAAATCTAACCTCTAAAGGTATTTACTTGCACTTGCCACTTGCCGCGTGCACTTGCTTCCACCCTTTCCTTCTTGACAACCCCCCCGCCCCGCTTATCCTTCCCCCCTTCGTAAACCGCCTAAGCTTTGGAAGTCATTCCAAAGCGCGGGGAACCCATCGCGGGGCGAGTGTCCCGCGCAGTGTGATGGAATGTGATGGCAATCGCGTCGAGCCCGTCCGAGCGGTTCGGAACGGTGATTCGACTCGGGTGCCGCCGCAATCCTTCACGCAGGGGCGAATCGGCCTTTTGGCCGAGGGCGACTTTTAGCGCCCAGCCCGTCAGCTAACCCCGTCGGCTACTGAAAGGGAATTTACGCTTGGGTACATTCGGCCGAATCAGGCCAGCCCGCTTGAAGCGTTCCCCCCT
>Ga0302325_10027467_pt1 | contig 11795 bp, 11 predicted proteins | sample Palsa_T0_2_FD_201948 | JGI IMG/M metagenome (GOLD analysis project Ga0302325, IMG submission 201948) | Peat permafrost microbial communities from Stordalen Mire near Abisko, Sweden - Palsa_T0_2 | ecosystem: Environmental > Terrestrial > Soil > Palsa > Peat permafrost | place: Sweden: Abisko... | reverse complement strand
CCGGCAGTCCTTCCGCTAGGCCGGTCGTCCCCGCCGTGTCGGTGGCGGGCTCCGTCTCCGCTTGCTCGCGGCGCACGAACACGGCAACGCCGATGACCACGCCAGCCAAGGTCCAGAGTCCCCACGCGATCCCCTGACCGAGCTGCGTGGCGACCGGACCTGGGCAGGCGTCGGCAACGCCCCAGCCAATCCCGAACATGATGCTGCCAACGATGTGACGCCGAGCGGGCGGGTCGTTCGTCCAGGACACCGGCTTGCCGGTGAACAATGCCCTGGCGCCGAGCCTGCGCACCGCCCAGCTTCCGGCCGAGGCGACGAGCATCGCCGATGCCATGAACAGAAACAGGTAGGAGTGCTCGAACAGCAGCGCCCCTCGGATCACGTTCGGCGAGCTCATGCCGCTCCACGAGAGCCCGACGCCGAACACCAGGCCGATCATCAGTCCGGCGGTGCGCCCGCGCATCAGATCACCGCCTTGGTCACGAGCGTGACCACGATCGCGGTCGCGAAGAATGTCCCGGTCGCGGCGAGGCTCGCTCTGGAGAGGATCGCGGTGCCGCTCAGCCCGTTGCCGGACGTGCAGCCTCCGGCGACCTTGGCGCCGTAGCCGATCAGCAGACCGGAGACGAGCAGGATCGGAGCGATCCACGCCCGCGCCCCTCCGTGAAGGTGGTCGGTGAGATACCCGTAGCCGTGGAAATCAGGTCCGCCCGCCGCCACCGCGAACAGGGTGCCGCCAAGGATCACGCCGATCAGAAACCAGCCGCGCCAGTCGAATGCAACCGAGCGCGACATCAGCTTCCCGATCACCTCCGAGAAGCCGCCGGTCACGCCCAGCCGGGCATTGAACAGCAGCCGGCAGGTGACGACACACAACCCGAGCGCCGGCCCCGCGATGTACCAGGCGAGTTGCTTGTGCAGCATTGGGATCTCCCGTCTTTGGATCGGACGGCAACCAGCTTACAAAAGCAAGTCAATCGAATTTGCTGCAATACCTTCGATCCCGCTGACCGGTTTGCTTCCTACCGGCGGCTGGCGGCGATCTTCGCGCTGCGTGGCCGCGTACCCGCTGCGGATGGCGCGATCAGTAGGCGAGAGACGCCGGGTGCAGCCGGCAGAAGCACGAGGAGGTGATGGCGATGTCCGCCGCCGCGAGCGCGCGGTCGAGCCGGGGCTTGACCGACGCGGCCTGATCGGCACGCCCCAACCGGGTCAGGCACTCGTGATACCCGCGGAGGCTCCAGACGTTGTTGGGGTGCTGGCAGGCTCGCGGGAGCGTCCGGTCCAGGCCGAGGTCCGCGGCGTAGACCTCGAGCGCGGCCTCGATCTCGCCCTGCTCGAGCAGTAGCGCTCCGTACGCATGGCGGGTGGGTTGCATCCAACCCCACGGCTCGTCGTAGGGCAGCGTGTCGTCGAGCTCGATCGCCCGGCGAAGACGCAGCCAGGCGGTGTCGTAGTCCGCGCCGCGGTACGCGATCTCCCCGTCGAGCATCGCGCCGGCGATGGCGAGGATGTCGAGGGCGATGTTGTTGAAGAGGTAGCGCGTCTCGGGCACCCGAGCCACCGCGGCGGCGAAGAGCTCGCGTTCGGAGGCGGCCGCGACGACGTCGGACGAGGCGGCGAAGGCAACGCCCCTGGCGTAGTGGGTCAGCGCCGTGGTGACGCGATAGAGCTCCGGGTCCTCGGGCAGCGGCTCGGCGATCAGCTCCTGCCAGCGCCCGAACCGCACGAGTACGTGCAGGCGCATCCCGACGAAGCTCTCGAGCCAGTCGGCCATGGGCGGCGACTCGACGCGGAGCAACTCCGCCGGGAGGGCCGCGGCCAGCGCCTCGGCCGCGGCCGCGGCCAGCGCGGTCGCCTGCCGGCCGGCGAACATCGCGCCGTAGGTCCGGAAATGGTGGTCGTGGGCGCGGTACAACGAGTAAAAGTTGAGCGTCCCTGCGTGAGCGACGTAGCGATCGTCGGCGGCGATCGCGGCCTCGTTGCCGTCGATTACCCGCTCGTAGTCGCCCAGCAGGACGTCGATGTGGGTGGGCATGTGCAGCAGGTGCCCGGCGTCGGGAACGAGGCCGCGGAGGGCGTTCGCGGGTTCCAGAGCCGCTTCTGGGGTAGGGGACATCTCCATCAGGTGGATGTAGAGGTGCAGCAGGCCGGGGTGGCGCATCCCACCCGGTCGCGCCAGCGCCAATTCGAGGACGCGCCGGGCCTCGAGCGTGTGCGCCCCCACGGCGGGTTGGCCGGTCGGGAGGTCCCACAGCGACCAGGCGGTCACGTTGAGCAGCGCGTCCGCGAACAGCGCCGCCACATCGAGATCCTCAGGGTGCGCGGCGGCGACCTCACGCATCGCCTGGGCGTAGGCCTCGGACCAGCCGGTCATCTCCTCGTCGGGCTCGGGGCCGGGGTAGCGGCTGCCCAGCGCCCAGATCAGGTCGCGCTCGACCGCCGGCGCCGCAGCGGCCAGATCCGCCGCCCGCCGGGTCGCGTCGCGGGCTCGGCACAGGGACACGCGCAGATCGGTCTCGTCGAAGGCGTCCCACTGCTTGTTGTAGTTGGGCCCGGCGGCATAGGCCACGCCCCAATGCGCGAGCGCGAACCCCGGGTCGAAGTCCAGAGCCCGCTCGAAGCAGACAATCGCCTCCTCGTGGTTGAACGCGTAGCTCCAGATCAGTCCCCGGTCGAACCATGTCTGCGCCTCCGCCGAGGCGGTCGAGCTCTCGCGGGTGAAGGGTCCGAGGTCGTAGGCGTAGGTCAACGAACGGCCCGACAGCTACTGAAGTCCGGTCCGGACCGAAGTGATGCGACCAGTGTTCAAACCGAACCAGTGCATCCGCCCGGCATACCGCGCGTGCTCGACCTTAAGGCAGCGGTCCATGATCACGGCCACGCCACCCTCCTCGGCGATCCGGGCGCCCTCCTCGTTGATCACGCCGAACTGGCACCAGAGGGCGCCGGCGTGGATCTCGACGGCCTCGCGAGCGATCCCCGGCAGCGCGTCCGGGGCGCGGAAGACGTTGACGATGTCGACAGCGACGGGCACGTCGAGCAGGCTGGCGTAGCTCGTCTCGCCGAGCACCTCGGTCTCGCGGGGGTTCACGGGGATCACCCGGTAGCCGTGGCGCTGAAGGTAGAAGCCGACGAAGTGGCTCGCGCGCAGCGCGTTCCCGGACAGGCCAACGATCGCGATCGTGCGCGCGCCGTGGATCAGGCGCTGGATCGTCAATGTGTCCTGATAGCGCTCGAGCTCGGTCATCTGGTCAGCGCCTGTTCGAGGTCCCAGATCAGATCGTCGACCGACTCGGTGCCGACCGACAGCCGGACCGTTCCGGGCCTGACTCCGGCCGCCTCCAACTCGTCGTCGCTCAGTTGGCGGTGCGTGGTACTCGCCGGATGGATGATCAGGCTCTTCGCGTCGCCGACGTTGGCGAGGTGGGACCAGAGCGTCACGCCGCGGATCAGGTCCTGTCCGCCGCTGCGGCCGCCCGCACAGTCGAAGGAGAACACCGAGCCGGCGCCGCGCGGCAGGTACTTCTCGACGAGCGGCCGGTAGCGGCTCCCCGGCAGGCCGGGATAGGTGACGTTCGAGGCCAGATCGTGCGACTCCAGGAATGCCGCGACTGTTCGCGCGTTCTCGACGTGACGTTCCATCCTCAGCGACAGTGTCTCCAGCCCCTGCAGGAACAGGAACGCATTGAACGGCGACAGCGCGCCGCCGAGATCGCGCAGTGTCTCGGCCCGCAGCTTCATCAGGTAGCCATACATCCCGAAGGTCTCGTGGAACTGCAGGCCGTGATAGGCCGGCGACGGATCCGCGATCACCGGAAACCGTCCGCCCGACCAATCGAATGTCCCTGACTCGACGACGACGCCGCCGATGCTCGTCCCGTGGCCGCCGATGAACTTGGTCGCGGAGTGGATCACGATGTCGGCGCCCCATTCGATCGGGCGGCACAGGTACGGCGTCGCGAACGTGTTGTCGACGATCAGCGGCAACCCGTGCTCGTGCGCGACCGACGCCAGGGCCTCGATGTCCAGCACGTTCCCGGCGGGGTTGCCGATCGTCTCGCCGAAGAACGCCTTGGTGGTTGGGCGGATCGCCTTGCGCCACTCGTCGGGGTCGTCGGGATCGACCCACGTCAGCTCCACACTCAGCTTTCTGAGCAGGTGCTTGAGCTGAGTCACCGTCCCCCCGTAGAGCGCCGTGGACGAGACGACATGGTCGCCCGGCTCAAGCAGCGTGAACAGCGCGGCCGCCTGCGCAGCGAGGCCGCTCGCGAACGCGACCGCGCCGGCCCCACCTTCGAGGTTCCCGACTCGCTCCTCGAACACAGCGACCGTCGGGTTCATGATCCGCGAGTAGGTGTTCCCGTACTCCTGCAGGTTGAAGTAGGCCGCCGCCGACTCGGGGTCTTCGAACACGTAGCTGGTCGTCTGGAAGATCGGCACCGCGCGAGCTCCCGTGTTCGGGTCGGGCCGCTGCCCCGCGTGGAGCTGGCGAGTCTCGAACCCGTACTCACGGGCCTGCTCGGGTCGCTCCTGCTCGTCGGTCACGGACCCTCTCCCAGAAAGCGACGAATGATCGGCGTCTGCCGCGCCTCCTCGAGCAGGAAGCAGTCGTGCCCGTATGGCGCGTCGATGACGTGAAACTCGACGGGCTTGCCGAGCCTCCGTAGCGCGTCTTCGATCTCGCGCGACCCCGACGGCGGGTACAGCCAGTCGGAGCTGAAGGCGATCAGCAGCGTCCGCGCCGTAACGTCCTCGAAAGCGGGCATCAGCGACCCACCGCCGTACTGCCGGGCGAGATCGAAGTAGGTCAGCGCCCGCGACGTGTACAGGTAGGTGTTGGCGTCGAAGCGCTTGACGAACGAATCGGCTTGATGGCGCAGGTAGCTCTCGACCTCGAACTCCGGCTCGGTGACGGTGTAGCGGATGTCGTCGGCGAACTGCAGCCGCCGGCCGAACTTCTCCGCCAACGCTGGCGCCGAGAGGTACGTGATGTGGCCGATCATTCGCGCGATGCCCATGCCGGCGTTCGGCTCCGCTTCGGTGCCGTGGTAATGGCCGCCATGCCACGCCGAGTCGCTCATGATCGCCTCCCGCGCGATCGCGTTCCAGGCCATCCCCTGGGGGTGCAGGGCGTGCGTGCTGGCGATCGCGACGATCGCGTCGACCTGGTCTCCGAACGTGATCGCCCACTCGAACGCTTGCATCCCTCCGAGCGAGCCGCCCGCCACCGCCGCCAGCCGCTCGATCCCGAGCTCGTCGAGGAACGCGCGTTCTGTTCTCACCATGTCGGCGACGGTGATCACGGGGAAGTCCGAGCCGTACGGCACGCCCGTCGCCGGGTCGAGCGACGAGGGCCCCGTGGTCCCGCGGCAACCGCCGAGCAGGTTCGTGGAGACGACGAAATACCGGTCGGTGTCGAAGGCCTTGCCGGGGCCGATCATCCCGTCCCACCACCCGAGTCCCTTGCCGGCCGTTCCGTCGCGGTCCTCGGCCCTGAACCCGTCGCGAGTGCTTTGCCCCGCCGCCGCCTTCGAGAAGCCGGCGGCGTGGGCGTCACCGCTGAGCGCGTGGCAGACCATGATCACATTGTCACGCCGGGGTGAGAGCGAGCCGTACGTCTCGTAGGCCACGCGGACGTGGTCCAGATCCCGCCCGCAGTCAAGCCTCACCGGGTTGGGCAGCTCGAGATAACGCGTCTCGACGGTCCCGACCGAGCCGGCCGCGAGCGTCGATGATGGGACTGTGGACGCGGTCATCCTGAGCTATTATCGAGTATTCCAGTCGAGAAACCACGTTATTGGGGAGAGGGACACGAGATGAGCACGACGATCGACAACGGAGTAAACGTTCAGGCATTGCTCGATGCGCGCGGCGTGCTGGAGGGCGCGCCGGAGGCCGCCCAGTTCACCTGGCGCGCGTCGTCGAAGTGGGAGCACGGCGTCCACAGCACGACGAAGATCCAGAACTACTTCGGCCTCGGTGAAGAGCAGAGCCACAAGACCGAAACGGTGTTCGACGCCGACCATCCCGAGACCTTCGCAGCTCCGGACAACGGGATCACGCCGATCGAGTATCTGCTCGTCGGACTCGCGAGCTGCCTGACCGCCGGTGTGGCGTCCGTCGCGCAGAATCGCGGGATTCAGCTGCGCTCGGTCGAGTCGACGGTCGAGGGCAACCACGACATCCGCGGGATCCTCGGTGTCGACAGCGACGTTCGCAACGGCTTCAACGACATCAAGGTGACGTTCGCGATCGACGCCGATGCCTCCAAGGAGGACATCGAAGCGCTCGTGGCCCAGTCTCAGAAGCGCTCCGCGGTGTTCGACGCTATCTCGAACCCGACGGAGGTCGTCGTCGCGGTCGCCTGAGGGTTCCGTCGTCGAGCGGGTCACCACCGTCGTCATCGGCGCCGGGCACGCCGGTCTCGCCGCAAGCCACTTTCTCAGCGAACGGTCGATCGATCACGTCGTGCTCGAGCGCGGCGAGATCGCGAACTCGTGGCGTCGTGAGCGCTGGGACTCGCTGCGGCTGCTGACCCCCAACTGGCAGTGCGGCCTACCCGGCGTTCCCTATCAGGGCCCCGATCCCGACGGCTACATGACGACCGCCGAGGTCGTCGAGCTGATCGGTCGCTTCGCCGCGCGTGCTCGCGTGCGCGTCCGCACCGGCGCGGATGTCACCTCGGTGAGGCACAAGGACGACGGCTACCAGCTGACCACGAACGACGGCGAGATCCGCTCGCGCACGGTGGTGATCGCGAGCGGTGCCTGCAACCAGCCGACGGTGCCCGGCTTCGCGCAGGCGGTGCCGGCGGACGTCGAGCAGCTGACGCCGTTTGACTACCGCAACCCCGCGCAACTCCCCGAGGGAGGCGTGCTCGTGGTCGGGGCGTCGGCGACCGGAGTCCAGCTGGCCGACGAGCTGAGGCGATCGGGCCGCCCGGTGACCCTGTCGGTCGGAGAGCACGTGAGGTTGCCGCGGACCTATCGCAGCCGCGATGTCCTGTGGTGGATGGACGCGTCCGGCGTCTGGGACCAGCGCTACGACGAGCTCGACGATCTCAGGCGGGCGCGACAGCTTCCCTCGCCACAGCTCGTCGGGACGCCCGAGCGAGCGACGCTCGATCTGGGCGCGCTCGTCGCGATCGGCGTCGAGCTTGTAGGGCGCCTCGCGGCTATCCGTGACGGGCGCGCGCTGTTCTCAGGGGGCCTGCGCAACGTCTGCGCCCTCGCGGACCTGAAGATGCGGCGGCTGCTCGGAGTCTTCGACGAGTGGGCTCGGGCCGAGGGGTTGGATGCCGAGGTCGGCGCCCCCGAGCGCGGCGCACCGACTGAGGTGGCGCGATCGCCGCGGTTGCAGCTTGACCTCCGGAGCGGCGAGATCCGCTCGATCGTCTGGGCGACGGGCTTTCGGCCCGATTACCAGTGGCTCGACGTGCCCGTGATCGATCCCAAGGGGCGACTCCGCCATGACGGCGGCGTCGTCGACAGCCCCGGTCTGTACGCCCTCGGGCTGCCCGTGCTCAGGCGGCGCAAGTCGACGTTCATTCACGGCATCGAGGATGATGCGCGAGAGGTGATCGATCATCTCGCGGGATCGCTGGCCGGCGAGCGGAGCACGTACGCCAGCCGCGGCCCCGGTCGCGCCAGCGGAGCCCGAACTTTGGGCTCTCGCCCAACCAACCCATGAGCCCTCAGGGCGTGGGCAGGTCCCACGAGGCGCTTCAGCTCTGCTGCGCGCAGCTCTCCTCGAGGTTCGAGAACTCGCCGGACACTGAGTGTGGTCCGCTGAACGATGCCGACACATCGGCCTCGTCGCCGAGCCTCGTGGCGGCGTTCGAGAAGCTGCCGTCCGGGCTCAAGAACATGGGGTAGGAGATCTGGTAGCCGCAGGAGTCCGTGCTGCTGTTGCCGGCGATCTCGAACGCGTAGAACTTCGTGCCGCCGGGCCCGAGACCGGTCGGCGACAGCAACGCCCGCCCACCGGCAACGATGTTCAACTCGACCGGCTCCTGCTCGGCGGTCTGACCCTCCCAGACGCCGTCTTTCAGCGCCTTGCGGTGGCCCGGCTTAGCGGTCAGATGGACCTTGCCCGTGTCGCACACCTCGGCGCCGCCCTCGTAGGCGTTGACGCTCCGGGATACGTGGCGATACGTGAGCTCGAGCGCTCCGGGGACCGCGATCGACGACTTCGTCGCGGCACAGCGGCGCTCGCGGTCGACCCAGGAGACCGCCGGCACCCAGGTCGAGGCGCAGGACTTCTCGAGCTTCCAGCGCGTCGCCCGCGATGCGAGCGCTGCCGGTGCCGTCGCGCGACGGCTCCGTTTGCGCGTCTGCGGCTCGCCGGGCAGCGACTGGCTGTGAGATGGCGGCCCTTAAACGAAAACCGCCCGCGTTGGGCGGGCGGCTTCCGATCCAGGTAAGGCCCAATCGGGACGGGCAGGGGTACGTGCCAGAAAGGGCCTGGTTCGAGTGGCTCGGACGGCGGGAGGCGCCGATGTCTGCGGCTTCGCCCGAGCCTATGTATGGGAGTCGGTTTCGCGATGCGATTCCTTACCCGCGATGCATGATGGCGCCTAGACGGGCCGCCCGCAATAGGACATCCGTCCAGTCTGGGCAGGATGATCCCAACTGATGAACTCCGAAGAACACGTTCCCGGACCACCGAAGCGGTTCGCGCAGGGGATCGGGGCCGTGATGTCCACGGCGCCGCTGGTGCTCGAGTTGCCCGGCCGCGGTCACGCGAGCTCGAGCGCGGCGCCGCGGAGGATGTCGTGCTCTGAGACCTCGATCTGATCGAGCGAGAACAGGCGCATAACCTCGCGCAGGATCACCGCCCCGGCGACGATTGTCGGCGCGCGGGCGGGGTCGAGGCCGGGCGTCCGCTTGCGCTCCTCGAGCGGGACGGCCGCCAGTAACTTGAGGATCCGGTCGCGCTCGGCGCCCGTGATCACGTATCCGTGCACCTTCGAGGCGTCGTAGGGCTCGAGCGCCTGGGCGATCGCGGCGAGCTGCGTCGCCGTGCCGGCCACGCCGATCGCGTGCTGCACCGCGGCGCGGTGCTCGCTCGGCACGCCGTCGCTGACGATCGCGCGCACATCCTGCGCGAGTGCGTCGAGCTCGGCGTCCCTTGGCGGATCGCTGTGCAGGTGGCGCTCGGTCTGCCGCACGACGCCGGCTTGGGTCGAGACGTGGAACAGCATCTCGCGCCCGGAGCCGATCACGAGCTCGGTCGAACCCCCGCCGATGTCGACGACCAGCGTCGGGGTCGAGTCGCTCGGGTCGCGCTCACTCATCGCGCCGAGGAACGTGAGCCTGGCCTCGTCGTCGCCCTTGAGGATGTGGGGCTCGAGCCCGTACCGCTGCTCGACGGCCGCCGCGAACTCGGACCCGTTCGCGGCGTCGCGGACGGCGCTCGTCATCACCGCTAGCGCCCGGGTGGCGCCGTACTCGTCGATCGCCCTGCGGTACCCGTCCAGCGTCGAATAGACCCTTTGCATCGCGTCCTCACGCAGGCGGCCGTCCTTGTCGACGCCGGCTCCGAGTCGCGTCACGTTCGAGCGGCGGTCGAGCTCGGCGGTGACGCGATCGCCGTCTCGGTCCGCGACCAGCAGCCGGGTCGAGTTCGTGCCGATGTCGACGACCGCGACTCGCATCAGGCCGGTCCGCTTCCGATCACGTTCGCCTGGTGGCGCAGCGGCTCGCCGGCGAGGCCCGCGAGCAGGTTTTCGACCGCGAGCTCCGTCATCCGCTCGCGGGCGGCGCGGGTCGCCGAGCCGATGTGGGGGGTGACGATCACGTTCGGAGCCCCGTAGAGCGGATCGGTGTGCGGCAGCGGCTCGGGGTCGGTGACGTCGAGCGCGGCGGCGGCGATCGTGCCCGCCCGGAGCGCGTCCGCGAGCGCCGCCTGGTCGACGATCGGTCCGCGGGCGGTGTTGATCAGGATCGCGGTCGGCTTCATCCGCTGCAGCGCGGCGCCGTCGATCAGATGGCGGGTCGCAGGCGTGAGCGGGCAGTGCACGGAGACGTAGTCTGACTGTTCGAGCAACTGCTCGAGTGTTGTTTCCGAGTCCTTCGAGCCCGCGCTGATCACCCGCATCTGGAAGCCCTCGGCGCGCCTCGCGACGGCGCGCCCGATCCGCCCGAAGCCGATGATCCCGAGCGTCTGGCCGTTGACGCTGTGGCCGAGATGCTCGCCCGGCTCCCACGTGACCCAGTCGCCCTCACGTGCGGCGGCGATCGCGTCGGGCAGCTTGCGCGCAGCCGCGAGCAGCAGCGCGAACGTCATGTCGGCGGTTGCGTCGGTGAGCACGTCCGGCGTGTGGCCGACAGGGATCCCGCGCGCGGACGCGGCCTCGAGGTCGACGTTGTCGTACCCGACCGCGTAGTTTGAGATCACCTCCAGGCGCGGAGAGGCTGCGATCAGGTCGGCGTCGACACGATCCGTCAGCAGCGACAGCAGGCCTTCGGTATCGGCAACGTGCTCGCGCAGCTGCTCGTAGGTGGGCGGCAGCCGCTCGGGCCAGATCTCGACCTCGTGCTCCGCCGTCAGGCGGTCGAGTGCCGGGCCGGGGAGGCGGCGAGAGACGAAGCAATGGGCCATCGGTCGAGCATTGTCTCGCGCTCGCGCGAGGACTACGATTCAGCGATGCGGAATCATGAGCTGTTTCCGTATGACCGGTCGCTCTTGTTGCGGATGGTGCTTGTGTCGGTGTTCACGCCGTTGCTCGTGATCGCGATCGTCGTCGGCGCGATCCTCGCGCTCCCGAACCCGTTCCAGTTCGTGCTTGCGGGCGTGATCGTGTGCGGTGCGACGATGGCCACGTGGGAGCGCAACAGGCTGGCCGGCGGGGCGGTGCTTCGCGAGCAGGATGCGCCCGAGCTGTTCGCGACGGTCGATCGTCTGTGCGCCGTCGCCGACCTGCCGAGACCCGAGCTCGTGCTGGAGCGCGAATCCCAGCCGAACAGCTGGATCGTGGCTGCGCCCGGGCGCAGGCCGCGCCTGCACGTCACGAAGCCACTGCTCGAGTTGCTCGATCGCAACGAGCTTCAGGCGGTGCTCGCGCACGAGCTCAGTCATCTCGCCAGCCGCGACGCGGCCGTGATGACGGTCGTGGGGATGCCCGGAACCGTGTTGCTTGCCGGCGCTCGCCGAGCGAGCCGCGCTGGATGGTGGTTGATCATCGTCGGCGCAATGATCGCCGCCGCGATCGGCTCGTTCTCGCGGCTCGGCACGAACGCGCTCTCGCGGTACCGCGAGCTCGCCGCCGATCAGGGCGCCGCGGCGATCACCGGGCACCCGTCGGCGCTCGCCTCCGCGTTGCTGAAGGTCTCCAGCGCGCTCGCGCAGCTCCCGACCGCGGACCTGCGCGCGGTTGCGGCGCGGGACGGCTTCCACCTGGTCGCAACCGGTGCGAACCAGACCAGCTGGCGGGCGCTCAACCGGCTCCTCAACCGTTTCAGCGCCACTCATCCGCCGCTCGCCCGGCGGCTCGCGGCGCTCGAGCAGCTCGAGCGCCACGCGCAGCGGGCGCGGCCGGCGCTCTAGCGGCCGCGCACGAACAAGCTCCCACCTGGAGCGCTCAAGGCCCCAGGTTGCTTGCTGCCAAGAATTGGTACGCTTCCGTACCATGACTGCTTTGTCGGAGGCCGGCCCGGTCCAGGGGCTGGCCGAGCGGATTGCGCCGCCCTCGCCCGCGGGACCGGTGGAAACCGGGACGCCGATCACGCGGCCGCCCGCGCTGTCGCTACGGCTCCCCGTCCAGACGCTGATGTTCGCCCTCGCCCCGATGC
>Ga0302325_10027465_pt1 | contig 11795 bp, 9 predicted proteins | sample Palsa_T0_2_FD_201948 | JGI IMG/M metagenome (GOLD analysis project Ga0302325, IMG submission 201948) | Peat permafrost microbial communities from Stordalen Mire near Abisko, Sweden - Palsa_T0_2 | ecosystem: Environmental > Terrestrial > Soil > Palsa > Peat permafrost | place: Sweden: Abisko... | reverse complement strand
GGAAGATCTGCCGCCTGCTGCTGCGCGCCGGCTGGACGCCGGAATTCTGGTGTCACCACGAGGATCTGCCCGGGCTGCACCACTCGCATTTCTGCGATCGCTGGTTGCGCTTCGCCTACCGCAATCCTGCGGTGCTCGGCGGCGAGGATCTGCCACCACGGGCCGCGGATGCGTTCGGCGAGCTGGTGGTGACCGGCGAGCAGCGGGCCGAGGTGGACGCATGGTCGCAGACCCGACCCTGGGCAGCCCGGCCGCTGATCCTGATTCAAGCGGGCAACAAGCGCACCATGCGCTTCGGCTTGCGCCGCCGCCGCAGTAATTCCAAGTACTGGCCGGAAGCCAGTTGGGCGCAGGTATTGCGCGGCCTGCGGGCCCGGCACCCGGCGCACGCGATACTGCTGCTCGGCGTGCCGCAGGAATCGGGCCTCAACCGCGACATTCTGCAGCTCGCCGGAATCGACAATGCTTACGACGTCGTTCATGAGCTGACGATATCAAGGCTCCTCGGCCTGGCGGCACGCGCCACCGGCATGGTTTCGGTGGACACCGGCCCGGCGCATCTGGCGGCGGCGGTCGGCTGTCCCGTGGTTGCCCTGTTTGGCAAGACCGAGCCGTACATGTACGCGCCGCGCGGCCGGGCGGCTGTGGTCGAGTGCCTGGTCGGCGAATACGAAGGGGAACGCTCGATGCTGTACATTAAGCCCGAGCAGGTCCTGGCCGCGTGGCAGGCGGCGCTTGGCGCCGGCCAGCAACGCGAGTGAGTTGCCGATGTCGTCACCGCCCATGCTTCCCATCAGCCTGGTAGTCATTACTTATAATGAAGCGGCCAATATCGCCCGCTGTCTCGACAGCGTGCGCTTCGCCGCCGAGAAGATCGTCGTGGACTGCGGCAGCGACGACGACACCAGGGCCATTGCGGCAGCTCACGGAGCCCGCGTCATCGATCAGCCGTGGCTTGGGTTCGGTGCGCAGCGCAATTTCTCCAGCGACCTGGCCACCCATGACTGGATTCTGTCGCTCGATGCCGATGAGGCGCTGACGCCGGAACTGAGCCGCGCCCTGGAACTGGGATTGCCGCAGTTGCTGCAATCGGATGCGGCGGCCGGCGTACTGTTCCGCACCGCGTGGTTCATGGGCAAGCCGCTGCGCTGGTACCGTTTCATGGTGCGCGAGCGCAAGCCGCGGATCTACCACCGCCAGCGTGCGCGATGGAGCGACGCCCGCGTGCACGAGTCGTTGCAGTACAGCGGCCGCGAGGTCATCTTCAAGCCGCCGTTCATGCATTACCTGAACCCCACGCTGGTGCACCTGCAACTCAAGTACGTGCGCTATGCGGAACTCAAGGCGCTGGACTGGTGCGAGCGCGGTCGCGGCACCAGGGCCTACGAATGGCCGTTCGTATTCGTGCTGACGTTCGTAAAGGACTATGTGTTGCGGCTGGCGGTACTGGATGGGTGGCGCGGCTGGATCGCGGCCTACATGGCGGCGCATTACGCGCTATATAAGCGGATGCGTCACTACGAGATGCGCTATTTCGAGCGCTCCATAGCGCTGGCCGACGACGAATTGCGGGCGCATAAGCTGCAGCGCTAGCGCTATCGATCGCGGGGAGGCAAGGCGTGCCGGCACAGCTCGTTCCGTTCGTGGCGATCGCGCTTTGGATCGTGCATCTGGCGCTGGCCGTCGGCGTCACCCTGCACGTTCTGTCGCACAACCGCAATCCGGGCTCGGCCGTATCCTGGATCGGCCTCGCATGGCTGTCGCCGGTGGTCGGCAGCGTGCTCTACCTGCTGCTGGGCATCAACCGCGTGAAGCGGCGCGCCCGCAGCGTGGCTGTCGCCACCCCGGACGACGCGGTGATCGTAGCGTCGCCGGGTCCCCCGGCCTGCCAGCACCTGGCAGGCCTGGAACTGGCCGCGCGCCGCATCAGCCGGCGCAACGTCGAGCCGGGTAACGCCATAGTCATGCTGGCCAACGGTGACGCCGCGTACCCGCAGATGATCGCCGCCATCGAAGGCGCCGCGGCGAGCGTCGGTCTGTCGAGTTATATCTTTCGCGCCGATCACGTGGGCAAGGAATTCATCGCCGCACTGATCGCCGCGAAACGGCGTGGCGTTGAGGTGCGCGTTCTGATAGACGGTTATGGGGGCGGGTATCTGCGATCGGCCACCTATCGGCAGCTGCGCCGTGCGGGCGTTCCGGCCGCGCGCTTCATGCACTCGGTGCTGCCCTGGCGCATGCCGTTTCTCAATCTGCGCACGCATCGAAAAATTCTCTGTGTCGACGGCCGCGTCGCCTTCACCGGGGGACTGAACATCGGCGACGAAAACGTCGTGGCGCGCAATCCCCGCCACACGGTGCTCGACACCCACTTCCGGGTCGAGGGTCCCGTCGTCGCGCAGCTGTGCGAAGCCTTTGCCGGGCAGTGGTATTTCACCAGCGGTGAAACCCTCGCTGGCGCGGCGTGGTTCCCCAAACTGGCCCCGGTCGGTGACAGCCTGATGCGCGTCGTCACGTCGGGCCCCGATCAGGATCTGGAAAAGATCGAAATTCTGATACTGGAGGCGATCGGCTGCGCGCGCTCGTCGATCCAGATCATGACGCCGTACTTTCTGCCGGACGATCGAATCATCACCGCGCTGGCGCTGGCGGCCATGCGCGGCGTGGTGGTCGATATCGTGTTGCCGGAACACAGTAACCACCCGACGGTCGATTGGGCAATGCGTGCGCACATCGGCCCGCTGCTGGCGGCCGGCTGCCGGATCTGGACTCACCTGCCGCCGTTCGATCACTCGAAGCTGCTGGCGGTGGACGGCATCTGGTGCTTCGTCGGCAGCACGAACTGGGACATGCGCAGCTTCAGGCTTAATTTCGAGATCAACCTCGAGGTCTACCACTCGGAGCTGGTCGAGCTGGTGAGCGCAAAAATCACCGCCAACCAGACCCGCCGTATCATGCCAGCGGACCTCGACCGGCGTTCCCTGCCGGTCCGGCTGCGCGATAACGCTGCGCACCTGATGCTGCCGTACCTGTGAGCACGGCGGCCGGGCGTACTATTTCTGCGGCTCGAGCTATTTCTCCCGCTCGAGGGCCTCGACCTCATCCATGATCCGGTTCATGCGGGCGATCAATGCCCGATAGGGCGCGGGCGTGGCCATGTCAACGCCAGCGCGCTTGTATAGCTCGTACGGGTAGTCCGAACCGCCGGCCCGCAGCATCGCCAGGAACCGGTCACGCGCCGGCGCGCCTTCCTTCAGTATGGCGTCGGTCATGTACGCGGCCCCGGCCATCGAAGTGGCGTACTGGTAAACGTAAAAATCACGGAAAAAGTGGGGCACGTAGGCCCACTCGATGCAATATGCGGGATCGATCGTCATGACACCTTCCGCCTCGCCGTCGTACTCGCGCAGCAGCCCGCAGTACAGCTGACTCATGCGTGCACCCGACAGCGCGTGACCCTGTTCCTGCTCCTGGTGAATGCGCAACTCGAATTCCGCGAACAACACCTGGCGAAAATAGGTGCTGCGGATCTGATCCAGGGCGAGCCCCAGGTAATAGAGCTTTTCAGCCTTCGAGCGGGCATGGGCGACCATGTAGTCGTTGAGCAGCATTTCGTTGCCGATCGAGGCCGATTCGGCGATGAAAGTCGAATAGCCCGCCTTCTCGAACGGTTGCGCTTCGTTGGCCAGCAGCGTATGCACCGCGTGGCCCCACTCATGCGCGATGGTCGACAGTGACTGGTAGTCGTCGTTGTGATTGAGCAGCAGATACGGGTGCACGTCGTAGGCGGCGCCGCTCATGTAGGCTCCCTGGGCCTTGCCCGGGTGCGGATAGACATTCATCCAGCGCCCGGCAAAGCCCCGGCGCAGCAAGTCGAGGTAAGCCTCGCCCAGCGGCTGCAACGCCGCGAGCGTGATGCGCTCGGACTCCGCAACGCTGAAGCTCGGCTGCGGCTGCAGCGCGAATGTCGGCGGATAACTGTCGTAATAACGCAGTGGTCCCTGGATGCCGAGCAGGCGCTTGCGCAGGCGCAGGTAGCGCTGCAAGGTCGGCAGCCCGGCATGGGTCTCATCGACCAATGTCCGATACACGGCGCCCGGCATGTCGTCGGCAAACTGCGCGGCCTCGAGCGCGGTCGGGAAATTGCGCGTCCTGGCGCTGAACACATCGCCCATCACCTGTGCGGCGAGGAGGGCCCCGAGGCTGCCCTGGTAGCGGCTCCAAGCGCCAAAGAATGCATCGAACACGAGCTTGCGATCGGCACGGTTGGCGGACTGGCGGTATTTGTCGAATGCCGGCGGATCGAGCCGAACCTTGCGGCCGCCGGACAGCGTGACCGTCGGCAGCGGCATGTCGCCGTTGGCGAGCAGCGCGCGCACCGTGCCCGGCTGCTCCAGTACCGTGTCGGCCGCGGCCAGCACGCCTTCGGCCTGCTCGCCGAGCGTGTGCGGCGCGGCGCGCAAGGTGTCTCGCAGCAGGAAATCAAAGCGCTGCGTCAGCAGCGGGCTGTCCGCGAGGAAGTGCTGCACCGTGTCGGCACCCAGCGCGATGATCTCCGGTGCGACCCAGGAGGATTTCTCCGCAATGAGGGTTTCCAGGGACTGCGCCTGCTGGCGGCGCTCCTGGTTAGCCGCGATGCGCAGATCCTCATCGGCCTTCAGCTCCGCATAGACCGACAGGCGCGCGGATGCGAGTCGCACGCCGCTGATGGCATCGAGTGCCGTGAGCATGGCCGTGGTACTGCCGCCGAGGCTGCCCTTATAGCCGGCCAGCGCTTCGGCGGCGGCCTGCGCGCGCGTGTAGGCATCGGCCCAGGCCTCGGGCGAGGCGTAGAGCTCGGACAGATCCCAGCTCGTGTCGGCGGCGGCATCGACGGCGTCAGCGCGGGTGGCGGCGCTGGCATGCAGGCCGAGCAGCCCAAGAGACGCGGCGAGCACCAGGATTGCGGAATGCGACGGGGAGCTTTGCACGGGGCGGTCCAATCATTTCGCTTCGGTTGGCTATGATTGCAGAAACCCGGTTAAGCTCAAATACACCACTTGCGGTTCAGAAGGACTCTATGGCTGCCTCGGACAGCGATGATCCCCGTCCGCCTTGCTCGCACCTGCAATCCGACGTCGGCACCACCGACGATTCCCTGGCGCACATGGTCGAGGACGGCGCCAGGTTCGGCGATATCTATCGCGTCCAGACGCCGGGTCGCCCCAGCGATACCTGGGTGGTCGCCGATCCTGAATCCATCAAGCGGGTGCTGGTGTCCAACCATCGCAACTACACCATTGGCCGCGGGCTGGATCGTGTCAGATTATTGGTCGGCGATGGCATCATCGTCAGCGAGGGCGAGGTGTGGAAGCGCCAGCATCGCATGATGCAGCCGATGTTCCAGCGCTCGCGCGTCGAGCGCTTTGGTGAGTTGATCGTCGACATCAATCGCCGCCGGTTGCCGGCATGGGCGGAAAAGGCCGCGAGCGGGGAAATGCTCAACGTGACCCGGGAGACCAGCGAGAGCGCGCTGGAGGTCGTGCTGCGTGCGACCCTGGGCGCCGACTTCGACTGGCTGCTCTCGGACCTTGGCGCCAATCCATTTGCCATGCTCACCGAAGAGAGCGGCCGCGATCTGCGCTTTGCCTTCCGATTTCGCCAGCTGGGCAAGCATATCGAGGCGGTGATCTGCCGGCGTGAAGCGGCGCCCACGAGCGATGACGTCGGCGACGGCGACGGCGACTGGCTCGCGATGATGATGGCCGCGCGGGACCGAAGCGATGGCTCGGCCATGTCGCATCGGGAACTGATCGACGAGGTTATGTCGATCATCGTCGCCGGCCATGAGACCACCGCCGCGGTTCTCAATTCGGTGTGGTACCTGCTGTCGCAGCATCCGGCAATCGAAGCCCGGCTGCACGCCGAAGTCGATGCGACCGAGCTGCCCGATCTGGGGCTCAAGACGATCGAATCCCTGCGCTACACCAACCAGGTGGTCCTGGAAGCGTTACGGCTGTATCCGCCGGTCTGGCTGCTCACGCGCCGCTGTGTGCACGCCGACCGCCTCGCCGGCTATGACGCCGCGGCCGGCACCAATGTTTTCATGAGCCCGTATGTCGTGCAGCGCGATCCGCGGCACTGGCCCGATCCCGATGCCTTTCGGCCCGATCGCTTCGATGCCGGCGCGGACTCCGCGGCGCATCGATTCGCCTTCATTCCGTTTTCCGCCGGACCGCGGCATTGCGTCGGCGAGACTTTCGCGACCTACGAAATGGCCATTCATATCTATCACGCGGCACGCAAATTCAGGCTGCGCTGCCTGCAGTCCGGCCCGATGGAAATGGAAGCGCGTATCAACTTGCGCACCCGCGAGGATGTACTGATGCGAGTCGAGCGGCGCGCCTGACTACCAGCTGCCGACGCTGGGCATCGAGATCCACGGTTCCTGCGGCGCCAGTGCAGCGCCTTTCTGCAGCAGCTCGATCGATATCAGGTCGGGCGAGCGCACGAAGGCCATGCGCCCGTCGCGCGGGGGGCGGTTGATCGTCACGCCGCGTTCCATCAATCTGCGGCAGGTGGCGTAGATGTCATCAACCTCGTAAGCGAGATGGCCGAAGTTGCGACCGCCCGGGTAGCTCTCCGGATCCCAGTTGTAGGTCAGCTCCACCTGCGCCGCATCGTCGCCGGGAGCGGCCAGGAAGACCAGCGTAAAGCGCCCCTTGTCGTTGTCCATGCGCCGCACTTCGCGCAATCCGAGCGCATCGCAGTAGAACTTCGCGGAAGCCTCCAGATCGGTGACGCGCACCATGGTGTGCAGGTATTTCATGGCTGCATTCTACCGCGATGATGGTGTGCGGCCACTGCGGGCGGCGATCAGCCCGGTAAGCGCCTGCCTGATCTGCACAATCACCCCGCTCCAATCGCCGAATGCGCTCTGCCGGAACAGCCGCGCCGTCGGATACCACGGGGAATCGGCGCGATCGCGCAGCCAGCGCCAGCAGGGAGCGTAGCGGTTCATGACCCACACCGGCCTGCCCAGTGCGCCGGCCAGATGCACCACCGCGGTGTCCACGGCGATCACGAGATCCAGATTCACGATCAGCGCGGCGGTGTCCGCGAAGTCGGTGAGCGACTCGCCGTGACGGACTATGGCCGGCATCCCCGCCAGGGCGATCGAGTCCGCCGGAGCCAGTTCCTTCTGCAGGCTGATGAACTCGACATCCAGATCCAGCAGCGGTTGCAGGGCGGACAGGGGCAGATCGCGCGCGTAATTGATCGGTGGCCGATGGCGGCCGGCCCATACCAGGCCGACCCGCGGCCTTGCCGGCGCGCCCAGCCGCCGGCTCCAGCCGGCAGCAAGCGCCGGATCCGCACGCAGGTATGGAATGTCTGCGGGAATCGTTGCCACGGTGGTCCCAAAGGCCAGCGGCAGACTCATGACGGGACAGTGGAAATCATGTGCCGGCAGCGGCTGCGTGCTGGTCGCGATCTGCGCCACGCCGTCGAGCGACTGCATGAGCCGCACCAGCGTGGCCGGCAGCTGCAGCACGACCCGCGCGCCGCCCCGGGCGAGCAACGGTGCGTAGCGGATGAATTGCACGGTGTCGCCCAGGCCCTGCTCGTGATGCACCAGGATGGTCTTGCCGGACAATGAGCTGGCGCCCAGCCAGAGTGGCGCCGACGTGTCGAGCTGGTGGTCCCTGAACGGCGGCAGCCTCCAGCGCACCTCCAATCCCCGGAAACCCTCCTGCAGTCGGCCGCAAGCCAGCAGCAGGCAGCTGCGGTTGTTGAGCGCGAACGGCAGCTCCGGGTCGATCCGCAGCACGCGCTCCAGGCAATCCAGCGCCTCGGCGTTGCGATCCAGGCCGCCGAGTGCAACCGAGCGGCCGATGAGAACCCGCGGGTCCTGCGGTCCGGCCGCCGCCAGGCGGTCAAAGCGCGCCAGGGCTTCGGGGTAGCGGTGCTGGTAGTTCAGGGCTTCGCCAAAGCACAGCTGCGCTTCGACGAAGCGATGCAGCGACTCGAACAGCCGTCCGAGGTGCAGGTAGGCAGCGATGTTGCGCGGCTCGATCTGCAGCACGGCGTTGAAACACTCGGCTGCATCCTCGAGCCGGTTGAGCTGCGTCAAGGCCTGTCCACGACACATCCATGCCTCGACGTGCCGGGCGTCGATGGCGATGGCCCTGGCGTAGCAGTCGACGGCCGCGGCAGCCTGCCCGAGGTGGGCGAGCGCAATCCCGCCGTTGACCAGCGCGACGATATTGTCCGGATCGATCGCCAGCGTTTGCCTGAAGCAACGCAGCGCGGTCTCGATCTGGCCCAGGTCCCCCAGCAGCAGCCCGCGATTGTTGAGCGCGGCCACGTTATGCGGGTCACGCTCGAGCACCTGCGTGTAGCATTGCAACGCCAGCTGCCGGTCGCCGCGGTCGATCGCCGCGCGGCCGTGCTCCATCAGGGTCTGCACGTTCATCAGCCGGGATCGAAGAAGCTGGTGTCCACCGGTTTATGGTCGAGGATTTCCTGGCGGGTCAATCCCTGTAGCTCGTGCGGGAACACCAGCCAGTCATTGGTCTCGCGAACGTAATAGTCGGGTTTGATGGAGCTGCGATTGCGTGCCGGCTTGTAATACGCGGTCGCGATCCGGATCTGGTCGGGCAGGTTGCGCCGGCAGCGGTTCGCCAGCTCGCGCATGATCGCCTCAATGCTGTGCCCGGAATCGAACACGTCGTCAACCAGCAGCAGCTGGTCCTCGGCCGACAGCCGCGATACCAGGTAGTCCAGCGCGTGCACCCGAACCGTCTTGGCCTGGTGGTCGATGCCGGTATACGAGGAGGTTCGAATCGCGATGTGGTCGGCGTGAATCCCGTGGTATTCGAGCACTTCCTGCACCGTGATGCCGATCGGCGCGCCGCCGCGCCATACCGCTACCAGAAAGGTCGGCCGAAAGCCGCTGCGAACGATTCTGTTGGCGAGCTCAATCGAGTCGCGCAACAGCGACTCGGCCGAAATGAACACCTTTTCCATGGGTGGCAAGCTCCGCAACGCCCGGGGGCTATGTACCCGCGAGCTATTTCTGCAGTACGTACTGTCCGGGCGCGTCGGCGATCGGCGCGTAGCCGGCGGCGGGCGAGCCCATCGGCGGCGGCGCCACGCGACCGCCAGGCGAGTGCTGTGCCAGCCAGCGCTGCCAGGTCGGCCACCACGAGCCGGCCTGCGGCTCGCTGGCCGCAAGCCACGCCTGCGGCGTGAGCGTCTCGTTGGCATTGGACCAGGTGCGCACGCGGTGGCGCCGCCGCGGATGCACCGGGCCGCTGACGATGCCGGCGTTATGGCCGCCCGAGGTCAGCAGAAACGTGTAGTCGGAGGAACGCGTCAGGCCGCGCGCCTTGTACACCGATTGCCACGGCGCTACGTGATCGGTCTCGGTGCCCACCACGAACATCGGCAGAGTGATGGCCGCCAGATCGATGCGCTGGCCGCCGGCGTGAAACGTGCCGCGCGCGAGCGCATTGTTGAGATACAGCTCGCGCAGGTACTCCGAGTGCATGCGGCACGGCATGCGTGTGCCGTCGGCATTCCAGGCCATCAGATCATTGGGCGCGGTGCGCTGGCCGCGCAGGTAACTGTTCACCGCCGGCGTCCACAGCAGGTCGCGCGAGCGCAGCAGCGTAAACGCCGCACTCATCTGCTCGCTGTTGAGCACGCCGGTGCGGTCCATCGCCGCCTCCAGCATGTCGAGCTGGCTCGGGCTGATGAACACCGAGAGCTCGCCGGGTTCGCTGAAATCCGTCTGTGCCGCGAGCAGCGACACACTCGCCAGCCGCCGGTCACCCTCGGCGGCGAGCGCCGCGGCGGCGATCGCCAGCAGTGTGCCGCCGATGCAGTAACCCACCGCATGAATCCCATGTTCTGGCACGATGCGCGCCACGGCGTCGATCGCGGCGCGTATGCCGGAGCGCAGGTAGTCGTCCATGCCGAGCGCGCGGTCGCCGGCGTCCGGATTTCTCCACGAGGCCATGAACACCGTGTGTCCCTGCGAAACCAGGTATTTCACCAGCGAGTTGCCGGGCGAGAGATCCAGGATGTAGTACTTCATGATCCAGGCCGGGATGATCAGCAGCGGCTCGGCGTAGACGGTTTCGGTCGCGGGCGAATATTGGATCAACTCGATCAGCTCGTTGCGCAGCACGATCTTGCCCGGCGTTGCCGCAACATCGCGGCCGACGACGAATTTCTCGGCGGCGCCTGATTGTTTGGCGGCGCCTGGTTGTTTGCCGGCGAACGTGCGCTCGATATCCTCGAGCCAGTGGCCGAAGCCGCGCACCAGGTTCTGGCCCTGTTCGGCCCGGGTGGCTTCCAGCAGTTCCGGATTGGTCAGCAGGTAGTTGGCCGGGGAGGCGGCCTCGAGGGTATTGCGGCCGACGAAATCGAGCGTCCGTGCGCTCGTGGCGGCAACGCCCGGGACGTCCGCGAGTGCCTTCTGCCACCAGTCGACCATGTTGCGATAGTTGTGCGCGTAGACGTTGAACGGCCAGTGTGCCCAGGTATCGTCCTTGTAGCGCTCGTCGCTGTCCGCCGGTGGCAGCGTCTGGCCGGTGGCCGCGCGCAGCGTGAAACCCCAGCTGTCCGCCGCCTTGGCCATCGCATCCTGCAACAGTTGCAGCTGCTTGGGCGGTTGCGCGGCGAGATTGAGGTACCAGTCCCACCACGCATTGGCGTACACGTCCTGGGCCAGGCCGCCGGTCACGGTCGCCAGCTGCGCGCGCAGCGCGCGCGCCAGCTCAGCCTGGTCCTTCGGTCCTTGAGTCGTGCTGCTGCTGTTCGGGCCGGTGCCGCTGGTGTCGGCGCTGGCATTGCTGGGGTTGTCCACGATTTCTCGTATCGGGCGCCGAGCGGGGCGCCGACTAACGTGAACTATACAGCTTTCGGCGGGGGCGCCTTTCGGCGTCCCCGCCGGCAGCCTTTTAGCTATCGCGAGTCGGCGATAGCCGACCGGCGCCAATGGGGGAAAGGGCGCCGGTAAGCGGCATCAGGCCGCTTTCTTGGTCGCTTCCGCGACTTTGGTCGTCGCGTCGCTCACCACCTGGGTGAAGCCGCTCTGCGCTTCGGTCGCCAGGGTGACGAACTCCTGCACACGGGCACGCAGCTTCTCGCTCAGCGCGGTGGCCAGTTCGACCTGCTTGGAAACGAACTCGGCGGGCGTCTGCGCGGCCAGCGCCGCTTTGCCCTGCGCCAGGCTCCACTCGAGGTAATCACCGGCAACCGCGTACTGGTAACGGCCGGCGCGGTCGATGGCCTTCAGGCCTTCCTGCTGTGCCTTGAGCGTCGGCGCGAAGGCATTGCGGTAAGCCTCAAGGATGGTCTTGGGATCAAAGGTTGGGTCGCTCATGGCAGCTCCTAATGGGGGTATCGGTACGGAGGCCAGTATAACGCATTTTGTATGCAGTGCAAAATATATTTTCGGACCTGACAGAGCGCCCAAGTTAAATCATAAGTAATTGTATATAAAACAATTATTTTTATGTCGCTAACGTTCTGCGCGGCGGCATGGCAGAAAAGAATTGCGACGCAAGAGGAATGCAGGGGCGCCGCTAGAGCCGTAGGCCGCCGTCTACCTCGAGGCAGCGGCCGGTAAAGAAATCGTTCTCGAATATAAACACCACGGCATGGGCGATTTCCTCGGGCCTGGCCAGGCGTTTGAGCGGCACCGGCGCGGTCAGTCGCTCGAGCATCTCTGGGCGCATCGCGGCCAGAATGTCCGTCTGAGTGAATCCGGGGGCGACCGCACCGACCCGGATGCCGTGGCGCGCCAG
>Ga0302325_10027464_pt1 | contig 11796 bp, 11 predicted proteins | sample Palsa_T0_2_FD_201948 | JGI IMG/M metagenome (GOLD analysis project Ga0302325, IMG submission 201948) | Peat permafrost microbial communities from Stordalen Mire near Abisko, Sweden - Palsa_T0_2 | ecosystem: Environmental > Terrestrial > Soil > Palsa > Peat permafrost | place: Sweden: Abisko... | reverse complement strand
GACCAGCGGAAGGACCAGATCGTCGCCGGCGCCGTGCTGGTCAGCGAGCTTTTCCGACGTCTGCGGTTCAAGCAGATTGAAATCTGCCCATCAGCGCTGCGCGAGGGAATTTTGCTGGATTACCTGTCGCGGCATCTGCCGGACGTCGCGATTCGGCGGCAGCTTCCCGATCCGCGCCGGCGCAGCGTGATCGACCTTGCCCGGCGCAGTGATTGGCACAAAACCCACAGCGAGCAGGTCGCGCAGATTTGCATGAAATTGTTTGACGAGTTGCGCCCTTTGCACCACATGAGCGCCGCCGAGCGGGAATTGATCGAATATGGGGCCCTGCTGCACGACATCGGCTGGCACATCGGCCGGGACGGACACCACAAGCACAGCATGTACCTTATTCTCCACGGCGATCTGAAAAATTTCTCGGACGATGAGATCAGGGTAATCGCGAATATTGCCCGCTATCACCGTAAGGCAACGCCCCAATTGAAGCACGATGCGTACGCCAAGCTCCCCCGCCGCCTGCGGCATGTGGTGGACGTGGGGGCGGCGCTCCTGCGGCTTTCGGATGGGCTGGACCGGAGCCACAGTTCGGTTATTCAGGACCTTCGTTGCAGGATCGATAATAAACGGGTGAAATGCACGGTCACCGCGCGCTCCGATGCCGAACTTGAGATCTGGGGCGCCCGGCGAAAACGCGAATGGTTCGAGAAAATCTTCGGGCGGTCCATTTCGTTCGAACTGGCAAAAAAATGACGACCATGAACTCGCTGCTGGCGCCGCACAATTTTCCCGGGAAGCTGATCATCGTCGAGGGGATCGACGGATCGGGGAAAAGCACGCAACTGCAACTGGCGCTGCGCTATCTCCAGGCCAAGGGGCTGCCGGTTTTTTTCACCGAATGGAACAGTGCCGACCTGGTGAAGACGATCACCAAAAGAGGCAAGAAGAAGATGTCGCTCACGCCGATGACATTTTCGCTTCTGCACGCGACGGACTTTGCCCATCGCCTGGTGCACAATATTCTGCCGCCGCTGAAGGCGGGGATGATCGTCCTTGCCGATCGATATATTTACACCGCCTTTGCCCGCGACGTGGTTCGCGGATGCCAGCGGGACTGGGTGCGGCGCGTGTACAGCTTTGCCCCGCGGCCGGATCGGGCGTTTTATTTCAACGTCCCGATCGACGTCAGCGTCAGCCGGCTTCTTTCCGGCCGGGCCAAGCTGAAGGATTACGAAGCGGGCATGGACCTTGGGCTTGCCCCGGACCTGATCAGCAGCTTCAAGCTTTTCCAGGGCCGGATTCTGGACGAATATTCCAAAATCGCCGCTGAGTGCGGCCTGACGGAAATCGACGCCACGCAAAGCATCGGCGCGCAACAGCAGCACGTGCGCAACCTGATCGATGAAACGCTCGAAGATTATCGATCCGCGCCCGTGCCGATCGAAGGACGAATCAAAACGGTGAACGATGGCATCTGAAACGCATAGCAATTCGCAGTTCCGCTACATGGGCCACGCGATGCCCTACCTTCCGCGCGAGGGATGCACGGGGAAGCTGATCGTCATCGAAGGCACGGATGGGTGCGGCCGCAGCACCCAGGCGGTCATGCTCAAGGATTGGCTCGAGGTGCAGGGGTATGCCGTGATCGACACCGGCTGGACGCGCAGCAAACTTGTCGGCAAAGCCATCACCGATGCCAAGGAGGGCCATTCGCTGCACCGCCTCACTTACTGCCTGATGTACGCGACCGATCTCGCCGACCGCATGGAATATCAGATCATCCCCGCGCTGCGGAGCGGGTTTATCGTGCTGGCCGACCGGTATATTTACACATTACTCGCCCGGGGCGTCGCGCGCGACGCGGATAAGCAGTGGCTGCGCGACCTCTTCAGCTTCGCCGTTCAGCCCGATCTGGTGTTTTATCTTCAGCTTGGCGTGGAAGACCTCGTCCCGCGCGTGCTGGAGGCGGGGAAGATGAATTACTGGGAAAGCGGGCTGGACATGAACTGGGGGGACGATCTCTACGACAGCTTTGTCGCTTACCAGACGGAATTGATCCAGCAGTTCAACGAACTCTCCGAGGAATTCGGCTTTCACTGCGTCGATGCCCGCCAGGACCCGCGCGCCATCCAGCGGCAGCTTCGCCGGGCGGTGACGGGATATCTCGACAGTTGCAACTATTCCGCGCCGGGTAAGCTTTCGACGGAGCGATGATGTTCGCCAACCGCAAACTCGCCTGCTTGGCGTGTGCGTTTTTATTTTTATCGGTGATTTCGGCGGCCAATGCCCAGCAACTGCCCGCCCCGCCAGCCCAGCCGATTACCGGCCCGGGCGGCGGCCAGTATCCATTTGGGGAGATCATCGAGCACAGCTACGGCGAGGGGGCGGATCACTTCTGGATTTTCGAGCCGGCCGATCCCACGCCAAAGTCCGCGCCCGTGATTGTCTTCTGTCACGGCTGGGGCGCGATCTCACCCAATATCTACGGCGCGTGGATCAGGCACCTTGTCCGGCGGGGAAATATCGTGATCTATCCGCAGTATCAGGAAGTCATGTTCGCGCCGCTGCTGTCGTACACCGCGCACTCTTTATCGGGAGAAAAGGCGGCATTCGCGGAATTGGAAAGCGGAAAGCATGTGACGCCGCAGCTTGATCACGTTGCCGTTGTCGGCCATTCGCTCGGCGGCGCGATCGCGCCCAACCTGGCGGCGGTGGCATCCTCGGAAAATCTTCCGGTCCCCAAGGCGATCTGCTGCGTGGAGCCGGCGAATCACAATACGATCATGCCCGCCATTGAGATTCCCCTGGTCGATGATTCCAAAATTCCCGCGGATACGCTCGTGCAGATCATTGTGGGCGACCGCGATGAAGTCGCCCGGCAGGACACGGCCCAGAAAATTTTCTACCGCCTGAGCCAGATTCCCGCGAAGCGAAAGAATTACATCCTGCTCGTCTCCGACGATCACGGCAGCCCCCCGCTGCTGGCCAACCATGCCGTCCCCGTCGCCCTGGAAACGGTGGACGGCAGCATCCAAAGCCAAAATGATTTGCGCGAGCGCTGGAAGGCAAGGACCGCCGACGCCATGGATTTCTATGGAATCTGGAAATTGTTCGACGGCCTGACCGATGCCGCGTTCTACGACAAGAACATCCAATATGCGCTGGGCAATACTCCGGAACAGCGGTATATGGGCAAATGGAGCGATGGAACGGCGGTGAAGGAATTGAAGGTGATGGCTCAGCCTTGATTCACCGGGAGCGGAGGCGGAACAAGAGGTACATTCATCCCCATCGCCTCAAGAATCTCCTTTCGGGCGGCAATTAGAGCTGCCAGATTGGCCTCCTGAACCAAACAGTATCTCCTCTTCGCGTCGAACATATATAAGAGCAGTCGCCCGCGTTTAGGTCCAAAACCTTTCTTAAAGGCGACCACCATCATTCCTTCAATGTCACCGCGTGGGATAAGCGCATCGGAAACGCCCGAGACGTTCGACACTCTTAGTCCCTCGCGACTGGCGAATAAAACAATCTCCCCTCTCTTTTTCCGGAAGGACGATACCACGCCGAACAGAAGAGTCGACACCGAGATAACACAAGTGAACAACAATGTCAGCATTTTCTTCTCGTGCCTAGAAGCAAATGCAGGAGAAATGGAAGATAATTTCATGGATATCCAGAAATCGATTCCCAGACCTGAAACGATGAAGGCGCTTAACGCTATGTTTATCCAAGCGCGAATGGCAGCTCGGTTCGTCGAGTCCCGGCCGATCCTTATAGTGACTGAGCTCTCAGAGACCTCGGTTCGAACTTCTCCGGGCGATAGATCGCTTGCATATCTCAGCCCAGAATTTTGTGTACCATCCCGAGACACAACTTGCGCTGGTTCTGAGGAGGATAATGGAGAAGTGGGTACAGCGACAAAATCATTCATTTTAAGCGAATTCCACACCTTACGGGATTCAATTTCCAGCCTTCTCATTCGAATCCGACGAACTGGCGGCAGCAGTTTTAGCGTCGAGAGAAACGCGCCTTTCCACGTAAACCGATAGACCCCCGCAGTTGGATCTGCAAATCGATAGCCGAGGCTGACGCTCCGACGAAGATCCTTGTCCCACCGCTCCACAAGCCAACTGCTTAATGTGTTGGCGGTGGGATACCTTCGAGCAAACGCAGTTCTTCCGTGGGATGCGACTCTTCGCCGGTGCGCCTCGCAAAGCGTGGCTGCATCTTTTACCCAAGGAAACGCGATGCCATCGACGTTTGGATTGCGAGGCATGTGCGAAACGGTCCGCCGCGATGTCGTCGTGATTCTGTGTCCGTCTTCAAAATCTGATGAGATCACAACAGTGAATACCCGCTTAAATCCCGCGCGAACCATGAGAGCTTGGGCGTTATCTTTTGTCGAATGTTGTACAAAGAAAAGCTGGATACCCTCGGCACCCGTAACGCCGTCGGCATTTCTAAGATTCGCCAACACCTCAAAACCCTCGGCTGAAAACTGCTGCACCCACTGACCGATGATCTCACGCATTTCTTCGGAAAGGTCCTCGGAGCGTGTTTCCACATACGTAGGCTTTATCGCGGCAGTATGTTCTCGATGAATCTTTACGATGGTTTTGGCTAATAGGATAAATAGCGATAGAACAGAAAGTCCTACCAAAGCGGCGATAAATATTAGCGGCCAAGCCCACATATCGTGCCTGGTAGAATATGAGCCACGGCAATTTAATATAGCCGAATATTAAGCCCGCGTTCCGACAGAAACTTTTTGACTTCCTGAATCGAATACGTCCCAAAGTGGAAGATGCTCGCCGCCAGGGCGGCGTCGGCGTGGCCGGTGGAGAGGACATCGAGCATGTGCTGCGGGCTGCCCGCCCCGCCGCTGGCGACGACGGGGATTTTGACCGCGTCGCTGACGGCCGCCGTCATCTCCAGGTCGTAGCCGGCCGTGGTGCCGTCGGAGTTCATGACGTTCAGGACGATTTCGCCCGCGCCGAGTTCCTCGGCTCGTTTCACCCAGTCCATCACGCGAATTCCCGTGCCTACGCGCCCGCCGTTGACGAATACCTCCCACATCTCCGCCCCGTCTTTTGTTACGCGATTGGCGTCCAGACCAAGGACCGTTGCGCATCGTCCGAACTTACGCGCGATGTCGAGAATAAGCCCCGGATTTCGCACGGCCGCGGAATTGACGCTGACTTTTTCCGCGCCGGCCTGGATGAGGCGCGTCGCATCGTCCAGCGTGCGGATACCACCGCCCACGGTCAGCGGCATGAAAATCTCGTCCATCACCTTCGTGACCAGCTCGGCCATGATCTCGCGCCCTTCGTGGCTGGCGGAGATATCGTAAAACACCAGCTCGTCCGCGCCGTCTTCCTGGTATTTCCGCGCGAGCCGCACCGGATCGCCCGCATCGACGTGATCGAAAAATTTCACGCCTTTGACGACGCGGCCGCGATCGACGTCCAGGCAGGGAATGATTCGTTTGGTCAGCATGATTCTTGTTGCAGGGGACAGTATGGATTCTATTCCGATAATCCGCAATCGGCGAGCAGCTCGCCGGCGAATGTTGTTTTGCGCGCCTGCGGTCTCAGAAATTTATTTCGCGCCTCCAGCCAGTCGAGCGCACGCTGACCGTATACATTTTCCAACCGCTGTCTTGCGGCGGATGGCGTCGATCCCCAGTGCTGGCATTGTCCCCAGTGAAACGAGAAAACGACATTGTTTTTATTCAGCGCGGCCCAGATGCGGTGATAGGCGTGCAACGTTCGCGGCGAAAGGGACGCGGGAAACTCCATCATGCACGTATACGGACGGAAAAAAGTCGGCGCCAGGAAAGCGCTCGAGCCGCCGACGAACCGAAATGACGGCATGCATCCCAGCGGAAACGCAAGAAATTCGCGAAGGATGATATCGAGCGCTTTTAGGACGTCATTCCCGGCGATTCCCAATTCGCAGCTCAGTCCGCGGCCGGCGAGTCCCGTGGCCGCGAACGTACCGCCGGGTGTTAAAACCGTGCCCAGATGCGTGTCGGGATCGTCCGGCAGGAGAAATCCTTCAATGATCAGTTTGCCGATGATCGCAGACAGCGCCGTGCGTTCGAATAACGGCGCCAGGCCATCCATGCGCTGAAGAATGGTGAAACCTTCATTGCTTGTGGAAGTGGTTTTCCGTTTGAACCCAATCAGATTCTGTGTCGGTGAATCCTTTTTCAGGTCCGGAGGCGCGTGCTTGTACATGTAACGGATGTACGCGCCCATCGCCCCGTCCATTTCAACGACGCGGCCCCGCCTGATCTCGAATGCAAACGGGTTCAGGACAAGTTCGAAGTGATACGGGGGAGTATCCGGCACTTTGCCGAAGACATTGACGAGTTGAAGCTTCGTCTCGATGTGCTCAAGATCGGGGATCGCGGCCACGACATCCTCATAATGGCGCGGGACGAGATGCTGTTCGAGAAGATAGAGCGGTTCGGCCCTCAGCACGACTGCGTGAATGATGCCGAAACTGCCAAACGACACGAGCGCCGCATGAAACAGCCGATCGTCGCGGACGAGCTGGGCGCCGAGGATGTCGCAAAAGCTTTTGGTCATGACCGGCCTGGAAGCGGGCTCGATCCAGTGGCTTTGGCCCCCTTCGCTGATGAGGTGGAATCCCATGACGGAATCGTGGATCGCGCCGAATTTCCAGGCCGCGCCGTGCGTTCCGGTGCTGATTGCGCCGGCGACGGTCTGGCCGTTGCTTGCGCCCGAGGTTGTCAGTGCCAATCCGCGCGGCTCGAGTTCCTGGTTTAATTCGGCAATCGTGGCGCCGCATTGCGCGAATACCAGAAAATCGGCGGGCTGCTTTGGTCCATGGTTTCCGTGGGCGCTGAGAAATGCCTGCTCGCAATGTTCCGGCCGTATGCCGACTTCAATCACGTTGAGCGGCTTGGTATTCACCAGACACCCGGTCGTGGCGGCGGCTCGGGACAAGGACCAGCCAGCGCCCAGCGCCCGGACGGGAATATCACGTTCTTCCGCGTCCCTTATGATTCGCTGTATCGCCAGCATCCCCGGTTGCCACCGCCGCTCGTGCGGCGCGGTGCTGTCTTCCCATAGATTCCACACATCGCAATAAAGCGAGGGTTTAAAATCCACGTTGGCGTGAAAGTTGACGAAGTGCCACCCCGGCTCGTAGTAAATGTGAGGCTTGCCGGTCACTCTTTAAAAATCCTTCACTTTGGATTGCGGTTGTTTGGCGCAGTTCCATTGGACAGTGAGGGGTTGGACGAAGCCGAATGTCACCACCGTAATCAGCGCGAAACCGACGTTGGTTGAGATGCGAACTTCCTCGAGTCCATTGTCGCCGCAACCGGTCGCAAAAATATTTTCCTGATTAAAACCCCAGAAGAGCACAAATATCGTCTTCTTCTCCATGCTGGTGGCGGGCGATGGAGCGGTGTAGGCCCCATTGCCGTCCTGCCACTGCTGCGGAGGCTTGATCGCCGGCGTCCATGTATCCGCCTTCACGACACGGACGGTGGCGCACCCCGGTGAAAGCGCGGCAGACATCACAGCGGTGAGCGCGAGCAGCAGATTCATCCCACGTTGCATGGTTCGCATTCTACGCCGAATGAACGTCGGGTGCGCGGGGAGGCTGATTCATAACCGCGCTCATGTCCGGGCCATGCCACCCCAACTTTTTTCTCACCCTCTCGGCAATCAACTGCACGCAGAGGGCCGTGACGCAGCCGATGAACACGTCGATCATTCGATCGCTCGCGGTGGAAACGACTTTTCCTCCCTCGCTGCGAAGCATGATTACCGCCACGCTGACGCACGCGGTCCGAAGCCCGAGATCGAGTTTCATCAGCTCGCAAAAGAAAACACAAGAGACCAGCGCGAGAAGAAACTGCCAGACACCGTTGCCGAGGAAATGTCCCACGATAATTCCGCACATGCCTCCGACGATGTTGGCGGCGATCCGCACGGCGGAGGTCGCGATGGACTGCTCCATCGCGGGTTGAACCACCATGATCGCCGACACCACGGCCCAAAGCGCCGCGTGCGAACTCCACAGGTGATATCCTACGAGCAGCAGCGTGACCGCAAGCACCACCTGGGCGGCATAGAGCGCCGTGGTCTGAAGCGTTTCGCGGTTGCTCGGACGATCCGCCTGGATCAATCGGAAGATGGCGAATCGCTCGTGCGGCTCCAGCATCGCGGTTTCAGCTCCCCGTCTTGTTTGCCGCCGCGAAGAACGTCGCCACGTTTGCCTTCAACTGCTTCAGGGAGATTGGATCGTGATAGATCATGTGCCCGCTGTGGTAAAACGTCTGCGTGATGTTGGCCTGGATGCGGTCCAGAAGATCCAGATGATTCAGCGTGTAGATCGTGCCCAGGTACGGCGTCGCCAGGTCTTCGTATCCGCTGCAGACCAGCACCTTCAGATGCGGGTTTTCCATCATCGCCGAGCGAAGCTGCTTGCTGACGTCCAGATAGCTGCCAAATTGATCCGCCTTGTATTCCCACGGCCAGACATCGTTGGAGAGAATGCGGTAATCCAGGTCGGATTTATAATTCAGATCGCTTCGTACGTAATCGTTGAACGTGCCGGCATACACCGGCAGAAACAGGGACAGGCTCGGATCGTAATCGGGCTCTGATTCCGCCGGACTGGGATCGAGGCCGGAAATACGGGCATCAAAGCGGCCGATGATCATCCGCTGATCGGCAAGCAACTGCTTGCGGAACATATCCGGATCGATGCGCATGTCCGCGCGATCAATCAGATCGGGCGGAAGGCCGGTGTACCGCGCTAGGTGAGCGACCACATCGGCACGGGCATCCTTGTCCAGCGCGCCGCCTTTGCCGAGAGCGACCAGATAATCATTCGTCGCGTAATTGCTCACCTCGGCAAGCAGTTTGTCCTCATCGGCGGTCTGAATTTTGTGGTGATACAGCGCGATGGCCGTGTAGGACGGCAGATAAAGCGCATATGCCAGGTCATTGCTGCCTGAGGTGTCGATTGTCTGAAAATTCAGGACGGTCGAGATCAGAACGATCCCATTCAAGTTGATGCCATAACGGTCCAGCAGCAGTTCCGAAAGTGCAGCGGCGCGTGTGGTTCCGTAGCTTTCCCCCGCGAGAAATTTGGGACTTCCCCATCTCTGGTAGCGCGTCAGGAACAGGCGGATGAAATTTCCAATCGATTCCAAATCCTGCTGAACGCCGAAAAAATCCGATTTCGCCTGTCCCTCGGCGGGCCGGCTGTAACCGGTTCCCACGGGATCGATGAAGACCAGATCGCTCAGATCTAGCCAGGACTGGTCGTTGTCGATGAGCTTGTACGGCGGCGCACCGGGGATGCCGTCGGTGCCCAGCGCGATGCGCTGCGGCCCGACGCAGCCCAGATGCAGCCACACCGCCGCGGCGCCGGGACCGCCGTTGAAGATGAACGTAATCGGGCGGTTCGCCGGTTTGTCCGCCGGTTCTTTCATGTAGGCCACGAAGAAGAAATCCGCCTTGGGTTTGCCCGATTCGTCTTTCGCGGTGATTGTTCCTGCAAGAGCCTGGTAATTGATCGTTGCGCCCGCCAGTGTCAGCGAGTGATGCGTCACCGATATTTTTTCATCGGCGCCGCCGGCATCATTTTGTGTTGTTGCGGCGGCAGACGGCTCGGTGGATGGCTCTGTTTGCGCCGGCGCGGCGGCCGTCATCAGGGAGATGATCAAGATGGATATCCATTTCATGGCTGCAATGATAGCCGCAAGCCCCCCTGCCGTGGTACATTCGTCGGGCGCAGATGATTGTGATCCATACCATCGCCGATTGCCGCCGCGAGCGGGAAAAATTGGGGCGGATTGCCCTCGTTCCCACGATGGGCGCGCTGCATGCGGGGCATATTTCGCTTGTCGATATCGCCAAACGCCACGCGGAGAAGGTGGCCGTCAGCATTTTTGTGAATCCTACGCAGTTTGGTCCGCGCGAAGACTTCGCGAAATATCCTCGGCCCCTCGAAAACGATCTGGCTCGCTGCAGGGATGCGGGCGTCGATCTGGTTTTTAATCCGACCGAAGAGGAGATGTATCCGCCTGATTCGATTGCCGAGGTGCAACTGGACATGCCGGGCTTCAGCGCGGTTCTGGAGGGCCGCGTGCGGCCGCATCATTTCAAGGGGGTTTGCCAGGTCGTCGCGAAACTGTTCAATATCCTTACCCCGCAGGCCGCGGTTTTTGGGCAGAAGGATTATCAGCAGTATGTCATCATCAAGGCGATGGCGCGGGCGCTGAACTGGCCGGTCGAAATCATCTCCGGCCCCACGATGCGCGAATCGGACGGGATGGCGATGAGCAGCCGCAACCAATACCTCTCCGCGGCCGAGCGCGAGCGCGGGCTGTCGATCAGCAAGGGTCTTTTCGCCGCGCGGGATGAGTTCGGCAAGGGAATCGTGCAGACCAATCGCCTGCTGGCGACGATGCAGCACATGCTGCTTGATCCCGGCAGCCAGGGGCGCGTTCCGATGGCGGTCGATTATGTCGCCGCCGTCGATGCGGAGTCGCTCAAGGGCGTGGAAGTGGTCGCCCAGCCAACCGTGCTGGCCGTGGCGGCGCGCGTCGGAGCCACGCGGTTGATCGACAACGTCATTCTCGAGCCATAGCTTTTCAGACCGAGCCTGATCCGATGCTCCAGATCCTATTTCACCTCCATCTTTTCGGGCATGTGATTCCCGTCTACGGGTATGGATTGATGCTGGTGATCGCGTTTCTCGCCTGCGTGTGGACATCGCGCTGGCTGGCCGCGCGTTTGGGGATGAATCCCGATCATTTCATCGACGCCACGCTTATCGCGATCGTTACCGGGATCATCGGCGCCCGACTTTGCCACGTGCTGGAAAATCTTCCCGATTACACCCGCGGCGATCGAACCATCACCCAGAATTTTCTCAGCATCATCAATACCCGCGAAGGCGGATTGACGTTTTACGGCGGATTTTTGCTGGCGACGCCGTGCGTCATCGCTTACGGCCTCTTCCGCCGCGCGAAGATTCTTCGCGGCATGGATATCGTCGCCCCGGTTCTCATGATCGGCCTGGGGTTTGGACGCATCGGTTGCTTCCTCAACGGCTGCTGCTACGGCGAAGTCTGCACCGCGCCGTGGGCCGTGCGATTTCCATATTATTCCAATGCATACATCGAGCAGGCCCACGCGGGACAACTCATCGTTCCTTCCGATCTGCAATATCGGGATAACCCGCTCGATCCGTCGCTTCCCCCCGTCGTGACGAGTGCCCGCCTCGCCGCGCTGGCCGCAAGCTCCACCGCCCTGCCGGTACACCCCACCGAGCTTTACAGCTCTTTCACGGCATTTTTGCTCGCCGCCATGCTGATCCTGTACCTCGGCATTCCGCACATTGAAGGGCAGGTCTTTGCATTGATGCTGATGCTGGAAGGAACCGCGCGATATATTCTGGAGATGATCCGCGTCGAGCCGTCCGTCGTGAGCATCGCGTGGCACGGCCAGACTTACGGCATGAGCATCAGCATGATCCTGGCGATTTTTGTTTTCATTGCCGGCGTTGTGATGTGGAATGTTCTTACCGCTCGCACATCCGAGCTTCCCATCTTGCCGAAAAATCGAGGCGCGGATACGATCACGCCGAAATAAGGGCGATTAGCTCAGTTGGCCAGAGCACCAGCATGACACGCTGGGGGTCACAGGTTCGAGCCCTGTATCGCCCATTTGTAAATCCTGCCGGACGTTGAATTAACGTACCTGTCTTCGATGAGACAGAGCGGCTCACAACGCGGTTTCTGTG
>Ga0302325_10027463_pt1 | contig 11796 bp, 11 predicted proteins | sample Palsa_T0_2_FD_201948 | JGI IMG/M metagenome (GOLD analysis project Ga0302325, IMG submission 201948) | Peat permafrost microbial communities from Stordalen Mire near Abisko, Sweden - Palsa_T0_2 | ecosystem: Environmental > Terrestrial > Soil > Palsa > Peat permafrost | place: Sweden: Abisko... | reverse complement strand
CCGCGCGGGGAATCAATTCGTCCACTCCGATGCGCAGATAGAAAACGGCGTCGGGCTTCAGAGCAAAGCGATGAATATTACGCACCCAGGTGGGATCGAGCCCGCGCACCATGGCGCGAGCCATCACCGAGTAGATATAGCGGTCGGTCAGCACCACGAAGCCGGCACGCAGGGCCGGCACGATTTCATTTTCCAGGCGATCGGCAAAGTCCGTGGCATAAAAGAGGCTCAGGGTGATGCGCCCCAGGGTGTGCCCTTCCTTGGCCCGCTTGATGCTCTTCCCCACCAGCCCCGAACGCGAGAGCCCGGTATCCAGCACCGCGCGCCCTTGTTGCTCCAGCCATTCCTTAAGCAGGCGTATCTGCGTCGAGCGGCCCACGCCATCGGTGCCTTCAATGACGATCAGTTTGCCTACCAGATCGTCGCTGGAAAGGCCGGGAAGGGAAACACCGTAAGTTTCTTTCATGGAGCCACCCGCAATTGCCTGGCTTGGGTCAGTTTCATCAGCACCAGCTGGCGCATCTGCTTTTGCTGCGTTTCGATCGGCTGCGTAGCGTCAATCACCGTCAGTCCGAACTCCGGCACCATTTTTTCGTATTCTTCGAGAATGCGTCCCTGGAAAAGCCGGAAGCTCTCATCCGGGTCGTCGCTCAGCCCCAGATCCATGCCCGCTTCATAGAATTTAAATCCGCTCCGTCCGTCGGAAATACGCTTCATGGCCACTTCCAGAGGCACACGGAAATAAAAAGCGATCGTGGGTCTCACCGCGAAGCCATACAACTCGCGGATCCACTCGGGGTCCATGCCGCGGCTCACGTCGCGCGCAAAGGCAGTGTAGATATACCGGTCGCACAGGACCACCGCCCCGGCCTTGAGCAATGGGATGATGTTGCGCTCCGTGCGGTCGGCAAAGTCCGTGGCATGAATCAGGCTGAACGTCGCGGGCGTCAGGAGCTGTTTCTTTTTTCCGCGCTTGGTCGTGTCCTTGACCAGCGGCGAGGAGTTCCACTCGCTGAACACCACGCCGTACCCTTCGGCTTTAAGCCATTGATGCAGGAGCATCAGCTGCGTCGACTTTCCGGAGCCATCGATACCTTCGACGATAAACAACCGGCCCGGAATGCGATGGTCGCCGTATCGTTTCATTTTTGGGAAGCCCTCGACCGGAGACGGGGTGGAAACCTGGCGCGTTTCTGGCCGATCTAATTTTATCAGCATGATTGTTAGACGCGAATGAATTCTATCCCTTCACTAACTGCTTATTTTTCAGGCACATTCCCAGATGTTCCCTTAGCTGCAGCCTGTAACTAGTGAAGCCGGTTCAAATACAGCGCCATGCCCACCGCGGCATTCATGCCCAAACGCTCCAATGCGCCGATCTCCCGCCGGCTGCGAATCCCTCCCGCGGCAGTGATCGGCAAGGGAGTCGCGCGGCGCAAAGCGCGGAACCAATTCAGATTCGTCCCCCGCATGGTTCCTTCCGCATCAACGTAGGTGCAAAGAAACTCCGAAGCATACCGTCCCAGCTCCCGGAAAACATCCTCCGGCCGTAAAGATAATTTTTCCTGCCACCCGCGGACCAGGATGCGTCCGCCCTCCGTATCCACGGCAATTACGATCCGTTTGCGCCCCACGCGCTTCGCCAGGCGCGAAAGGAACGCGCGGTTTACATGTCCCCCACGAAAGGCCGCGCTGCCCACGATAATTTTTTCCGCGCCCGCATTCAGGATTCTCCTCGCGCGCGCCGTGGTGCGGATACCCCCGCCCACGCGCACACGCATGGGGGCTTTGCGGCAAAGCGCGCCAACCAGCCGGGCATTGCTTCCGCGACCCATCGCGGCGTCCAAGTCAATCACATGGAGCAACGGATATTCGCGAAAACGCTCCAGAAGACCCAACACGTCGTCCACCGCCAGCCGCCTCTTGCGTCCATGCACCAACTGAACGGCGCGGCCATCCTGCAGATCGATGCACGGAATAATCATTCGCTCAGTCGCACGGGCACGCCGTTGGCGTGGAGGAAACGCTTCAATTCGCCGAGACCCTGAATCGCGTCGTGAAAAATGGACGCCGCCAGGGCCGCGTCGGCCCGGCCCTCGACGAAGACGTCGAGAAAATCCTTGGGGCTGTCGGCGCCGCCTGAGGCGATGACCGGCACGCCCACCACATCAGAGACCGCCGCCGTCAGTTCGAGATCGAATCCGCTGCGCGTGCCGTCGCGGTCCATCGAGGTAAGCAGGATTTCTCCCGCTCCGCAAGCAACCCCCCGCTTGGCCCACTCTACCGCGTCCAGACCGCTGGTTTCACGGCCGCCGCGGACGAAGGCCTCCCAGCGGGATCCCACTCGCTTGGCGTCAATTGCCAGAACCACCGCTTGCGAGCCAAACTCGGCGGCCAGCTCCGTAAGCAGTTGCGGATTCCGGATGGCCGCGGTATTCACCGTCAGCTTGTCCGCGCCCGACCGCAGGATGGCCCGCCCCTCATCCACGGTTGCCACGCCGCCCCCGGCCGTGAGAGGTATGGCTAATTCGGCGGCAACCCGGCGGATGGTTTCCAGGAACGTTGGGCGATGATCGCGTGAGGCGGCAATATCCAGCACCACCAACTCGTCCGCGCCTTCCTGGTTGTAGCGCGCCGCCAGCGCGGCAGGGTCTCCGGCATCCCGAAGATTCACGAAATTGACGCCCTTGACGACGCGCTGGCCGTCCGTGTCCAAGCAAGGAATGATGCGGCGGGCCAGCGTCACGCGCGCCCTCGCGGATTACCGGCGGCGATAAAGTTCGCCAGCACTCGCGCCCCGGTGGAACCGGATTTCTCCGGGTGAAACTGCACGGCGAACACATTCCCACGCTCGAGGACCGCTACAAATGGCTCGCAATGGTCGCACATGGCCACGGCCGCTTCCCCCGCGCTCATGGCCGCATAGGAGTGCGCGAAGTAAAAATAGGAATCGGGAGGCAATCCTTCCAGCAGCGCCGAGGGACGCACGCGCCGGAGTTGATTCCATCCCATGTGCGGGAGCTTGGCCGTGGGAGGCAGTGCGGCAATCTGTCCGGACAAAATTCCCAGGCCGGGTTCGCCCGGAGCTTCCGCGCTCCCGGAAAAAAGCGCCTGCAAGCCCAGGCAGATGCCAAGAAACGGCGTGCCGCGGGCAATGATCTCCTCGATGGGAGCGATCAGATCTCGCTCCGTGAGCGTTCTCATCAACTGGCCGAAATGGCCTACGCCTGGCAGAATCAGGGTTTCCGCGGCGCGGATGGCCTCCGGCGTCGACGCCCGTTCGGTATGGATGTTCTGGCGCGCCAGCGCGGCCTCCACCGACGGCAAATTGCCGGCGCCGTATTCCACCAAAGAAATCTTCATGGCAGCCCCTTCATAGCAAACCCTTGGTGCTTGGCAGAACTCGCTTCATTTGCGGGTCCCGCGTGGCGGCAAACCGCAGCGCGCGCGCGAACGCCTTGAAAATAGCCTCCACCTGATGGTGCGTGGAGCGGCCGTAGAGCAGCCGCAGATGCAAGTTGGCCGCGGCGGACTGTGCGAACCCGCGAAAAAAATCTTCCACCAGTTCGACGTCCAAATCTCCCACGCGCCGCGCCGCGAACTTCCATTGGCAGACACAATGCGCGCGCCCGCTGAAGTCGATGGCCACTGAGGCCAGCGTTTCGTCCATGGGCATCAGGAAATAGCCCGCTCGGAGGATGCCCTTCTTTGAACCCAGGGCGCGCCGCACGGCTTCCCCCAGCGCGATGCCTAAATCCTCCACGGTGTGGTGCTGATCCACGTCCAGGTCGCCCTTGGCGACGATCTCCAGGTCCATGGCCCCATGGCGGGCCACCAGGTCCAGCATGTGGTCGAGAAATCGAATGCCCGTGGAGATGCGCGCGCGACCCCGGCCGTCAAGGTTCAGACGCAGGCGAATGTCGGTCTCCGTTGTGGTGCGGCGCAAACTCGCTCGTCTCATCGCCAATATTTCTCCAGTTCGCGCACGTCGTGCAGAACGGCCAGCGCGCCCTGGCGGCGCAATTGCGCCGCCCCCACACGGTGCGCTTCGCTGCCACGCGGGAGCACTCCCAAAAAGGGGACGCCAGCGCTCCGTCCCGCAAGCGCGTCATCCAGGTTGTCACCGAGGTAGAGCGCTGATTTCGGGTCGGTGCCGTCCAGCAGGTGAAGCAGCCCTTCCGGATCGGGCTTAAGCCTCCGCACATCCTCCATGGTCACCGTCCTGCGAAAAAGATCTTTCACTTCAAAATGATCCAGGGTGTGCGCCAGTTCCTTGCGCGTCCTCCCGGTAAAGAGGGCCAGTTGCGCACGCTTGGCCCATCGCTCCAACTGCCGCCGGGGAACCAGCCAGCGCTCCCGCCACACGTTCCCGTCCCTTCCATTCGTTCCCCAATAGATTTTCTGGAACTCCCGCTTGACCTCGGCATATTCCACGGGCTTGCCCAACTCCGCTATCCAATCGGTGGTCAGTCTCCAATCGTCGTTGTAGCCCGATTTGCGTTTCCACTGCTGGATTTGCGCATAGGTGACGCGCCGGCCGGTAAAGTGCCGCACGGTATCGATAATCGACCGATGGTAGGAGCCATGCACGTTCACCAGCACTCCATCCACGTCAAAAATCACCAGCTTGGGCGCCAGCTTCACCATATTTCCTCGATGGCCTGCAGCAGCCTCTTGGTCTGTGTCGGCGTCCCCGCGGTGATCCGCACAAAACCGTCGCGCCCAAAATCGTCCTTGCGGTCGCGAAGCAGAATTCCCCGCTGTGCGAGGCGCCGCACCAGGCGGCTGGCGCCCGCGCCAAAATCCGCCAGCAGAAAATTCCCTCCGCTGGGAAACACGCGCGCGCCCAGCCGCTCCAGCCCGCGCGCCAATTGCCAGCGGCTGTCGCGCACCTGGCTGACATAGGCGCGCAGAAATTTGCGGTCTCCCAGAGCGGCCTCCGCCGCCACCAGGGCCAGCGCATTCACGGGGTAAGGCGTATGCGCCCGGCGCATCGGATCGGCCAGATCCTCGCAGGCAAAAAGCGCACCCAGGCGAAGCGCGGCCAGGGCCGCGGCCTTGGAAAATGTGCGCGCAACAACAAGATTTGTCCGGCTGCGAATCCACGGCAGGACGGTGACGCCGGAAAACTCGAAGTAGGCCTCGTCCACCAGCACCAGGGTGCGCCGCGCCGCCTCCAGGATCTGCGCGAGCGCCTTGTGGTCCAGCAATGTGCCCGTGGGATTATTGGGATTGGCCAGAAAGAGGATCCGCGGCGAGCGTTTCAGCGCGCGCAAAGTCTCTTCCAGGGGGAACTTCATCGCATTGTCATAGCGCACCGTCTCGACGCGTGCGCCGGCCACTTCCGCGAAAAAGCGATACATCGAAAACGTGGGTTCGGGAATGAGCACCGTGTCGCCGGGCTCGATGAACGTCTCCATCAGCATTCGCAAGGCGTCGTCCACGCCGTTGGTGAGCAGCATTTCCGAGGGCCGCACCCTGAATTGACGGGCCAGGCGCCGGGTTGCCGCTTCGTACTCCGGATAGACGGCCAGCAGCTCAGCATCCACGCGCCGCAGCGCGCGCAGGACCGCCGGCGAACAGCCCAACGTGTTTTCGTTGAAATCAAGCCGCAACTTCCCGGCGCGTCCCTCCTCCGGGGCGGCATAAGCGGCCAACGCCTTCACCGCGGGGCGCACGCGGATGAAAACTCCCTTCGACCTCTGAGGCTTCGCACGCCGGTGCTTCGGCCCTCCGCCAGATTTCCTTCCTCGGCCGGAAAACTCGGTTTTCACAGCCGCACCTCCACCGCGCTCTTGTGCGCGGCCAGCCCCTCGGCGTCGGCCAATTCGGCGACCACCGGAGCCAGGCTTCGCAATCCCCCCCGCGAAAGCTGTTGCACGGTTGCGCAGCGCACAAAATCCCAGGTGGAAAGCCCGCCGCGCGAGCGCGCTCCTCCCCCCGTGGGAAGCACGTGATTGGTGCCGCTGGCATAATCTCCAATGGACTGCGCGCTCCACGGTCCGACAAAAAAACTGCCGGCCGTGCGAAGCCCTTTCACAAGCGCCGTCTCCCCGCCGGGGATGCTCAAGTGCTCCGGCGCAAACGCGTTTGCAAACCGCACCGCGGACGCCGTGTTGCGCGCGATTAAAATGGCGCCATTTCTGGAGAGCGACTGGCGCGCGAGGTTCGTGGGCGGCAGCGCGCTTAAGCGTTCTCCGACGGCGTCTCGCACTTCCGTCGCCAGAGTCCGCGACGTAGTTACCAGCAGCGCCACGGCGTCCGGATCATGCTCCGCCTGCGCCACCAGATCGGCGGCAATGTGGCGCGGCACGCCGCGTGTTGCGACGATCAGCACCTCCGTCGGGCCCGCCAGCATGTCCAGCGCGCAGTCGGCGCTCACCAGGCCCTTCGCCGCGGTGACGTAGCGATTGCCGGGCCCAAAGATTTTGTCCACCCGCGGCAGGGACTTCGTTCCATAGGCCAGCGCGGCGATCGCCTGAGCCCCGCCCATGTGCGCGATCTCTTTCACTCCCAGTAATTCAGCCGCCGCCAGCACCGCCAGATTGGGCCGCGGACAGGCAACCACAATTCGCTCGACGCCGGCAACTTGCGCCGGAACGACGGTCATCAAAAGCGTCGAAACCAGCGAAAACCTTCCGCCGGGCACATAGCATCCGATGGCATCCAGAGGCGTAACCCGCTGCCCTACGCGCACACCGGGCTCGACGATCATGCTCCAACTGCGGGGCCGTTGCTTTTCGGCCACCCGGCGGATATTCCGCGCCGCATGCTCCAGCGCCATCCGCAGCCCCGGAGAAACCTGGCGCAGGGCGGCGCGGCGCTCTCCTGAATCGATCCACAAGGTATCTGCCGTGAGCTTTCTGCGGTCGAGCCGGCGCGTCCAGGCAAACAGGGCGGCATCGCCCCGGCGGCGCACGTCGGCAATGATCTTGGCGGCCACGCGCTCGGCGGCAAGGTCGCTTCGCCGCCGCACAGCCAGGAACTTCTCCGCGACGGAGTCTGTCAGAGCCTCAATGCGCATCACGGCACGATCTTGTTGAGCGGGTATTCCACGATATCCTGCGCCTTGGCGGCCTTGAGTCGCGGCACCAGGTGGCGAACCACCTCTTCATCGACGATCGTATTGATGGCCACCCAATCCGGATCGGAAAGCGTCGAGATCGTGGGGTTCTTGAGCGCCGGCAGCGCGGCAAGCACACCCGGCAGATTTTCACGGCGCACATTGAGCATCACCCCCACCTTGCTCTGCGCCGATATCGCTCCTTGCAGCAGCAGGACAAGGTTGGCGATCTTCTCCTGCTTCCAGGGATCGACGGCGGCAGTGCGATTGGCGATGAACACGGTCCGCGATTCCAGCACCGTATCGACGATGCGCAGGCGATTGGCCCGCAAAGACGATCCTGTCTCAGTGACCTCCACGATGGCATCCGCTAGCTGCGGGACCTTGACCTCCGTAGCGCCCCAGGAGAACTCCACTCGCGCGTTCACATTGTGGCGCGCCAGGTATTTGCGCGTGAGGTTCACCACCTCCGTGGCGATGGTCTTGCCTTCCAGATCGCGCACCGACTGCATGGGAGACTCCTCGGGCACGGCCAGAACCCAGCGCACCGGCCGCAGACTCTGCTTCGAGTACAGCATCTCCGCCGCCTCGCAAACATCGGCGCCCGTCTCCAGCACCCAGTCGCGGCCGGTGATCCCCGCATCCAGCGCGCCCGACTCCACGTATCGCGCCATCTCCTGCGCCCGCACCAGCATGCAGGTGATTTCTCCATCGTCAATCGACGGGAAATAGCTTCGGGAGTTGACCGTGATCCGCCAGCCGGCCCGCGCAAAAAGCTGCAGCGTCGAATCCTGCAGGCTCCCCTTGGGCAAGCCAAGTCGTAAGGTGCTCATCGGGCGGCATCCTTCCCATAAACCGCGTTGGGATCAAAAGTTCGCTCCTCCACCACAGGGGCTGACCCGTCGCCCTCCAGACGCCGGAAGAAGCAGCTTCGGTAGCCCTCGTGGCAAACCCCCGGTCCCAGGGCCTCCACGCGAATCAGCACGGTATCGACATCGCAATCCACGCGAATTTCATGGACCCGCAGGGTGTGCCCGCTCTGCTCGCCTTTGCGCCACATCTTTCCCCGGGATCGGCTGAAAAAGGTGACGTTACCCGTCTCTCGAGTCTCCGCATAGGCCTGCTCATTCATGAATCCGAGCATCAATACCTCGCCGGAGTCCTTGTCCTGGACGATGGCGGGTATCAGGCCGTCAAGCTTTGTAAAATCGAGTTGCATCAAGCCTCCTGAAAACAAAAAACCCGCTGGCAACTTCCGTGCCAGCGGGTAGATGAGTGCGTTTTACTGCCGGCTACTCAAACCTCCGCGAACACGGTTCGCCACCGTGGTGATGGTGATGGCGATGGTGAGCGCGGGGCGTCATGACAAAAGCCAATTTACCGGAATCTTTCCATAGCGTCAAGGGATGCGCGGCCTGCGCGCGCGACCATTTCTTGCGGTCCGCCTGATTTTCGACCGGCGGGAGGCTATGACGGGGTGGACTTCAATAACTCGCCCGCCATTCGCGTAAGCGCCACACGCGTGAAGGGCTTGGTAAGCCACTGCGTGTGCTCTTCAGTCTCGTTCTGGTTGGGAGCATATTCCGCATAGCCGGACATGAACAGAATTTTCGTGTTGGGGCGCAAGGTGCTCACGCGCGCGGCAAGTTCGCGTCCCCCCATGCGCGGCATGATGACGTCGGTAATCAACAGGTCAATCGGGCCGCCGTGATTTTTGGCAATCGCCATGGCTTCCACACCGTCGCGCGCTTCGAGCACCGTGTAACCGGATAGAGACAGAAATTCGCGGGCCAGTTCGCGCACGCCCTTTTCGTCCTCCGCGATCAAAACCGTCCCCGAACCCGTGGTCGCGGTGTCCTGATTGACGCTCGCCACGGAAGGCTGCAGGCTTGCCTCCACGGGAGGAAGGTAGATCCGGAATGTTGTTCCCCGCCCCAATTCGCTATCCAGCGTGACATAGCCGCCGCTCTGTTTGACAACTCCGTACACTGTGGCCAAACCCAACCCCGTGCCTTTGCCGACTTCCTTGGTGGTGAAAAACGGCTCGAAAACGTGCGCCTGCGTCTCGCTATCCATTCCTGTGCCCGTATCGCTAACCGCCAGCATCACGTAGCGCCCCGCCGCCAACGCGGGATGGCGCCGCGCAAACGCTTCGTCCAGATCCACATTACCGGTTTCAATTGAAACTCGGCCGCCTTGCGGCATGGCATCGCGCGCGTTCACAACTAGGTTCATGATGACCTGCTCGAGTTGCCCGGGATCGGCCTTGACTCGCTTCAGATCGGGGCTTAACTCCATGGCCAGCTCAATATTCTCGCCGATCAGCCGCGGCAGCATCTTGCCCATGTCGGCCACCACTTCGTTTAGATCGAGGATCTTGGGCTGCAACACCTGCATACGGCTGAAGGCCAGCAATTGCCGGGTCAGTCCGGCGGCACGGTCCGCGGCTCGCTCGATCTGTTTCACTTTGCTGCGCGACCAATCGGCTTCCCCCGCGGGGCGATCCAGCAATAATTCCGCATGCCCGCGGATGACCATCAGCAGATTATTGAAATCGTGCGCGATCCCGCCCGCCAGCCGTCCAATCGCCTCCATCTTCTGCACCTGGCGAAGCTGCTTTTCCAGCACGCGCTGTTCCGTAACGTTTTCGGACATCAACTCATAACAAGTGCTCGGCCATTTCGGGTCGCGCACCGGCCACCCGCTCAGCCGCACTTGAATAGGCGTTCCGTCTTTGCGGTTCCAGGTGACTTCCAACCCCTCTAGAACTTCACTGCCCTCTCGGACCAAATCTGCGCGCTTCTCTGCTTCTCGGAAAATGTCGCGGTCCAGATTGACGGAGAGCAGATCCTCTTCGGATTCGTATCCCAGCATCTCCACCAGGGCGGGATTTACGTTGAAAAAGCTTCCGTCTTCCGCCACGCGGCAAATGCCGTAGGGAGCCCCTTGCACCACCGAGCGATAATTGACCTCGGAACGCCGCATGGCGTCTTCCGCCCGCTGCTTCTCGGTGATGTCGGTGCTGAAAGCCACCACGCCGACGATCTTCCCTTCCTGGTCGCGGTACGGAATTTTGTCCGTGGAAACCAGGCGCACCTCTCCCGAAGACAGCCGGTAGGGTTCCACGATCCCGAGCTTGGCGTTCCCCGTGCGAATCACCTCCAGGTCGTCCTGGTGGTACGCAACGGCTTCGGAAGGACACAGGTCGTACACCGAGCGTCCCTCGATCTCCTCGACCGTCAGGCCCATCGATTGCGCCGCGGCGCGATTGGCCCGCAGCACGCGATTGTTGGCGTCCTTGTAGATGATCATCAGGGGAGCCGAGTGAAAAATTACCTCGTTCTCGCGCTGTTGCTTGTGCAGTGTCTCTTCGGCCTGTCTGTGCTCGATCGCCAGAGCCACCGGACCGGCCATGGAGCTCAGGAACGTGAGATCGCGGTCGCTGTAAGCATTCTCATCTTCGTAATTCTGTACCACCAGCGCCCCGATGGTCCCCGAAGGCGTGCGCAGCGGCACTCCCATCCATGCGCGCGAGGGAGTCCCAATCCTCTCCACTTGGCCGGCCGCCGCTAATTCCTCGAATATGCCCGGTGTAATTCGCATGGGACGGCCGTGGCGAAAGACGTAGGCGGCGCAGCTCCGGCCTGCTTTTTGCGCCAGCGGAGGCGTTTCAAACTGATCCACAAAGAACGGAAAATGAAAATCTCCGCTCCGTCGGTCGTACAGCGCCACGTAACAGTTTTCGGCGGAAATAACCTTTTGGATGGATTGATGAACTTGCGCGAGCGATTCATCAAGATTCGGCGTGCTGTTCAGAGCGCGGACCACTTCGAAAAGCGCCTGGCGCTCCATCTCAGCCCGCTTTTGGTCGCCCTCTGAAGTGGAGTTTGCCGATTCCGGCAAGCCCTGTGTCATATGTGTGGTCATAGCCGCGGGTGCGTCGACTCAAGCAACGATTCATTTTAGCGTGGCCGTCTCCCTCATCGGCGCCAGACCATTGCAGCTGTTTCTTAAGCGTATAATTCGCACTCGCTGGTACTTTCGTACCAGCTTCAACTTGGCGATCTCGCGCCATCGCCCCCAGGCGGTCCGGCCCCGGCCATGTGCGCAGTTGCCGCCCTCTATCTAAACGCCAAGCCATTCGTCAGGCCCGCAACGCCTCGAGGCTTTCGCGGCACGCTGCGATGGTCTGCCGAATATTTTCCTGGGTATGCGCGGCGGAAACGAACCATGCCTCAAACTGCGATGGCGGCAGCAGCACTCCGCGGTCCAGCATGGCGTGAAAGAACGCCGCGAAGCTTTTTGTGTCGGAACCCTTCGCTCCCTCGTAGTCGCGCACCGGCTCTTCCGCGAAAAATAGGGTAAGCAGCGAGCCTGCGCGCTGCACCTGCCCCGCGCGGCCGGTTTCTGCGAGCGCCCCGCATATCCCTTCGGCGAGCACTTTTCCCTTCTCTTCCAGCTCTTCGTAGAACCCGGGCGCCATCAATCGCTTTAGCGTTTCGATGCCTGCGCGCATCGCCAGCGGATTTCCCGACAGTGTTCCCGCCTGGTAGACGGGCCCCACCGGCGCCATGCGTTCCATCAGCTCTCGCGACCCGCCATAAGCCGCTGCCGGCAATCCTCCGCCTATGATCTTGCCCAGCGTCGTAAGGTCCGGCTCGACGCCGTAAAGCGTTTGCGCGCCTCCAAAACACAACCGGAATCCGGTAATGACCTCGTCAAAAATGAGTAGC
>Ga0302325_10027461_pt1 | contig 11797 bp, 12 predicted proteins | sample Palsa_T0_2_FD_201948 | JGI IMG/M metagenome (GOLD analysis project Ga0302325, IMG submission 201948) | Peat permafrost microbial communities from Stordalen Mire near Abisko, Sweden - Palsa_T0_2 | ecosystem: Environmental > Terrestrial > Soil > Palsa > Peat permafrost | place: Sweden: Abisko... | reverse complement strand
TAGCATTGCAACGCTCGATGCACAGCCTGGATCCAGCGCTGCCGCTCGAAATCAGGACCTGGAACAGCGAGTTGGATTCCGCCCTCTTCGCCGCTCGCGTAGCCACCGTTTCTCTCGGCGTGCTTGGCTTGCTGGGCGCGATGCTTGCCATTACCGGCATCTTCGGCATGGCCGCCTATACCGTCAGCAAACGTCTCCGTGAACTCGGTATCCGCATAGCCCTTGGAGCCGATCAACGCAAGGTGCTCGGCGCGGCGCTCGGACGTACTTTCCGGCTGCTCGCCGTTGGATCGATCGCCGGCATGATCCTCGGCGTACTGGCAACCCGTGTTCTTTCGTCTATCGTGTATCAGGCCACGCCAAAAGACCCGATCATCCTCGGCGGCGTCATTCTTACTATGCTCTGCGTAGGCGTCGTCGCTGCCCTGGTCCCCGCTCGGCGTGCCCTCGCCGTTGATCCGATGATTCTGCTCCGCGATGAGTGAGTGGGCAACCGAGCGTTTGCGAAGTCCCCATCAACGTCTGAGGCTTTCCCCTCTTTTCGACAAGAGGCAGTAGGCGCCCCGCGAAGCAAGCGCTTTGTCAAACGTGACCAAAACCCCCTCAGCCGCCTGGGCAAACGCGAGGAGCCATGCATCGGCCCAAACTTTAGGAGATGCCGTTCGCCCCGATGCCCTCTCACGAAACCGCTTCTCCACCTCTGGGGGTTCCGAGACAAACGTCACCCGGTCGTCTTCATACAAACGGTCGTAGACGCGCCATGCCGCGGTGATCGTCAGCGGCTTGCCGTCCATAACCGCAGCCGTCGTCATAAGACGTAGGAAGCCAAGCTGCGTCAGACGAGAGAACGCGATCATCCCGGGTTCCTGTTCCCACCATCGCCTTGCCATGGCTGCATGTACGTGTTCGGGTGCCGCCAGGGCAAGCCACACGTTGATATCAGGGAAGCTCAATGAGTTCATAAGCCTGTTCGTTGGTGATACGGATACGCCGCCCCGCAGGGCGGATCAGTGGCGGATCGAGACTGAGACGGCGGCTGGGCCGAGTCGCTTTGGCTTCTTCCACGGCGCGCTCGATACCCGCAAGAATGAGCTTTCGTGCGGAGCAGCCCTTTCGGGCAGCGGCTTCATGAACCCGGCGGTGAAGCTCGCAAGGCAGGTCGATCGAGGTACGGACAGAATCGGGCTTCATACATACAGATTATGCGCAGGCGACTTAAATAAGTCAATCACACGAGGAAAGCAGGGGCCGCCCAAGGAGAGCACGGCATCTGGCAGGATAAGACTCATGGCGCATATCGGATTTCTCCCGGTCCCTGTAAAGGGGCACATGTATCCCGCCAGCAGCCTGGCTCTGCACCTTCAGCAACGGGGCCATCGGATTACGTTTTTCTGCATTGCGGATTCCGCGACTTTCTTTCGGGAATACGGTTTGGCTTGCGTCGTCGTTGGTGGCGAGTCGTTTCCGATCGGGTATGTCGACCGGGTTTTCGGCAAGCTGGGAAAACTAAAGGGACAGGCCGGCGTCCTCTATACGATGAAGCAGTTTGAACAGCTGATCGATATGCACTTCGCAGAACTCCCGGCAGCGATCCAAGCCAGGCAGGTGGATGCATTGGTCATTGATCAGTTCCATATGGGCGGAGGCGCGGTTGCCGACCATCTCCAATTGCCCTACGTGCATGCCGCTATGGCCCTGATCTTCATCGCGGAAAGTGGAGTGCCCCCAATCAACATGGACTGGGGGCCGGAGACGCATCCGTGGGCAAGGCTTCGCAACGCGATGGTGAATGCCCTGGCGCGAAGGATGTTGCAGCCGGTGCATAGGAAGATCAACGCGCAACGAGTAGCGTGGGGGTTGGCGCCCCATGCGCGCTATCCCAACGACATGTTTGCCGGCCATCCGCAGATATCGCAACAGCCACCGAGCTTTGAATTTCCCAGGCGCGAACTGCCGCCCGAGTTTCACTTTGTTGGTCCGCTGCATAGTGAAAAGACTCGACGAAAAACGGACTTTCCTTGGGAGCGCCTCGATGGGCGCCCGATTCTCTACGCTTCCCTGGGCACTTTGCAGAACGGGCTGGATTGGATTTTTCGCGTGATCCTGGCGGCGTGCGCAGGCCTGGATGCACAACTTGTTCTGTCGCTGGGGGGCAATATGGATCCGGTGAGATTTTCGGGGACAGCGGGAAACCCGATTGTGGTCAAGTTTGCGCCGCAGCTAGAGTTGCTGGAGCACGCCGCACTTTGCATTACGCACGCGGGGTTGAATACCGCTCTTGAGTCGTTGGCGTGTGGTGTGCCCATGGTGGCCATCCCGATCACCAACGACCAGCCGGGCGTGGCCGCAAGGATTGCCTGGTGCGGCGTGGGCGAGTTTCTGACCCCGAGACGGCTGACCGTTCCTCGGCTTCGTGCGGCCGTCCACAGGGTATGGTCTACGCCCGCTTATCGAGAAAACGCCCAGCGATTGCAGCGGGAGATCGCAGGACTGCGCTCGCTCGACTATGCGAGCGAAGTGATCGAGGCTGGCATACGGCGACAGGATGTTCCCTAGCCCGTTGCGTGGAAGGTGCGGGGCATCAAGGGTATGGACGCAAGCGAGGGAGACAAAAGCTACTGTGGGAATTTTGGCAGGCGTATCCACTTGAGCGTCTTGCTTCGCTGACGCCGAAGTAGCGGAGCACCGCGTTCGCATCCAGAACGTATTCTTTCACCGCTTGTTTTCTCGCTTCTGCTCCGCCTGTCTTTCCGCAGCCAGATCTTCTTCGAGAGGAAAACCCGCAAGACTTCCTTGCAGTGCATAGATCGCCGCGTGGTTGCTGGGTTCAAGTACCAGGCGGCCACGGTCTTCCTGAAACACTACGGTCGTGCCTTCCTTTAACCCATAGCGCTTTCTCAGGTTGGCGGGAATCACAATTTGCCCCTTGGAACTGATGATGGAACTCACTCTCACTTCCTACCTCCCTGTATGATTCGTCTTACCAAAGTGTAATACATCGGATGGATGCCGGACGCACGGCAAGTCGCATCTATGGTAGGTAGCTGGAGTGGACCCCAATCCATTTCAGTTTCAAAACCCTCGAGCCAAGCCTACGGCGCTGCGGCTCCGGGCCTACGGCGGGAAGACCAGCCCCGAGTGCCACTTCTGCTATAGTAGTGGCACATATTCCTATATGGCCCACACAGACCTCACGACTCGGAGCCGCGTAGAAGCGAAGGGCAGGGTGGTGATCCCAGCGTCGTTCCGTTCTGCCCTCGGTTTAAAGGTCGGGGATGAGATCGAACTGCGGATTGAGGACAACGAGATTCGCATCTCGACCCTGCAAAGCCGGCTTGCCAGGTCCCGGGCGCGCTTGCGCACATTTGTCAAACCGGGACGGCTGCTCTCGGACGAACTGATTGCCGAAAGACGCCGGGCAGCCCTGCTTGAATAAAGTGGTGCTCGACGCCTCCGCCATCCTCGCCCTGCTCAACGATGAGCCGGGCTCCGGGAAACTCACGCCGGAACTGCTGAGTCGCGCAACCACCAGCGCGGTAAACCTGGCCGAGGTGCAAACCATCCTCGTCAGGGAAGGCGGAGAGCCTGACGAATCCTGGGCGCTTGCCGTGGACCCGATCCCCGACATCGAACCGTTTACTGCCGAGCATGCCAGGATCGCAGGCGCCCTCATTCAGGAGACAAGCTCCCTCGGCCTCTCCCTGGGAGATAGAGCCTGCCTGGCACTTGCGATCGCTCTCGATGCACCCGTGTATACCACCGACCGGCTCTGGAAGAAACTCAAGTTGAGCATTCCCATTCATCTCCTCCGATAACTACTTCCCCGCCGCCGCTCCGGCCCGCGTACCGTTACTCCGCACGCAAGGCTTGCATGGGGTCGACTTTGGAGGCCCGCGTCGCTGGCAGCCACACGGCGAGTAGTGCCACAGCCGACAGGATCAGCGTTGCAGCGATAAACACTGCCGGATCCCAGGATTTAACGCCGAACAAAAAGCTGGCGATCAAGCGCGTGAGCGCAAAGGCTGCGGCGAGGCCCACCGCCACGCCCATCAGCGCCAGCCGCATGCCGTGCCAGACCACTAGCTTGCGCACCGCGGATCGATCCGCGCCCAGGGCCATGCGGATGCCCATCTCCTGGGTGCGCTGCTCGACGGAGTAGGCCATCAAGCCGTAGATGCCGATGGCGGCCAGCACCAGCGCTACCGCGCCGAAGATGGTCAGCAGCATCATGTTGAAGCTCTCGCGCGCGGTGGAGCTTCCCATGACCTCGTCCATGGTGCGGATATGCGCTACGGGAAAGCCTCCGCTGGCCAGACGCAGTTGCTCGACGACCGCTGCGATGGACTGGTGCGGGTCTCCACGGGTCCGCACCACCCATAGCAATGGCTGTATATCGGAGTAGGCCGCGGCGTATCCGTCTGCGACCTGCGCCACCGGTACCATCATCATCGGGACAGGAGGGCTGCCCAGACCGCTGTTGTGGGTGTCGGCAACTACTCCGATGATCTCCCGCACCGGCTCGCCCACCAAGGTCGGCCCCATATCCGCGCCGACGATCACATGCTGACCTAGCGGATCCTGGTTGGGCCAGAGTTGTTTGGCCAACGCCTCATTGATGAGCGCCACGCCAGGCGCGGCGGCGGTATCGTTTTCGGTGAAGTCGCGGCCACGGAGGATGGGAATTTTGAAGAGGCCGAGGTAGCCCGGCGAGACGCTCATCCACTTGGATCCGTAGCGGCCCTTCTCGACTGGACGGCCAAGAATCTGGAAGGGCAGGCCGTCATCCACCTGGATGGGCAGCCAGTAGGTGGCGGCCGCGGCCTCGACTCCGGGGAGCGCGTTCAGGCGGTTGCGGCCATCGCGCAACAGCTGGGCCACGCCCGCCGTCTTCTGGTATCGCTCGCCGTTCAAAGACATTTCCAGGGTGAGCACGTTGTGGGCGTCAAAGCCGGGACCGACGCCGTGCAACGCGAAAAACGTGCGGATGAGGAGCGCCGAACCGATCAGCAGCACCAGCGCCAGCGAGACCTCGCTCACCACCAGCAGGGAGCGGGCCTTGCCTTGGCGGAAGCCGGTGCCGGCGCGGTTGCTGCTCTCCTTCAGCGCGGAGTTCAGATCAGTACGCGAAGCGGTGAGCGCGGGGAAAAGGCCGAAGACGATGCCGGTGAGCAGCGAGACGACCAGGGTGAAGCCGAGCACGCGTCCATCCACGCCTACGGCGGAGCCGTTTTCGCCGATGCGGGGCAGACCCGCGGGGCCGATGGCCAGTAGTGCGCGCACGCCGGCAAAGCCGAGCGCCATGCCTAGGAGGCCTCCAGTTACCGAGAGCAACACGCTCTCGGTGAGGAGCTGGCGCACGATGCGGGCGCGGCCGGCTCCCAGGGCGGAGCGGATGGCAAACTCGCGCTTGCGTCCGGTGGCCCGCACCAGCAGCAGGTTGGCCACGTTGGCGCAGGCGATGAGCAGCACCAGGCTGACCGCACCCAAGAGGACGAGCAGCGATTTGCGCGCGTCGCCGATGATCGAGTCGCGCAAAGGCTCCACAGCAAATTGCGGATTGGGGCCGGCCTGGGGAAAGTCGCGATGGTACTGACGGGCTGCAAGCTTCAATTGCGCGTTGGCCTGGGCCAGCGTGATGCCGGGCCGCAGCCGTCCGGCGACCTGAAAGAAGTGGTTCATGTCATCGCTGACCGGGGGAAATTGAAAGGGCAGCCAGAGATCCGCTTGGGGATCGGAGAGGAAGTCTTTGCCCAGAACTCCGATGATGGTGTAGGGCTCATTGCCCAGCGAAAGCGACTTGCCCACGATGGACGGATCGCCGCCGAACTTGCGCTGCCACAGGCCGTAGCCCAGCACTACCACTTTGCCGCCGTTGGGCGAATCCTCCTGCGGGGTGAAGGTGCGGCCCAACAGCACCGGAGCACCGAAGAGGCGGAAGTAACCCTCGGTGACGTGGATTCCGTGGAGCTGCTCCGGATGGTCGCCGGTGAGGTTGAAGCCGGGGCCGGCTGTGTCGTAGGCGGCCAGTTCCTCAAAGACGCTGGTCTGTTGCTGGTAGGCGTGAAACTCGGGGATGGCGGTGAGAAAGCTGTTGGCCAGGATCGAGGGGTAGAGGAATTCGACCATGCGGTCGGCGTCGGGGTAGCTGAGCGGCTTGAGCAGCACCGCGTTGACGACGCTGAAGATGGCGGTGTTGGCTCCGATGCCCAGCGCCAGCGCGGCTACTGCGGCGAGAGTGAAGGCGGGGTTCTTCCAGAACATTTGGAGCGCGTGCTTGACGTCGTTCCAGAGATCGCCCACTTGAGCTATTTCCTTTCGACTTCAGGCTACAGCATCGACAGCTACGAGAGGGTTGCCGTGCTCACCCCATGTATTGAGCGATACCAGCATGCAGAAAATCGTCGCCTTTGAAAAGCAGCGGCTCGCCCGTAGTCTTTGCCAAGGCGTAAGCGAAACAATCTCCAAAGTTCAGGCGGGCGGCGTGGCCGCTTCCACGGCCGAAATCGCGGTAAGCTTCACGCGCGACTTTTGCCTGCTCCTCGGTCACTGGCTCTATGGCTATTCCACCCTCGCGCAGCAAATCGTCGAAGCGGCGGCTTGCAATCGGATCGCGACTGCCATCAATCACAATCGCAGCCTCAAGATAGTTGGCCGCAGACACGCGGCGGCGATCCGCATCCGCAATGGCGATCGCGAACGCCCTCGCCTCCGGTTCATCCCGCAAAATGGCTATCAATGCCGAGGTGTCCACAATCATTTCGGAAGACCCTTTTCGTCATACAGCAGTTCCCCGTGCTCGACGGTACGGAAAGGCTCCTTCAGATGGACAGCGCAATCCTTGCCGATCTTCAAGAGCCTCTCAGACAACGACCCCGCCTTACTCTGCTGAAGGCGCTCCAGCCGCTCGCGAACCGCCACCGTGACTGCGGTCGTGAGGCTTTCCCCGGTGATTCCGGCTAGCTCGTGGGCGAGTCGATTTGCTTCTTCATTTTTGATATTGAGGCTCATAAATACACCGTTCTACCTTAATGGTCTGTAATTCTACCATTTGAGAAATCGGGAAGGCCATTTTTAGGGGGAGCGATAGGCAGTTTTGCGATGGCCGGAAGAGAAGCGTTAGGCCCGATTTTGCAAACTGCCGGAAGGGAGAGCCTGGCGGACGTGATTGGCCTGCCTGAGGTGCCGGCGGCTATGCGCGTTGCATAGGAAAAAGAACTCCAGCAGGTTCACGCGGACACAGCTGGCCAATGGGGAAGGAAATCGGATGGCCGTAAGGTGTAAGCCTTCGGCATCTTCGATGCGCTGCCGGATAGCTGCCTGCGAGATAAGAAAATGGTCCAGTTCCGCAGCACAGGAACCCAACAAGCGGGGGCGAATGGCTTTGGGGGCGCGCATCTTGAGGATTGGCCGCGACTCCATGCGCCAGACCATGAGGCGGCCATACAGGTTGAGTGTGAATGGTCCTGGGCTATGCAGCCTCCGGTCTCTGCTGGCCCCGAGCGTTGCATCCACCGCAGGCAGGAAGACTTCGGTGGTTCGGCGAAGATGCGAGAGGTTCTGGGCGATCGACCATCTGCCAGGGCGGGGAGACCACGCGAGCTGCTCTTCGCTTAGTCCCGCACATAGGTTTGTGAATTCAGCGTCGACGGCCAAGGTTGCTTCCATTAGCTCGACAGTCTTGGCCTGTTGGGTCGGGTAGGCAAAGTTTTCCGTTATGCTCAGCATGGTGATCTCCGCAAACCCGACGCCGTGGGGCATACTATCTGCCCCACAAAGAGTGCGCATCATCCAAAAGGTTGAGAACACTTTCCACCCTTCGCAGCGATATGAGAGATTGGGAGCGCTCAACATGAGAGCAACACGCCGGCGACCCGGGCAGCAGGCGATGGGGAAACCATTCCGCCTGTTATCGCCAGCCCCCGCCGAGCGCAGCATAGAGCTGTACCAGCGAAGCTGCCTCCTGCTCCTGGCTTTGCGCCAATTGCAGTTGGGCGTCATAGAGATCTGTATCCGTGGTGAGTACTTCAAGGTAGCTGGTGTTTCCGCCGGAGTAGCGCAGCCTCGCCAGGCGCACGGCGTCGGCCGCGGAGACCACGAGAGCGGCTTGCTGCTCGCGGCGCTCGCGGGTTTGCTTGTAGGCGACCAGCGAGTCGGAGACATCCTTGAGGGCGTTCAGGATGGTCTTGCGGTATTCGAGGAGCATCTCCTGCTCCTGGGCTTGGGAGAGATGGTAGTTGCTGCGGATGCGTCCACCATCGAAGATCGGTTCGGACAAAGAGCCCGCGGCGTACCAGTAGGCATTCTTGCCGGAGAAGATGCTCTGCAACTGGCTGCTCGCCGAACCCCCTAGGCTGGTGAGCGAGATCTGTGGGAAGAATTGGGCTTTGGCCACTCCTATGCGCGCGTTGGCTGCGATGAGAGTCGCCTCGGCGCGCTGAATGTCCGGACGCCTCTCAAGAAGCTGGGAAGGCACGCCTGTCGGCAGTGCCTGCGGGTGCGGCTGGTCGGCGACGCTGAGGCCGCGGTCGATGTCTTCGGGGTTGTGGCCGAGCAGGATGCTGATGGTGTTTTCCTCGGCGGCTATTTGTCGCCGTAACTCTGGCAGATTGGCCTTCGCCGCGTAGAGAAGCTCTTCGGCTTGCCTGGTGTCGGCCAGAGAGCCGGCGCCGTAGTTTTCAAGCGACTGTGTCAGTTGCAGAGAGTCCTGGCGGGCCTGGATGGTGCTCCGGGTGACCCCCAACTGGGCGTCGAGACTGCGCAGTTGGAAGTAGGCTTGCGCTACTTCCTGCACCAGCGTGACGCGCGTTGCCCGTTGCGCCCACTCGCTGGCCAGCAGTTCGGCGCGGGCCGCTTCCGTTTGACGGCGGTAGAGGCCCCAGAAATCGAGGTTCCATGCAGCCGAGGCGGTGAAGCCGCCTCCGTTGTAGAACGAGTTCGCAGGCGTGCCATTGGAGTTGTTGCCCGCCAGGGAGGAAGGGACTTGCAGCGCGGAGTAGGCGGCTCCTCCATTGATCGAGGGAAACTGCTGCGCACGCGTGATGCCGGCCTGAGCCTGCGCCTCAAGCACACGCTGGGCCGCCACGCGCAGATCGAGGTTGTTCTCGAGTGCCTCGGTGACCAGGCGCCGCAAGACGGGATCCTGAAAGACCGCGGACCAGCGCTCATCGCCCAGTGACGGCTCGGCTTGCGTGGGAGGCGCAATGTCAGGGGCGAGCGCACCACGATAGCTCTGCGGCGTGGTGGTTGCCGGCCGCTTGTAGTTTGGGCCCACATTGCAAGCCGCCATCATCAGGATGAGCAGTCCGGCGATGGCTGCTTGCGCGACTTTATTGATGAGTGGCGCGTATTCATCGCACTTCGACATGTTCGCCCTCGTTGAGCAGGTCGCTGGGGCTCGAGACCAATGGCTCAGAGCCGCGGAGCCCGTTGAGAATTTCGACTTCTTTACCCATGTCTTTGCCGATGGTGACAGGCACGAAGTGGACATCGTGGCCGGCATCGACGGTGACCACGTGCATGCCGCTGCGGTCCACCACCAAGGAGCTGGTGGGGACGATGAGCGAACTGCGCTGCTGGGGCAGCGTGAACTTGACCTGGGCATACATGCCGGGCAGCAAGGAGGCGTCGCTGTTATCCACCTGCACCTCGGTGAGCATGGTGCGGGCGGCGTGGTCGAGGGCTCCTGCATTGCGGATGACTGTGCCGGTGTAGGAGCGGCCCAGGCGTTCTTTCACATCGACAGAAGCCTTCTGGCCGTCTTTGATGTTGACTGCCTCGGACTGCGGGACGTCGATCTGGATGCGGAGGGTACCGCTTTGCGCGATGCTGAAGAGCGGCTTGGCCGCGCCCGCGTTGCCGGTGCTGACGAGATCGCCACGCTCCACGTTGCGTTCGGTGATGACTCCGTCAAAGGGAGCAACGATGCGCTCGAAGCTTTGCATCTGCTGTAAACGGGAGACGTTAGCGCGGTTGGCGGTGACATTTGCTTCCGCGGCGGTGATGTTTGCATTCGCGGCAGAGACGTCGGCGACGCGGGCGTCGTAGGCTTGCACGGCGCCGTCGACGATCTGCTGCGAGATGGCGCGCTGCTGGCCCAATGGGATATCGCGTTCCCTGGTGAGCCGGGCAAGCTCCGCGTTGGCCTGCGCCTGCTCGAGCGCGGCCTTGGCCTGCTGCAGTGAGGCCTCGGATTGCGCCGAGGTGGCGCGCGCCTGTAACAGCTGCTGATCGACTTCGGGCGCGGAGATGACAGCCAACAGCTGGCCGGCCTTGACCCGGGCGCCTATGTCCACAGTGCGGCGATCCAGATAGCCATCGACGCGGGCATAGAGGTTGGCGCTGTAGAGCGGTTCAATGTTGCCGGGCAGGAGCAGCTCGGACGTGGGCTCGCCTTGCTTGGCGTGGATGAGCGTCACCACCGGGTGGGTGGCGGGCGCTTCGCGCACCGCGGCGAGGGCGTCGCGCTGCCGGGACAGGCGGGGGATGATGCCGATGGCCATCAGCCCGAGGAATAGCACTGCTGCGGTGACGATTTTCAGCAGGCTGGAGGTGCGCGTTTGTTGGCGTTCCGTCGGGGTAACTTCGAGCTGCTGCGTCATGCTGCCTCCGGTTGTGGGTCTCTTCCGTGGATGAGGGTGAACATCAAGGGAACGAAGAACAAGGTGGCGAAGGTGGCTACGGTGAGACCGCCAATGACTGCTCGTGCGAGGGGTGCGTTCTGTTCCCCGCCCTCACCCAGGCCGAGCGCCATAGGCAGCATGCCGATGATCATCGCGCAGGCGGTCATGATGATGGGCCGCAGGCGGGTGTAGCCGGCAGTGACTGCCGCAGTCAGCGGGGCGACCCCCTGGGCGCGGAGCTCGTTGGCAAAGGTCACCAGGAGAATGGAGTTGGCGGTGGCTACGCCGATCGACATGATCGCTCCCATCAGGCTGGGCACGTTGAAGGTGGTCTGGGTGAGGAAGAGCGCCCACACAATGCCGCAGAAGGCTCCGGGCAGTGCGCAGATGATGATGAAGGGATCAAGCCAGCTCTGATAGTTGACGACCATCAAGAGGTAGACCAGCAGCGCGGCGAATGCCAGGCCGAGGCCGAGGCGGTCGAAGGCCTCGTTCATGCTCTCCACCTGCCCGCGGACCACGATCTTGGTTCCCGGAGGAAGGTTGCTGCTTTCCTGCTTGACGATGCGGTTGACTTTGGCGGCTACCGCGCCCAGATCACTGTCCTGCGTGTTGGCGAAGACATCAAACACGGGCGCACCGTTGTGATGGTTGATGACCACGGGAAGCACGGCAGGCGTGAGCGTCGCCATGTTGCCCAACACCTCGGTGCGATTGCTCACGGTGTGGATGGGGATGGGCGTGTTCTGCAATGCATTGATGGAATCGACGCTGTACTGCGGCGTTTGCGCGGCCACCGCGTAGGTGATGCCCATCTTGGGATCGAGCCAGAAGTTGGGTTGCACGGCGGCGCTGGAGCTGAGCGAGATGTAGATGCTGTTGGCCACGTCCTGCTGGGTGAGGCCGAATTGCGCGGCGCGTACACGATCGATGTCCAGATGGAGATCGGGCGCATCGACCACCTGGTGCATGTGGACGTCGACTGCGCCGGGGACGGTAGCCAGGCGGGCACGCAGCCGGCGCGCGATTTGGTAGTTGGCGGGATCGTAACCTTGCACCTGCACATCGATGGGGGAAGGCAGGCCAAAGTTGAGGATCTGGGTCACCATGTCGGCAGGCTGGAAGAAGAAGGTGAGGTCGGGAAATTGCTTTTGTAACTGCGACCGCAGCTCTTTCAC
>Ga0302325_10027460_pt1 | contig 11797 bp, 11 predicted proteins | sample Palsa_T0_2_FD_201948 | JGI IMG/M metagenome (GOLD analysis project Ga0302325, IMG submission 201948) | Peat permafrost microbial communities from Stordalen Mire near Abisko, Sweden - Palsa_T0_2 | ecosystem: Environmental > Terrestrial > Soil > Palsa > Peat permafrost | place: Sweden: Abisko... | reverse complement strand
TGTACGCCTTCGTCAAGTCACTCTCGTCCTCCGCGGCGGGCGTCATCTGGCCGACCGTGATCGTGCTGGCCGTGGTCCTCGCGCTCGGCTTCGCGCTGCAGAACCGCAGCCGCGTCCCGTTCTTCCGGCCGGGCGCCGCCGAGGCGTCGGCGTGGCCGGAACCGGTGCTCGACGACGAGGGCCCGGGACCAGGTCCGGCCCGGGCCGACGTGACCGACCGGCCGCCACTGGAGGAGCATTCATGACCCGCGTCCTGATCGCGTCCTACCTCGAGCCAGAGCTCGCCGAGCAGATCCGCACCGATGTCCCGCAGGCCGAGGTCGTCTATGAGCCCGGGCTGCTGCCACGGCCGCGCTACCGCAACGACCATGACGGTTACCCGCTCGCCCTGCCCGAGGCGGACCGGCAGCGCTGGGCGGAACTGCTGATGTCCGCGGACGTCATGCTCGATTTCGACTGGGACCAGCCGAAGCTGATGCCGGTACGGTGTCCGGAACTGCGCTGGGTCCAGGCCACGAGCGCCGGGATCGGCGCCGTGGTGCAGGCGGCCGGCCTGGACGATGCGCCGTTCGCGATCACCACGGCGGCGGGCATACACGCCACGCCGCTGGCCGAGTTCGTGGTCGCGGGCGTGCTGTACCTGGTCAAGAACTTCCCCCGGCTGGAGGCGGCCAAGCGGGCGCGGGTGTGGGAGCGCTTCTCCGGCGGCGAGCTCTCCGGCCGGTCGGCCACGATCATCGGGCTCGGGGCCGTCGGCCGGCCGGTCGGGCTGACCCTGCACCAGCTGGGCGTGACGGTGACCGGGGTGAGCCGCCGGGCGGGCGTGGCCGCTCCGCCCGGCTTCGTCGCCGTCACCCCGGTCGATCACCTGGACGAGGCGCTCAGCGGCGCGGACCTGCTCGTGGTGTGCTGCCCGCTCACGCCGCAGACCCGCGGCCTGGTCGGTCACCGGCAGCTGAGCCTGCTCCGGCCGGACGCCATCGTGACCAACATCGGCCGCGGCCCGGTGATCGACGAGACGGCCCTGCTGGCCGCCCTGGAGTCCGGCCGCCTGGGCGGCGCGGTCCTCGACGTCTTCGACACCGAACCGCTGCCGGCCGATTCCCGCTTCTGGACGCTGCCGAATGTCCTGGTCTCCCCCCATTCCGCCTCCACCGCGAGCAACGAGAACGCTCGCCTGGTGCAGCTTTTCACCGACAACCTCCGTCGGTTCCTCGACGGCCGGCCGCTGCTGAATCCTTTCCACGCGGACCGCGGGTACTGACCGGTCATGGACTCACGCTCTGTTGATCGGGTCATCGCCGCCGCGGAACTACTGGGCGTCGCGGTCAGCGACGACGATCTGGCCTGGCTGGCGGACGCCCTGGCCGAGCAGCGGGCCGTCGAGGCGGTCCTCGACGACCTGGTCCTCGACGAGGTGGATCCGCTCATCACCTTCGACCCGCGGTGGCATGACTGAAGTGCCGCCCTGGACCGTCACCGCGGCCAGGCGGCGTCTCGCCTCCGGAGACCTGTCGGCCGTCGAGCTGACCCAGCTGATGCTGGACCGGATGCAGGACACCGAACCGCTGGTCCATGCCTACGCCTACATCGCGTCGGAGCTGGCCCTCGAGGCGGCCCGGCTGGCTGACCGCCGCCGGGCGGCCGGTCAGGACCTGCCGCTGCTCGGCATCCCGCTGGCGGTTAAGGACAACATGGAAACCTTCGACGCACCGACCGAGGTCGGCTCCCGGGTCATGCGGGGATATCAGCCCAGCCGGGACGCTACCGTCGTCGAGCGAATCCGGGCGGCGGGCGCGGTCATCCTGGGCAAGACGGTGACCCATGAGTTCGCCTACGGCCTGGATACCCCGCCGACCCGCAATCCGTGGCGGCTGGACTGCTTCCCCGGTGCCTCAAGTGCCGGTTCGGCCGTGGCCGTGGCCGCGGGTTCCGCCCTGGCCGCCCTGGGCACCGACACGGCCGGCTCGGTGCGGACGCCGGCCGCGCTGAACGGAGTGACTGGGCTCAAGCCGACCTACGGCCGGGTGAGCCGGGCCGGGGTGTTCCCGGCCAGCCCGTCCCTCGATCACGTCGGCTTCCTGACCCGCTCGGTCGAGGATTGCGCGGTGCTGCTTGAGGTCACCGCAGGAACCGACCCCAGGGACCCGTCCTGCCTGGCCGACGTCCTGGCGGATCTTGACCCGGACCGGGTCCCTGACTTGCGTGGCGTCCGCGTCGCCATGGAGCGTTCTTACTTCTTTGACTACGCCGAGGTCCAGCCCGGAGTGCGCGAGGCGGCGGACACCGCCATCGCACAGTTGGCCGAGCTGGGCGCTGAGGTCATCGAGATCTCGATCCCGGAACTTGACCTGATGAGCGCGGTCGGGAGCATTATCAACCTGGCCGACAACAGCGCCTGGCACCGGCGTCTCATGCGGGATAGGCGTAGCGACTACGACCCGGCGACCCGCCGGATGCTGACCCTCGGCGCGATGATCCCGGCGACCGCCTACGCCAACGCTCACAAGGCCAGGAGGGTGCTGGCGCAGGCGGTACGCCAGGCCTTCGAAGCTCACCGGCTGGATGCGCTGGTCGGGCCGACCGTTCCCGGCGTCGCCCACTCGCTGCTCACGACGCTGCCGCTGGTACCGACACCGCGGCTGTCGCCGCTGGTGCACCACAACTACCCGGGCAACCTGACCGGCCTGCCGGTGCTGAGCATCCCCTGCGGCTTCGCGGACGGATTGCCCGTGGGCCTGGCGATCATGGGGCGGCCTCTGGCCGAACGGCAGATCATGCGCATCGGACGTGCCTTCCAGCGATCAACGGACTGGCATAACCGCCGGCCCCCGCTCCAGGGAAAGTCAGGGATGACCGAATGAGGCCCATGCCGCGACGGCTCAGCGAGATCCAGATCAGTTCCTCCCCCGGCCAGCGGCGGTTGTCCGCCAGGCCGGCGCACCTGGCCGCCGACGCCGTCGCCGTCGATTTCTCGCACGGAGACGTCGACGCCTTCCCGCCTCATCCCGCGGCCGAGGCCGCCTTCGTGGCCGCCCTCGGTGAAGGCGGGAAGGCGGCTTACACGCCGTACCGGGGCAACGCCGGGGTGCGCGAGCGGCTGGCCGGGCGGCTGGCGGCGCTTACCGGTGCGCCGGTCGATCCGCACCATGAGCTCATCATCACGCCCGGCACCCAGGCCGCCCTGTACCTTTCGCTGGCCTCGCTCGTCGAGCAGGGCGACCGCGTGGGCATTATCGAGCCTGACTACTTCGCCAACCGGCGCATCCTCGGCTTTCTGGGCGCGCATCCGGTACCCATCCGGCTGGACCTGTTCGGCCGCCCCGCCCGGCCCGTGCTCGACGTCAGGGAACTACGAGCGACGCTGCGGGCCGCCGGCGCGCATGTGCTGTGCCTGTCCAATCCCAACAATCCCACCGGTGCGGTACTGCCCCCGGCGACGCTGGCCGGGCTAGCCGAGATGTGCGTCGAGGACGACGTGTTCGTGGTCATGGACCAGCTCTACTGCCGCCAGGTCTTCACCGGCGCACCGTTCACGCACCTCAGAGCGCGACCCGAGATGCGCACGCGGTGCGTCACCCTGATCGGGCCATCCAAGACCGAATCGCTGAGCGGATACCGCATCGGCACCGCCGTCGGGCCGGGCTGGCTCATCGACCGGATGGAGGCCGTTCTGTCGATCACCAGCCTGCGCGCGCCCGGGTACAGCCAGCGGGTGCTCGACAGCTGGCTGGCCGAGGAACCCGGCTGGCTGGCCGGCCGGGTGCACGCGCACCGCGCGATTCGCGACCGGATCTTGGGGATCCTGGGGACACTCGAGGGCAGCCAGGTCAGGACGCCTGAAGCCGGAAGCTATCTCTTTGTCAGGCTGCCCGAGCTGAAGGTCCCCGCCGGGGACTTCATCAGGGAACTCGCGGACAGCGAGGCGGTCGTCGTCACGCCCGGAAGTGAATTCGGCGCCGGTTTCGATGACTTCTTCCGGATCAACTTCTCCCAGGATGCCGACGCGGCCGCCGCCGCCATCGAACGTCTTGTCCGGCTGGCCCAGCTGCGGCGAGCCGACGACGCGGACCGGGCCCCGCGCACAACGCCCTGATCACCGCGCTCGCTTAGTCGCCCGCGGAACGCTAGGTCGCTCGGCGGCATTCAAGCAGGCGTGACTAACTCCCCCAGCGCAGCCTCCGCGCTGAGCGTGTTCGTACGGGCCTTCCGGATGCCTGACCTGCGCAAGAAGCTGCTGTTCACCGGGGCCATGATCGTCTTGTTCCGGTTCGGCTCGAACCTGCCCGCGCCGGGCATCTCCGAACGGAACGTCAGCTACTGCTCGCGCCTGTCGAGCTCCAGCGGGGTCTTCCCGATCCTGAACCTGCTCAGCGGCAACTCGCTGCTGCACCTGACCGTGTTCGCGGTCGGCATCCTGCCGTACATCACGGCCAGCATCATCGTGCAACTGCTCACCCAGGTGATCCCCCGCCTGGAGACGCTGCGGAAGGAGGGGCAGGCCGGCCAGGCGAAGATCACCCAGTACACCAGGTACGTCACGGTGGGGCTGGGCCTGGTGTACGCGGTGGCGTACGTGCAGGCGGCCAGGACGGGCGCGGCGTTCTCGGGCAGCGGCTGCGGCCCGGCGTTCCGCCCGCTGATCCCGGACCCGAGCCCGGTCACCATCGGCACCATGGTGATCACGATGGTGTCGGGCACCACGGTGATCATGTGGATGGGCGAGCTGATCACCGACCGCGGCGTCGGCAACGGCATGTCCGTGCTGATGTTCACCAGCATCATGGCCGTCATTCCCGGCGAGATCGGGCAGATCTACACGACCAAGGGGCTCGGGTACGCGGCCGCGGCGGTCCTGGTGATCATCGCGGTGACAATGCTCATCGTCTTCATCGAGCAGGGGCAGCGCCGCATCCCGGTGCAGTACGCGAAGCGGATCACCGGCCGGAGGGTCTACGGCGGGGCGTCCACGTTCATCCCGGTGAAGGTGAACCAGGCCGGCGTGGTCCCGGTGATCTTCGCCTCCTCGCTGCTGGAGATGCCGCAGCTCGCCGTGTCGATGTTCGGCCACCAGCAGGACCCGCAGGGCTGGGTGACCTGGATCGACCGCAACCTCGACCCCGCCCGGCTGGTCCCGCCGTACGCCTACTTCCTGGCGTTCTTCGTCCTGATCGCCGGGTTCACGTTCTTCTACGTGTCGGTCACGTTCAACCCGGACGAACTCGCGGACAACATCAGGCAGTACGGCGGCTTCGTCCCCGGCATCCGGCCGGGCGCGCCCACCTCGGCCCGGCTGAAGTACGTGCTCAACCGGCTCACCGCGCCGGGCTCGGTCTACCTGGCCCTGGTCGCGATGTTCCCGCTGGTCGTCCTGGCCAAGATCGGGCTCGGCCAGGACCTGCAGCTCAGCGGCGTCAGCCTGCTGATCATGGTCGGCGTCGGGCTGGACACCGTCAAGCAGATCCAGAGCCAGCTCGAGCAGCGCTCCTACCGGGGTTTCCTGCGCTAGCGAAAATCCGCGGCCAGCCCGGCGGCGGCCGCTAGGAGGAGATGCCCTGGCGTAGGGCCTCGCGGACGATGTCGAGCCGGCTCTTGCCGTCGAGCTTGACCAGGATGTGGGAGACGTAGGTCTGCACAGTCCGCCGGGACAGGAACATGCCACGGGCGATGTCCGACGTCGAGTCGCTGCTGGCGACCAGGACGGCGATCCTGGCCTCGGTGGCGGTGAGCGCGGCCCAGCCGGAGGTGGCGCGCGGCCCGCGTCTGCCCCGGACCCCCCGCCGGACGCCGTGCTGGCGCAGCCGGCCGTCGGCCCGCCGGATGTCCCATCGGGCCTGCATGTCCTCGTACAAGCCAACGGCCTCGTTCAGGGCAGCCCGCGCCTCCTTGGCCTGGCCGTGCTCGGCCAGCACGACCGCCAGGTCCTCCAGTGCGGCGGGCAGTTCCACGGCCGGGCCGACCGTCCGGTAATGTGCCACCGCCTCGGCGAGCCGGTCCGGATCAGACTCCAGCAGTCCGTCACACCGCAGGCTGGCCGCGACCGCGCGGGCCGGCCGGGTCTCGGCGGCGGCCTCCTCATGGCACGCCTTCGCCGCGGCCTGCGCCACCTGCGTGTCCCCGACGGCGAGAGCCAGCCGGACCAGGTCGGGCAGCCACTGGTGGGTCAACGTCATCTCATTCTCGCGCCGCGGGAAGATCTCGGCCAGCCGCAGCATGGCCTGGCGGGTTTCCCCGCTCTGCTCCAGCGAAAGCGCGTGCGCGGCGACCAGGAAATCCCGGTTCTCCCGGTCGCCGACATGCTTCATCGGCAGGGCCAGGCCTTCGCTGAGGTGCTGGGCCGCGGTGCGGCGCTGTTCCCGGCGCCCGGCGATGAGCGCGGCCACGCCGTGGACCAGCAGCGCGGACCAGCGTTCGAGCAGGAAGGAGTAGACCAGACCGGGACTATCGTCGGCATCAGGACCCAGTTCGGCCAGCGCGTCGTCCCACTGGCCGAGCCAGTACCGCAGCACCGCCGCGGAGGCCCAGGTCGCCCGGTCCGGGCGCCCGGTGCGCTGGGCGAACTCGCGGGCCTGCTGGAGAGCCAGCTCGGCCTGCGGCCACCGGTCGAGGTTCTGCAGCGTGAAGGTGCGGGCGTCGAGGGCGTTGGAGCGCAGCTCCGCGTGGCCGGGATCGTAGCCCATCAGATGCAGCGCGCGGTCGATGCAGTCAAGCGCGGTGGCATGGTCGCGCCGGACGGAATTGATCAGCCACAGGTTGTTCAGGGCCTGGGCCGTCGCGTACGGGTCGGCGGCCTGTTCGGCCGCGGCCAGGGCCTGGCGGCTGGTCGTCTCGGCGGCATCGAAGCCAGTGAAGTCCCGTTCGAACAGCGCGAGCAAGGCCAGCAGGCGGGCCTCCCAGATGGGCGGCACGTCGGCCGCCGCCAGCGCCTGCCGGATGGTTTCGTTCGCGAGTTCGCCGAAGCCCGTACCGACCTGAGCATGCGCCAGCATCCAGGATGTCTCGCCCCGCAGCGCGGGGTCGGTCATCGTCGTCAGCGCCCAGCTGGCCTGCCCGACGGCCTCCTCGTAGCCACCGACGGCGATCAGGGCCCGGACCAGGCCGACGACCAGAGCATCCCGGGACACATCGTCGGCGGCCGTCTGCTCCAGCGCCCCCCGCACGAGTTCCACCGCTAGCTGCGGGGCCCGGGTCGCCAGCGCGGGCGCGGCCTCGGCGAGCCAGGCCCGGACCCAGATCTCGCGCGGCCCGTTCGCGGCGGACAGCTGCTGCGCGACCCGCAAGGTGTCCGCGCCGGTCGCCGCGAGTTCTCGCGCCGCGTCGGCGTGCAGCACCGCCCGCAGCGCCTCCGGCATGCTCTCGTACAGCGCCTGCCGGATCAGCGGGTGCCGGAACGACAGTTCGGCGCCCGAGTCGTCCACGATGCCGGCCAGCACCGCCTCCTGAAGGCTCGCCGCCAGGTCCGACGCCGACCGGCGGAGCACCGCCGCCAGGTCGGAAAGCGCGAACCTCCCGCCGAGCAGCGCGGCGCTGCGCAGCGTCTGCGCCGTCTAGGCCGACACCGAGCTGACCCGGTCGTCCAGCACGGCGGCCAGCGAGACCGGCAGCCGCTCCGCGGCCGGGGCGACCTCGGCGACCGCGTCCACCTGCACGGCCCGCTCGCGCAGCAGGGCATCGACCAGTTCGCGCACGTAGAGCGGATTGCCGGCGGCCCGAGCGGTCAGCTGGCGCAGCCCGTCCCCGGGCGACGCTCCGACCATCGCCGTGACCAGAGCGGTCACATCCGTCCCCGTCAACGGCCCGAGGGTGACCAGCTGGCCGCCGCGGCGTACGACACCGGCCCGCACCTGCTGTACCTCCCGCCGACGCGGAATCGGCCGGCAGGTCCCGATCAGCAGCAGCCGCAACTGGCTGATGGAGGCGGCGAGTGAGTGCCAGACGACCAGAGACGCGTCATCGGCCCACTGCAGGTCATCGACGACCAGCACCGTGGGGGCCGCCGCGCACAGCTCGTCCGCCAGCGTGAGCAGCACCTCGATGCCGGTCACGGACGCGTCGCCGTCGCCAAACGGCTCAAGCAGCCGACTGCGCAGCAGGCTACCGGCCCGCGCCCGGCTCCCCCTCGACCCAGACCACCGTTCCCTCACCACGTCCGAGGGCATCGATAGCAGCACCGAGAACCCCGAGCTCATGCCCGCGGCCAACCCAGTGCGGGGGACGCATCGGCCACATGCAGGCAATTATGCCCTGGGACCAGGGCCGGAAAGAGAACGGTTCAGCTGGCGCGGGAGCCGTTCAGGCGCATGTCACACGCCGCCACTGCGATGCAGGCCGGCGAGATCAACGTAGCCGGACGCGCTAAGCTCCATCGCCGCGCGCTCGGCTTCGGACAACTCACGCCGCACCTTGCCCGGCACCCCGGCCACCAGCACCCCCTCCGGGACCTGCTGCCCTTCGACGAGGAGCGCGCCGGCCGCGATGATCGACTGACGCCCGACGTGCGCCCGGTTGAGCACGATCGCGCCCATCCCGATGAGGACCTGATCCTCGACGATGCATCCGTGCAGCGTGGCATTGTGGCCGACCGTGACGTCCGAGCCCAGCGACAGCGGCACGCCAGGGTCGGCGTGCAGGACGCAGCCGTCCTGGATATTGCTGCGCTCGCCGACGAAGATGGAATCAAGGTCGGCGCGGAGCACCGACCCGTACCAGATGCTCGCCCCGGCGCCGACCGTGACGCGTCCGATCAGCACCGCGCCGGGGGCGATGAAGGCGGATTCCGCGACCGTGGGACGGTACTGGCCGAGCGTGATGAGGGACGGCACTCCGGCTCCAGCACCGGACGCAGGCTGATTATTCATGGTTCATGGTAGAGGCGAGAGGCCGAATCACGCGGCGCGGGAGGTGTGGGTGAGCCGCCACATGTAGTGCAGGGCCCGCAGGTGGGTTTCCATCTCCTGCTCGGCGGCGCCGGCTTCCCCCGCACACAGATGCGTAAGCAGCCGCCGCCGGGAGCTGGTGATCATTCCGTTGGCGGCCGGGCCCACCGCGCGCATCAGCTCGCGGATGAATCCGGCGCCGCCGTCCGGGTTCCCGGCCGGCGGCGGGCCGGCGATTTCGGCCAGCAGGCGGAAGATCTCCGCGTGCGCGGCGGCCTTGCGTTCCCATCCGGGCCTGGTCGGCAGGCTGGCCGCACACCGCACACCGCACGCTGTCGCGCAGCGTCGCCAGGGCGGGCGCGCCGATCCGCTCGCAGGCCAGGCGGATGCAGGCGGCCGTGGGCGGCATCCACTTCTCGGTCATTCGCTCTCTTCCAGGCCAGGAATCCCTATCCGATCAGTGCAGCCGTCAACGGCGCCGTCGGCCAATAACCGCCGGCTATTGCGGCATTGCCCGCACCTGTTGGATCAGGTGCGGCGTCCGGCGGCAGCCCGGTCGCCCGACCCCGCTCCTCTTCCGCCCCAGCAACCCCACCCGCAACACCGAAGCGCCCGCCAGGCCGCAGATTCCCGTGATCACGAAGGCTTTACCCCCTGATTCTGGGGGAAAACCCCACGTGATCATGAAAAATAGCTTTTTTGTTCGGGGGCTGGTCAGGCGCGGGGCTGGTTCACGTCGAGGGGGACGGATTCGGCGGTGATGACGGCGAGGGAGGTTGATTCGGGGGCGGTGATGCCGTTCAGGGCCCAGTCGGTCGCGACCCGCAGCCGGTTCCCGGACATGGCCGAGAGGTGGTAGGCCCGGGTGATGGCGTTGGCGGGTGGCCCGGACAGCGGGATGTGCAGCGGGTTGGCGGCGCCGGCCAGCCCGCCGAGGTCGACCAGGAAGCCCAGGTCGCGGTGCTTGTACGGGTGGGCGGTGCCCTGGCCGAGGGAGGCGGCGACGTTGCGGGCCACCAGCTTGCCCTGGCGCTGGGCGTGCTGGGCGGTCATGCCGCAGACCTGGCCGGGGCGGGTCAGGTCCGGGACCGCGGCGCAGTCCCCGCACGCGTAGATGTCCGGGGTGCCGGGCACGGCCATGAACTCATCGACCGTCAGCCGCCCCCGGTTGGTGGGCAGGCTCAGGCCGTCCACCAGCGGATCGGCGCGGACGCCCACGCACCAGATCAGCGACCGGGTGACGACCTTGGTCCCGCTGGTCAGCTGCACGTAGCCGTCGCCTGCCTCGGCGACCGACTGACCGGTCAGCACCTCGGCACAGCGGCGGCGCAGAACCCGCTCGGCGGTCCGGGACAGCCGCGGATCCAGTTCGGCCAGCACCCGCGGCGCGAGGTCCAGCAGCATCCACCGGATCCGCTGCCCGGCCAGGCCGGGCAGCGTCCGGGCCAGCCGGGTGGTCAGCCGCTGGCCGTGCGCGGTGACCTCGGTGCCGGTGTAGCCCGCGCCGACGACCACGAAGGTGCAGCGCGCCTCGCGTTCGGCCGGGTCGGTGGCCACGGCGGCCAGCTCGAGCTGACGGATGATGTGATCACGCAGGTACAAGGCCTCGGCGATGGTGCGGAACCCGTGCGCGTAGTCGGTGATACCCGGGATCGGCAGCAGCTTGTTCACGCTGCCCACGGTCAGGATGAGCCGGTCGTAGCTGATCTGGCCCGAGGAGCCCTCCGGGCCGGCCCAGCTCACCGTCTTGCGCTTCGGATCCACGTGGGTCATCGTGCCGAGCACGAACCGGGTCGGACGCAGCCGCCGGGCCAGTGAGACGCAGATGTGCGTCGAGTCCACCAGCCCGCCGGTCACCTGCGGCATCAGCGGCAGGTACAGGAAGTAGTCGGTCGAGTTGAGCACTACGACCTCGGTCGTGGCCCCGATCAGCCGGGATAGTTCGCGAGCGGCGTTGAAGCCGGCGAAACCCGCTCCGACGACCACCACCCGCTGCTTCTTCTGCGACTCCGCCATCTCAGCTCCTCCGCTCATCGTCCACGGCCATGGTCAGAACGGACCCTGGTACCACCGTCCGCCTACGCGTGACTGGCCCTAGCGTCCAGCCTTGCACTCCCCCGCAGCCCGTCGCATCCGGGATCGCCCCGGCCCGTGCCCTGGTCTCCGGGATCTCGAAGATCACACAAAACGGGGGATGCCGGGTCACCCGCGCCGACCCGGCGATGGGAGCCATGGAAGGCCGTCCGCCACCCCGGCCGGACCGCCAGGCACGAGGAGCCGAGGCGATGAACGTGCGCGTGAACTGGCGTGAGGATGCCGCCTGCCGCGAAGCCGATCCTGACTTGTTCTTCCCCATCGGCACGACCGGGAAGGCGAAAACGGGGTCGCAGATGGCGTGTGGGGAGGTACCACGGGGGACGAGCGGCGGGCTCCGGAGCCTTTCGCGAGAAAAGAGAACCCGTTGGGAAGATAGCGATGGCGAAACCTATTACCCCGCCGAGGCGGCGGCGCAGTAAGGCTCCCGGTGGCCGGGTCGGCCACCGGACGCCCGGGAGCTTACTGCTTATTCAGATGGTGCTTATTCAGATGCCGTTCGAGGCGGCGCGGATGACGTCGAGGACGCGGTCGGGCTAAGACAGCATCGGGACGTGGCTGCTGTCGAACTCATAGGTGGTGGCGCCCATCCGCTTGGCCGCGGCGCGCTCCAGCTCGGGATGGACACGCCGGTCCTGGAAGGTGCGGCGGTAGGCCTGGGGGCTGGTGCGCACGGCCCGGCTGAAGTGCTTCCGGAGGTTGGCGGCCGTGGAGAAGCCGCTTTTTTCCGCGACGGAATCTATCGGCAGGTCGCTCATCTCCAGGAGCCGCTGGGCGAGCTGGACCCGCTGGCGCACGAGCCACTGATACGGGGTCGTGCCGGTGCT
>Ga0302325_10027457_pt1 | contig 11798 bp, 8 predicted proteins | sample Palsa_T0_2_FD_201948 | JGI IMG/M metagenome (GOLD analysis project Ga0302325, IMG submission 201948) | Peat permafrost microbial communities from Stordalen Mire near Abisko, Sweden - Palsa_T0_2 | ecosystem: Environmental > Terrestrial > Soil > Palsa > Peat permafrost | place: Sweden: Abisko... | reverse complement strand
CAAATTGGGTGAAGAAAGATGAAGAACATCATGATATTCGTAAGTCTATTCGCTAACCAGCCATCAATTAATCTTACCAATTCTCATCTACTTTACCTTTCTACACCAGTCGCAACAGAAGTATTCGTGATAGGAATAATCTTTTCCGGTACAGTCGGGGGAATCTCATCATGTGCATCTATAACCCGTTGGCTCAGGCTCACAGGAGGGTAAAGGGTGTTCATAAAACCTGTCTTCTCGTCTTTCTCTCCTTCATAGCCTTCCTCATCTGGATCTTCTTTGCCTGTCCATGCTCTAGGTAACACTATTGCTATTAGCGAGGCCACGAGTCGAATCGTAAAGATGAGGTACTTACCTAGTGTTGCAACAGCAGTCAATACGGGTGGAGCCCAAACAAATAGCGCTAAGATCTGCCCAAAGCCCCATGCCCCTTCACTCCAGCTCGAGCCCGCTACCTGCGACATGATATGTCTTATCTTGAATAGATAGATGCATTCGGCCCACACGACCATGATGGTCACCACCTGGAGCACGAATCTTGCTCGGAATACCAACAACTCCGTGCCACTTATCGGGCCATGCTTCGTTTTCCATTCCCGCACCTCACCTCGATTCTTGAGCCTGTACCAGAGGTAGCCTCCACCACCGACCACGGAAAGGCCTACGAGGAGGAAGAACAGCGACTCGAAGAAAGCAGGATGGTATCGGCCATCGAATTTCTCATGTAAACAATTGTAATCCGAATACTTCGTCTTGGAATTTTCAATCAAGTAAGCCACGTATTGGAAGCTGCTCTCCACCAGAATACTACCGATGAGCAGGAATAGCACGTGTCCACGTTTCCTGTGGTATTGGTCGGGGAACATAGCGATGAAGCCGAAGAGGGCGGAGAGCGCAAGTACATTTGCGGAGGTAAAGACGAGCTTCTCGTAGTAGGATTTTCCGGAGGCAAAAGATACCCATCCTGCTGAGGAGATGGAGAGGGAGAAGAAGAGGGCGCCGTCGAGGAGGTCGTCGGATGCGCGGCGGAAGGCTTTGAGCCAGCGGGACGGATTCCTGTTGGGGAGCGGGTGCAATCCGTAGAAGTAGATTTCGGCGTTTACGGCAAAAAAGTAAAGTGTTACGAGGACGGCTTCGGTGGTGTAGGAGGCAAGGACCTGGGGTTGCTGTTAGCTATGAAGGAGATGCGCTGGGATTGCACTCACTCCGATACCACTAATGTCAGGATTCCCAGTATATCCCTGCACCGCGCAAAGCTCGTCTGAACATAGTTGGTAAGAATGATTCAGAAAGGAACCGATTTCAGAGTCACTGAACGACGTTGATATATGGTCGTAGAACACATCCAACTCCACATCCGTTATGTTGTTCTGAAGGTCTGGAGGCAGCGCATAGTAGATGAAATCAAGCCAAGAGCTGTCGTTGGCAGAAATACTCGAATTGTAGTATTTGGCACCGTTGAGAAACCCAAGCCCGCTCAAGAACTCCGCTGTTGCGGTGCAGTTCTGTGTTACGTTCAGCTGGGAGAGGGGCAATTCCTTTTCGTATTTTGGTGTAATGCAAACAGTCTCGACGTCGTCGATTGCGGTGCCGAGCCAGTTGAGACCCTTGAGTGATCCCGAGGACATATCATTGTAAAATTCAGTCAGAGTGGCGTCGCTTGAGTTCTGGTATTCCGCCGGCAAGCATGAGCGCAGGAAGGCGATGTTGATGGGGTCGCTGCCGTTTCCAGCGCCGGTGATAATTTGATTAGTGACATCCAAAGGTAGATGATTGTGCCATGGTGTCGCGATTGTACAATTTGCTGAGAATTGAAGTTTGTTGACGACCTCGTCGGCGTCGGCGTCCGAGAGTGCTGTGAGGTTGGCATCTTGTCGCTCGATAACCATTGAGGTAGTAATCCGTGCCAGCAAGAGGAGCACAGCGAAGGCTGAGTTTCGACATTTGCGTAGGGCCATGTTCCCGGCGTCAATGGGAAAGGATGAAGACAGAAAAAGATGGAGATTGCGAAACGGAAGAAAATTTAAAGTCCCAGGCCAGCCTGATTCATATGGGTCATCTTCGAAACATAAAGGTATTCACACAGCCTTGTCTCATGGCATCCATCGACAAAGGATGCTGCGTCGACAAACAGAAGCGGGGACAATATCAGCCACTTTTCCAGGGCTCTAAAGCGAGCGACGCGCTGAGCCACTGGCCGTGGCCAACCAGAGAGCCTTGATGACCGCTTCCCATGGTGCGGCATGCAGGCTTGCAGGAGCTGAACCTTTGCCCCCCTTCGATAATTCTCAGGCCAAATGGGCAGAACCGACCAGCTTGCCGGGAGTTTCGAAAAGAAACTTCGCGACAACGACTTGTGCTCTTTGCAATTGGTTGAACGAGAAAACCCAAATCAAATATCTTATCTCGAAACGGGTGTGGCGTGCACGCAAAGATTCATCGGACGAAGAAACGCAGGTCAAATTATCTTCTTTTGGATGGGGGCTATGGGAGATCCAGGGATTTGAACAGTGTCAGTCCACTCGCTATACTCCGTACCCCAGATTACCACCAGAGCGCGTTTACATTTTGCACCTAAAATCCTGTATAAAGCTGCTGTGAGTAATCGAAACCCAATTGATCAAGATTGTTCATCGGATATTGATCTGGAAATTGTCAGTCTCAGACCCGAAGGAAAAAGGAGAGCACTCACCCCAGAATATCGAGTCAAATAGATCCATGGGCGACATGTCCAATGTCTGATCCACTACTGGCGCATCAGAAACACTCATAGACATCATTGGTTGTGAAGCGTAATCCATTCTGATGTTGTGTTAGAGGAATTTTGGAGGTTCAGGGAGGGAAGATCTTACGGAGGCATAATGCCGTTCTGCATAGAAGCCATCGCAATGGCTGCATCCTGCTGCTCAAATTGCGTTTGATCCTGATCTTGCATCATTTGTGCTTCCGGGATACTAGCTGTCTTCCTTTCGATCACCCAGCCATGATCATATATATTCTTCAAGGCCACCAGAGCCCTCGACAGCGGACCACTCAGCTCAATGTCTTTATCGGATTTGGGGAGACCTGTTGAAGTGTTCTCTCTTGCTGCTGTTGCCGATAACGCAGAGATCAGATTCCCTTGTAACTCCCTCACTTCTGGATTTTTCTGGGTCTCGCCAAGAATTCCAAGGAGAACGGCGGATGAGAGACCGTGATACGTAAAAGCCCATGAACGAGTGGGGATCACGCTTAATGAGTGCATTTTGAGGTACATTCGGACCGTCTCTGTGAGGTTCTGCTTGCACTTGTCTGCGAGAATACGTTTTTGGTTGGGATCTATGCCTGCGTGTTGTCCTCGTCGGAGTGCCGGACGGCATAATACGGATACAACAAAAGATGTATGGAGGTGTATTGCATAATGCTGCAATCGATCTTGTACTGTTTTGCAGGAGTCCTTGAGGCGTAATTCTGGCCTAACTTGTTCCCGGAGGTTCTCAACATCGATGGAGTGTGCTATAATCTGATCATAATCTGGCTGCGAATTTGAGTCGTTGTTTACCCCTTCCAAAACCTTGCGGCACAGATGGTACATGGCTTCAGTGTACGAAAAGCCTTCTGTTAAAGCAGTCGGACCTAGTGGCAGCTGGCATCTGGTCATGATGGCAATCGGCGATCGGTCGAACGAAAGTGAAAGGAGACTATCCTGCCAAACGATGGTCCACCTAGAGTTGTCAGTATATCTAAGTAGGCTGCATCTCTTAGGGTTTTATTACCAAAGTTTTCTTCTAGGAAGGTCGCTTGCAGTTATTACTGGTACTCGAGGATTCTCCGTAGAGCCTAAGTGAAGTCCCAATGCTTGAGCAAGTCTGCAGGTAAGTCCCAGCAGCGCCCACGACGCTTCTGCCTTCATGTCATTTGCCAGTACAAATCCAAGGATCAGAAGTGCTTGGAGAGATTCTAATGATGGGCGGATCATGAAGTTTGCAAGTCGTAAACAATGGAATGACGTTTGCACTATAGGTCACTGTTAGGGAAGTTCTTGACGGCAAGCTGCGTACGCACTAAATGTTTGGGATGTCGCCGTTCTTTTCTGGTATGAGTATTCCGTGTAGTTGTTTGCAACAGCTAATACAGCAAAGAGCATACCAAGCCACGCTGAAGAGACGCCTTTGCCGCCGTTAGCGGGATGCTTTGTTGTTGCTACACGATCCTCCAGGTAGATGCATAGCTTTCTTTCGAAATCCTCAACGTCGATGAGAAGTCCCCAAAATGGCTGTACAATTTGCTTGTAAATTTGAAAAGCTCTGTAATTTCAAGTCAGCGTTCGTGAGTAGCGGTCGAATTTGGGGCGACTGACTTAAGGACATCTCTATCGGAGGGCAGTGCTGAAGCAATGTCATGCCGTATCTTGTCCATGTGTTCTCTGGACATGAAGGGATATGATGCTGATGATACTTGGAGTCCAAGTATGGGCATGATATCTTTACGTATAACGTCTTGCTCGCCATCCGCCGAAGGTTGCGCAGCAGTGGTCTCTTCACTCAGGAATGCAGCGATACTGTTCTGTCCGAGATACCTTGATTCATTGGTATCATCATCATCTTGAAGCCCGTCAGTTTGATATCTCGGATCTGTTCGGACAAGCCACTCTTAGGCCTGTGCTGAGGCTGTTGAAAGCCAAGACTCATCGAATTGAAGATATCAAGCCATCCCAGGCCCTTGCCAACATGTTTTTGCTAATCCCAAGGCCGAGACTTCGCCGAAATGGGGTCTCGAAATCGAAAGATAACAGGACGGAATGCTTACCTGTAGTTCGAGGCCATCGGTCCTCCTCCTTTCTCAAATAGTTCTCACTCTCAGGGGAACGCGCTCTCTTCGTTGCCCCAACTGAGCTGCCTGACATTTTGGCCCCATTTTGCTTGGGGTTGTAGGAGCATAGATTTGCGTGATCTCTCTTCACACAATTTTCACCTATACAGTGGCGGTCAGCCCCACGAGTTTGTGACGTAAACGGTTGGGGACGGACATGGCTGTTTATTATCGCACTTCACCTTCCTCTGTCTACAAGGCCAACACGCCGTCCCTTTGCACGATTAGTGATGGCATGAAGTCTGAGGGCTGAAGAGAGGGGTGCGATGAAAATTCGGCAAGTGCGGGGCCCCGGATTTACCTACCATATCGCACCTTACGGTGGGAGTGGATGATGCGGCTGGCCTCTTCCGGGGTCAGGGACTCAATTGGATCTTGCTGGCCCTCGCTCATATTGTAGTTGAGAGCAAGGCGGTCGAAGGCGCCAGAGGGACTGGGACTTGGTGTAAATGGGAACCCCTCGGCTTTACCTCGGTAAGTTCGGGCATCCTGATGATCCTCCACAACCGGAATGATGATGGGCATGACTAAGCAAAAAGGACTTGCTTCGAGTGTTAACCCCTCCTGAATCCTGCCTTGGACAACAAACGTCGACAAAACGCAAGCGGGTCGAAGTTCAACAATTTACGCAGAGTGCAACGTTTCAGACATCAGGGCCAGTGCCCTGCCCATGATATATAAATGCCGTACGTGTCAGCAGGGGCGCAGCGTTGCAATTGGTCGCGACGAGTCCGAGTATAGCACTCGCGTGAGGGGTACTGCCATGAATCGCTGGGGTAACCTTAGGGCGGCTAGCCAAGCGATTTTATTCTGAGTTCGAGGATGCATCCTTCCAACGGCATGCAGGGCTTTATCATCTGTTTTGGAGGAGAGAAAATATCAACCACGGATGGCATTATCATACAGCATCATTGACATCACTGTCAAGCCGAGCTGCCCGAGCGGGTGGCAAATGACTTGACTCAGTTAGCTTTCTCGCTTTGATTTCTCCTGAACTTTCCGTCTATCATCCCGAGAAATATCATTCAGAGTTGAGTATTCCGTCGTTACAAGGTGGCGGCGGGACAAGAGTGATATAAGCCGGAAGCGTGGTGATTAGTGAGCCTGCGATTTTACAAAGACCCTGTCTTGGGAGTTGTAACTGCTTATTTGAGCGGATGGAAGTCATTCCAGAGGTTCAAAATCAAATGTTTCCTTTCGTGGCGGATATTGCGCAGGAATTTGCCGGCTTCAGAATTATTCCCGATTGTCTTAGCGGGAAAGGAAGCAGGCGAGCGTGGGGTAAATTTCACCTCCAGGGGCCAGCAAAGGGAGATGTAAAGATTGCGATCGAGTTTGTAGGCGGGTATAAAACGATGCAGGGCTGAGAATAATGGAACTCTAGGGGCGACTCTAGGGGCATTCACCTCCCTTTCCTTCGTCACTCCTCCGTGTTGTTTTGTCTAGAGCGAATTCCTGTCCTGGCGATACCACAGTGCGCCTCTGCTAGAGCCATGAGAGAGAAGAATTTACGCCTATGGAATCCTTAAAATGGGAAAGTTCTGTCCTTAATGGTTTTGTGCATGGAAGCACTTGTGACAGCAAGCTGGCTAGCAGCTTTACCAAGGGATTAGGAATCCCTTCCTTAATTTAGAAGAACGTAAAAGTATATAGCTACCTAGGGGCAGATGACGGTCATAAAAAGTTGACTCAACGACGGCATCAAAAATTGCCCTCGATCAAGAATGATAGAATACAGCGTTGTGGATACCTAATTCGGTAAGGTACGTAGGTAGGATTGAGTTAGTATCAGCCACAGTCACGTGCTTTGGCTGATGCGCTGGCATGTCACTCCCCTCATCTGATTCATCAGCCTGAGCCACTTCGACGCGCATCAGCCTCAGCCCCCCTTGACCACGACATTCCTCCTAGACATATTCACTCTCAATCAACCTTCCACTTCTTAACTTGAGAACTGATTCAGTCCTCTTGACACACGTGATCGAAGCGTTTGTGAGCTTTATCCACTGAACTGGGTTCACCTTTCCGCACAAGCTGACCTGAACGTTCCAGAACCCCAGATCTTCAGCCTCATAGGAAGCTTCCTAGACAGACAATAGCCATCGCAAACGACGAACATGCCTCGAAGGAAAGCTCTCATCATCGGCATCAACTACTTCGGTAGCAGCCATCAACTAAATGGATGTATCAACGGTGAGCGCATTCGCATACTGCTTGCCGAGTCTTTAGTTTGAGAGCTCAGAGCCGGAGAGCTTCTCCGGACTTGTCAACCCCGGTTTACCTTGTCAGGGGAGATTGCTCTCCCCGTCAAATCAAGAAAATCGCTTACTGACTGCATGCTTAGATGCAATGAACGTCCGCAACTTCCTCGTTCAAGATCGTGGATTCTCACCAGCTCCCCATGGTACTTCCCTGCCGTATCCGCTATCGTGATTATGAAATGTTGATGTCTTGATCCTGCAGATATGGTCCTCCTCACAGACGAGCCTCAAAATCGTGGAACACCATTCTTCCCCACAGGCGCGAATATCATGGCGGTCAGTTGCGCCGAGATCAAATGACATCTTCGATCACTGAGACCTTTAATGTAGGCATTTCATTGGCTTGTCACTGGCAATAATCCTGGTGACAGTGTCTGGCTCTCGTACTCTGGTCATGGAGGTTGACAAACTCTATCACGAGATTCGAGTTTCTATTTCTAACGTCTCACAGGACAAGTAAAGGATCCGGATGGAGATAGAGACTCTGGGTTTGTCAACTACTTCTGGAGCAAATTATGAAGGCTAACATATACACCAGACTAGATGATACGATCTGCCCCGTCGACTTTGAGTCCCAAGGACAGATTGATAGTGACACCCTTCACAAGGCGATTGTCTCTCCCATGATCAAAGAAGCCCGACTCACAGTCCTCTTTGATTGCTGCCACAGTGGCTCAGCAATCGAGTTGCCTTATGTATATCGGCCAAACTCCCAAGGAGAGGTCAATCTCATCGATAACGTCAAACAAGGCGTCAATCTGGCTACCGGTGCCATTAACCTGCTTCGTGGAGGGTTCTCTGTTGCCAAAATTCAGGATGCCAAAGTCTTGCTCGGTGGTGCAAAAAGTTTCTTTGCTGGCCTGCAACATCGTCCTGCCCAGGACGTCAACGAACATGGTTTAGGCGAAGAGAATTTTATTGAGCCGTGGAAGCATGAAGGGAAGGATGTCTGGATGTTCAGTGGTTGTGCTGATAATCAGACTTCTGCTGATACAAGCATCGCTGGCGCTGCTACAGGTTCGTGCACCATCAAGTACCTGAACAGGTATCACTAACAATATATAGGCGCAATGTCTCATGTCTTCATTGCAACAATGAGGGCAAACCCTAGACAAAGCTACGTCCAGGCATGTAACAAGCTCCGTCTTCATTGGAACCATGCTGATATCCTTCTCTCCAGGTTCTGCAGAATACTCGCCAGTCTCTTGCAAACAAATACAAGCAGATCCCACAATTGTCCGTGGGTGGCTTGTATGATCTGGATCAACCAGTTGCCGTAAGTATCGCGCTTCCTTCCTATGTTGCAGCCGAATCTAACGCATTTTCAGTTCTAGATGAATTGGGATGAGATCGTTCGATCGTTGCTTTGGATGCGCTGAGCGTTAAAGGCTAAATTAGCCTTTGTAGATAATGAAGCCATGCCGTTCTTTTCAGTCAAGTTTGTGGTTTTCCTGGTTTTTTGGGTTTTCCAAGTGGAAGAAGACTCCAAGTTCCCAATATAAGTTGGTGCTTTTCATCATCGTCCACAAATGTGTCATGAGGAAGAGCAAGCGAATCAGGCTATTGCGTTTTCTTTTCATTTCAACCGAGTGGTTCACAGTTCACGTTCTTTTTTGCATCCATTCACCATCATTCATAACCAGCTGAAAGATTGTGATGATTCACAATTGCGACTCTAACTCCTTCCCATGTACTTAAGTAGTCCCAAATTTCCTCCTTCTCTCCTTTCTCACCATCCTTTCCACCAACTTTTCAACAGTCGACATCCTCTAGAACCTTTTGATCCAACTCTTGAGACAAGCAACCCATAACATGCCTCACGAATCAGACCGACCTCCACCAGCGGCCAGGAAGGGCCTCGATCTCGATAATCTCCATATCAACTCCTCATCATCCAAACATACAAATAAAAAGGCACCGACCGCCTTCCCAGCCACCGCACAAAAGTCAACACGAATCAAAACCGAACATGCAGTGTTAGGCGACCCTGGACGAACGGTGCTTGAGGGCCTGGCTCCGCCTACCGCATTCCAGACAGTTGTTGGCCCCACTGTGGTACCGGTTAGAGAGACGATCTATAAAACGTCTAAGCACAAATCAACCCAACCTCCACCAGCCGCCAACTCGGGCCTCAATCTCGATGACATTCAAAACGTACATAAACAGGCAACAACCTCCTTCCCAGCTACCGCTCAAAAGTCAACACGAATCAAAACTGAACGTGCACCGTTGGGCGACCCTGGACGAACGGTACTTGAGGGCCTGGCCCCGCCTACTGCTTTCCAGACAGTTGTTGACCCCACCGTGGTACCGGCTACACAGTATAAACGCATGGTTCCGCCCAGTCGAGGAGCGGACTATCCTGCCCATACTCCGAGCATACATTCAGCCGCACCGAGCACAACCTCAGCTGCGCCAAACTGGGCAAAGAGTGTTTTTACCAAGCCTGAAGATCAGAAAATGGCAACCCGGCAGACGGCTTATGCAACTCTGTCTCCTGCTGAACAAGCTAAGCAGAACACCTGGGCACAGAGCATGATCAACCGGAGTATTCGGTGTCCACAGGGATATGACTGGAACCGGAACCACCAGAACCCGGGGCCATCGGGTTATCAATGCGCTGGCGGACATCATTTTGTCACCGATAACTTGCTTGCCGAAGGGAAGGGAGGAGTCTTCTTAGTACAAGGCGGCACCATGGAACCGTGGTGGGGTCCCTATTACCCCGACCCTCAGAATCCAGAACGACTTGTGTATGGAGGACCCCAAACTGGTCATCACTCTACTTCGTTTGGTCCCGACTGGATAGATCCCAAGACCCAAACCTGGCACTGGCCTAAATTGTGGCAGATTGTTGAAGATGTGAAGGGACCACCAGGAAATGAGGCAGATTATCCGTTACTCGAGCAGGGTTTAGAGTTATTCTTCGATACGCCTAGGAAGATAGATAGCAAGAGTCACGGCGCTACATTGATTCTTCGAAGAAAGGATACGGTTAATGTCCCAGATTCGCCCCATGGTTGGCAATATCGGAATGGCGGTTGGGCTCCACCCTCGGGTGCAGGTTCGGGATTCTCTTACGCTGGTAGACTCCGCTCTTCCTCGGGCTCGGGTGCAGGTTCGGGAATATCTTACGCTGGTTTACTACGCTCTCCCTCGAAGAGCTCAGGTGCAGGTTCGGGAATATCTTACGCTGCTTTACTGCGCTCTCCCTCGAAGTCACATACTGACGACTTCGGCTTGCAGGTTATATCTCCAGACTCTCTTCGCAGAAAAAAAGATTTTCAAAGAAGTCATAGCGGCTCGGAGTCTCGCTCTCCAGGTTCGCCTTCCAACAGTCATAGTAGCATCAGCAGCTCAGCGCTTTCCTCTTCAGGTCCTCCTTCCAACAGCCATAGTAGCATCAGCAGCTCAGCGCTTTCCTCTCCAGGTCCTCGTCACTCCGCTCCACCGCCTTATGACAACGATACTAACGCCTTCCGAGCCCCTCCTTCAGGCTATCATCCAAGCAACCTGAATCGACCCAGCAGTAACAACTTGTGGTCCAGTCAACCAAATAGTCCTTGGGATCGTCACGGCGCAGGTAGCAACAACTTGTGGTCCAATAAATCAAATAGTCCTTGGGGTCGTCACGGCGCAGCTAGCAACAACTTGTGGTCCAATAAACCAAACAGTCCTTGGGATCGTCACGGCGCAGATAGCAACAACTTTTCCTAGAAAAACTCATAATGGGCGGAACGCTGCTTCTCGCCCTAATGGCTCGGAATTCTAGACGTAATAATAAAGACCCTTTGTGGAACTGAGGATGCTTCTCTCGGCATCACAACGTGGATTTGGGGTGTATGCAAAGGAAGTATGGGAATAGTGGGTGTGGGTTTGGAAGAATAGCCATTAGCGTAGGTCTATCAAACTTACTTTCATCATTGCAATCGAGAAGTTTCCATTCACTCCCTTCCTTGACCGACGGATGACAATACCTGGCTACCAGCTCGGACTTAAACAACTGATATTTGAGTTTGTTTATAATTGTTACAATTGTATTTGAAATATATAAATATATGAGCACCAGAAGTAACTAGGTAACTTCGAAGAGCGAAAGACTATAGGCAGCAAAAGAGAAGCTCGAGGCTACGCCACTACAGTGCCTGGGACTATATACTGCTTCTCTTTCTTAAACTGGGAGACGGTCGTGTTCGTCAAGTTCAACGTATCCATGACAATTTGAGGCGGGGTTAGTCCGACCCATTGGCCAACCGACACATCTATCACCTGTCAGGATCTTCGTGAAAACAGGAGGGTGGAGCTTGAAACTTACCAGAAAAATGATCAGCCTGCAACACCTCAATGAAGATAACATCGTCCTTCCCCACATTTTCAACATAATGCGTCATTGCTTTGGGGATATATCCTGTGTCTCCCGCATGCTACAGCAACTTGTTAGTAATTTACCCTTTCTGGTGGAATACACCAGATAATTTGGAAGTAGAACATGGACTCACATAATCAAAAGTCCTCGCATTACCCTGCGCAGCATAAACACCAATCCTCGCACTCCCACCAATAAAGAAATTCCACTCATCACTCGTGGTATGCCAATGGATCTCCCTCAGTGCCCCAGGTTTCACCGTGACTACCGCAGCACTGAACTTACTCGCGATCGGGAAGATCGTTGGATCGATCACTTTT
>Ga0302325_10027456_pt1 | contig 11798 bp, 13 predicted proteins | sample Palsa_T0_2_FD_201948 | JGI IMG/M metagenome (GOLD analysis project Ga0302325, IMG submission 201948) | Peat permafrost microbial communities from Stordalen Mire near Abisko, Sweden - Palsa_T0_2 | ecosystem: Environmental > Terrestrial > Soil > Palsa > Peat permafrost | place: Sweden: Abisko... | reverse complement strand
GGAGACATCACAGAAACTCATTAATACACTTATAGGACGAGGCCAATATACCCAAGCGCAGGCTCTACACAACACTTTGCGCTCCACAATTCTCGAAAGTGTGCATCCTGAACAGATCCTTGCCATCCATGCAATGGAAGTCCAAGCCTTGCTCTCAGGTGCCTTAGGTGATCATGAACGAGATGAGAATCTGCACCGAGCAGCACTGCAGATTAGACTGACCAGCTACGGACTGAGGAATAAACAAACACTACCCTCAATGGCACGACTGAGCCTTTCATTAGGCTCGAGAGGCCGTTCAGAAGGCGAGCAACTCTTGCAAACCGTTGTGTAGCTTCACCTTGAGGACATAGAAGGAGAGTTTGCCGTGTGATGGCAAATCTGGCCGTCATCTGCTGGATAGGGCATGAAGATGGCTGCAAACTTGCCAGCACCGCCCTGGAGCGATTCAGTCTTATACTAGGCCCAGAGCATCCGGGAACTTTGCAAGCCAAAGGAGCACTTGCCCGGAACATGAGAAAAGCTGGAAATTTCTGAGAGAGCGAAAGGATATTCCGAGAAGTTGTGGCCGCTGAAACGAAATTTGGAAGTGAGATAAAATCCCTGGGCTTACCGAATACTACCGTCGGCCTTGCTGAGGTCCTCGTCATGCAAGGATGCTACGAGGCTACTGAGTGGTATCAGGTCATCTTCAAGTCGGAGCTCGATGTTTATGGTCCGGAGCACCAGTATACATAGCACACTTGTCATCTTCTCCGAGACTGCTACTTATACTAAGGGTGCTACTGAGATGGCTTGAATCAACATCGTCGAATGGTGGAAGAATTACGACGCAGGGGAAACTTGACACACCCGTATGTCCCGGAGCTCGAGTTTTGGATTGAGTGGTTTGCAGGACAGATTCTGGACAGTGAAGAATTCGACACAGTCGTTTTTGGTGAGGCTCAGATTATACAACGCAACGAGGAGGATTTGATTATGGGCGATGAAGGAGCATGGAGAATTGACTGTGGATTATTCTGATGAGGATCATTAAGTTAACTGGGGTTCAGCGCGTCACTTGACGATAGAAGGGAATAACGAAGTGTGCAAACGATAATCTAGGAAGATGCAAAACGTGAACAGGTGATTGCTGACGCCATTATTTCGAAGCCTTTACATATACATTGTGCATCATGTCATCTCACCTCCAATGCAAAACCTTTAACCCCATTCCCAACCAAAACGCCGAAGCACTCACTCCTTAACTCCACTTCTTTCGCCTCTACCAAGCAGCAGCATCTCTATCAAACCTCCCCAACTCCCTCCCCGCATCCTCTACATCCTTCTTGGCCTTCATCCGCATATAAAAGATCGGACAATCCTTACTACTACAAATAACCTCACAATGCATGCTCCCCTGACATCTCTGACACTGCGTCCAAAGCCTCCCAAACCTGACCTCTAAATCACTTACTTTGCTCAATGTTTTCTGGTACAGTTCGCCGACGCGCGGCGCACAATCCGAGCACACTGCTCCCCCGGACTCTTCCTTGCCGACGAGAGGCTTCTTGCAACCCATGCAGGTGAAGGTCTTTTTAGCGAACTTCATGAGCCCGCCGATGGAGGGGGCCGCGACGGAGATGGCGCGTGTGTGATCGCCTGCTAACAAGCTATTTGCCTTTGTTTCTCCTAGGATGGGCTCGAAGATTCTTCCGAGAGGTTTGGCGAGCTGGTTATCGAGGTAATACTTCGTGTCAATCGGAATGTTGTTCTCGAGGACGAAGATTGGATCTTCAGACCGCTCGAAGTTCTTAGCGCCTGCAGAACCCTTGATGATCACGTAGGCGACACGGTCACCGAGCGTAGGTGCTGAACCTGCGTCGCGTTTCTTCATACGCTCGGCGAGCTCGACGTGGGCTTGTTTGGCGGTGTAGTCGGCTTTTGCGAGAGCTTTAGTAATAACAAGTTTGGACATGTCGATTTTGTTTTGGAGAAGATCGGAGATAGTGTCTTTGACGTAACTTGGGAGTGTTAGTGGAGATGAGGGAATTGAGTGGGAGGCTTACTCTTGAGCTCCCTGGACGTCTTGATCAATCAAGATCATTCGAAGGACAGTCTCGATAACGTTTTGGACCAGTCGACAATTGTCTCTTCGGACTGTCTCGATGCCTTTTGTATCCATCTTGTCGTACTTGTCTGGGTTCGTCCAGTAGAGACCGGCGTAACGCTTCTTGTTAATTAGTAGATACGGGAAATAGACCTTTTCGAACTCAAGCTTGATCGGCTTGATGAATTTCGAGGATACGAATTGTGCCGCTTCCTCGCCCAGTTTCATCGCCGCTGCCAAATCCTTCACACCAAATTTGACCATGACCGAATCAGTATCACCATAGATGACTTGAGCATCATGAGTATAGCCATTGGCTATGGTGTACTTTTGTTCGACCTCTTCCTTTGTCTTCTCAATCATTTGTCGACCGTAACTCGTTGTGCTACTGGCTATTGCAAGACAGGGAAGTTTCCCAACTGTTGCACCAGTTAAACCGTAAACACTATTGGCACTGATCTTCAACGCTAATTGTCGACCGTTCAACACAGCTTTCTTAAAAGGATCAATCTCAATTGCGAGCTCTCGCTTGGCTTGTTTTCTGGCAGTGAGCAATTCCTCGAGAATTTGTGCCAGGAGACCTTTCCTCCGTTTTGTGGTGGCGAACATGTCTCCATTCGGGGTGACAATATAGTCTTCGTCCTTGACTAAATTTAACTTTTCGACAGCTGCTTTATTCAGAAGAGTGGTGTAGCAGAGATTGTGGGCTTGAATGATACTGGGGTATAGAGATGCAAAATCGAGAGTAGCGATGGGAACATCGTAATATCCTCTCGTCGGCTCAATAACTGTGGCACCTTCGTACTGTTCATCGGTGGCATCTGTTCGCAGATTGGGGATGACCAACTTTTGCTCCAAAGCTTTCCGGAAAAGTTGACTGATGAATTTGACTTGTTGACCACGAGCCAGGAGATAGTTGAAAGGTACACCTGTGACTCTTGCCATTTCCGTGTAGTTTTCGAGACATGACAATTTGTCCATCAACCGTTGGGGAAGATATGCGTCCTTCAGACAGTATACTGCCAGTCTTCGTCTCGATTCCGGAGTACCATTGAAAAGTTCTGTGATCATCGTGTGGTGTACATCCTCCTTCTGCTCGCCCAAGAATTGTGCACAAACGGAATTGAGGGTATAACTTCGCAGGTGGTGGTCTCGTTGAACCAATTGTAGCAGATCGAGTTGCAATCGACCATTAGTGTTCGTCGCCTTCGTGTCCCGATTGCCCATCTGCTTGCTAGAGATATTGATGTCTTTCGAGGCAGATCTTACAGTCTTTAATCGGGTCCAAAGGTCGAAACCAGGAACCTTCAAATGCTTCGCGCGGTCGAGGAGATATGGAAAATCGAAATTGCAGATATTGTAGCCGATGATGAGATCTGGATCCACCTCCTCCAGGAAGTCCCGCCATTTCGTTAACATTTTTTCTTCCCGTTCAAACTCGAAGATTTGGGTATTGACAATCAGACTTGTAGTGTCAAGACAGAAAACGTTTCGTACGAATGGTTTCTTTTCTCCGTATCGAGTGACAATATTTGCAATTTGAATGACCGGATCTTGGTTGGCTTCTGGAAAGACACCTTTTCGACCAGCGCACTCAATGTCGAAGGAAAGTATCCGAAGGGGTGCCATCTTCGCCCATTCTCCTTCTGGTTTGTGTGCTATCAGATCTCGGTATGTTACCTCAGCTTCGATTTGACAATTTGAATGCCGTTGGTGCTCAGGGATGAGCCTGTATGATTTCGCAGGAACTTCGACCCATGACATGCCGGCAATCTATACACTTATTAGAAGACACCTCAAAAACAGTAGCACAACATACCTTGCAATCAATCATGAATCGCAGCACATATTGAATACTGTCGAATGTCAAAATTCCACCATCTCCGGTGCCTTTCCACATCCCCTTCCAATTTGCATTTCCGTGTTCGATTGTACTTCGCACCTTGTTGATGAACTTTGGGTCGCTGACGGTGATTTTGAGGTATGGGTTCTGCTGATTGCCCGAGAATCCGTACAAGTTCTCTCGCATGACCATCTGCACGGAATGTATAGCTGGCTGATGCTGAGCAATCTGCGATTCTAAGAATACCTTGTATCCTTCGCAATCATGTGGGGTAAACGAATCGGGAGCGGCAACATAGAGGTAATGGAGGAAGTCAGTGACGTGAAGCATGACAGAATGGCCGGTCTGCCAGGTTCTCAATCAGTATGTGGCGGTTTAGCAGAGGATCTCAACGTACCTCCGTGACACCAAACAGCTTCACTGTAGCTTTGCCATCATGCAGCGTACCCTCTTCGCACTCAATCTGCTGAAAGCAGAGGCTGTCCGTCTGCGAGTTGAAGGTCGTGAGGCTCGGTCGTGCCCATTCCTGATCCTTCTCCGAATTGTTCTTCCTCAAGCCCGCCATATCCTGCGTCATCTTTTCCAGCACCTCGGATTCGAAGTGACTGGGCTGACTAGAGCCCACCTTTCCCTTGGGGCCATTCTGGGAGCTCTTGAATCTTGCTGCGGGCGACGAGAAGGGTTCGAGCTTCCGTTTCTTGGTGGAGGCGGGAGAGGAGGGGATGTTTCGGCGGGTGTTGGTTGATTCTCCTAGGATCCGCTTCTGCGGCAGTCTGGTAGCCATGTTGAATCAGTTGCAGCTTGAATAGCGGATGGTTGTCGATTTCAACAATGTCGGAGGGTCGAGCATTTGTGACATGGAATTTCTGTGGCTTGTCGCGTTATGGGTACAGGGCGTGGACGCGACGCGATCGAGGCAGGGGTTTGAAGAGCGATGGTCACGAGAATTTACATAAGCCAGCTGCTGCACCAGCTAGACGAACTTGAGTTTTCGGCTCTTGCAACTTTCAGTCAAAACCTCACGCTCGTCTTCTCTCTCCACCATGAGGTCAGACTGCCCTAGATGTAGTTAATACAACGTTCGAGTGATGTCACTAGCTCACCACCACCTGACCAGTCCATCCCTCTCTCCGAGTTGCCGGCGAACTGCCAAGATGGAGGAAGCTCCCCGCCAGCTCAGGTTCCTATCGAATGGTATGATAATCCGTCAATAGATCTAAAGAACCCGGGCAATCTAGCATGCCGTTGCAGCCCGGCAGTTGGCTACTTACTCTTTCTTAGTTGGGAACAGTAGGGCCAGCCAATGCCAACCAAGCTTTCCGGTCTGTTAAGAAAAAATTGCATTATTGCTTTAGGATCATTGCCACTCGGAATTACATCAGAGATATAAGGCGAAACACCTCACCTCTTGTTTTCACTCCTGCGCATTTCCTTTGACCCCCCCCCAAAAAGTATCCATCCCAGTGCGATTTCCTCTCCCAGCGGGCATTTCTCACGTCAATTCTCTTTGCAGTATCTTCCTCTTGTCTAGGCGTCACGCAGCACTCAAAATACCCTTCAAACCCAGTCCCCCCGAATCGCCGAAAAGAGTCTCCCTTCTGAATATTGACTGGACAGATCCGACTCATGTACTATCAGTATGAAGTGACCTTTTCGCCACGTGTTATGACACCGGGAGAGAAGTTTGTGTTGAATACTATTGTGATAGTTTTCCAGGCCCTCTTTCTTGTCGGCATGGTCTCCTATCTTCCAAATTTGGTCGTGAGAGTTGCAGTTAGGTTCTTGAGGCTATACGGAGGTTTGAACCATAAACTTACTGTGAATAATACAGCAATGTGGAACGACGTGAACGCATTAAGAATGTATCATGTATGAGAGGTGAGTGAACCCTCTCAATTTCCCTTCACTAGACGTCGCCCTTTGGGATCTAGTGCGACAACACCTCCTACAACTTGAGTGACTCTAGAAGACAACCATTGCCCCCAAGATCCTCTCGTGATGGAGTCCCAGACACCATCAGCCACTCTCGCGACCTCGTTCTTCACCCGCACCGAGAAGAGACTCCAGCTGATTTACTACCAGTATTCAGTAACCCTGCCTCTCTACGGCATGCAACCCACGGAAAGAGCCATCTTTAATTCACTAGTCATTCTCTCGCCATTCATCTTCATTCCATTGGCGTTTTATGTCGTCAGGCTTGGAGTACGTTTTATGTCGGTGTTGATATGGAAGGCTGGAGGGTTATGAGTGTGGAGAACTGAAGGCTGCTCTGCGGGTTGCAAGGCTGAAGGTTTGACTTTTGGAACCAAAGATTGTGCGTTTTCTTCATGCCGCAAAAGGATTTAAACTGATATTTTTCCAGCTTTCCGCCCGTCAATTTCAGGCGTGGGAGGGCGTCTTAGGTTATTTTCAGAGCATATCAATATATTTAGCGAGCTGCGTTGGGAGCATTCACCATGATTACGATAATTAATAGGGAAGTTCGGAAAGACTTTCTCGAGAAATCGATGGTGGCGGAAGAGAGGATGGTGGGACAGAGATTCGCTGGTTCCGAGATATTGATATTTAATATTTTATCTGCCCTCCAAGGGTCCACCACGAATCGTCATCAATTGGGTTTCTGGTTAAGCTGACGCGTGAAGGGAATCAATCGAGGCTTGTAGCAACGTGGATCTGCCCCTGCCTGCCAGAAATGCGTGCGAACCAGGATCCACCCAGAATTGCAGGGGGGAGGCCTGAGCGAAGGACTAAAGGGAAGGGTTTAGTGAAATCACGTTATGCTCAGGGCCGCGATGAAGAAACCATTTTCCAAGCCAGATAATTATCTCTGAATAGCTTTAGGATGTTCCCTCGTTATTCTTTATATTTTCTTGCACAATAAGTCTTACATAATTATTTATACGAAAGCCACCGAGTACTGCGTACTACAGTACTAGTATCATCGCCTCCACAACTCCTTGAACGCGGGTTCGCCTGTCAAGCGAGATCCTGAAACCTGCACCTGGTGCACCTCTGTTTTTAGAAACGCAGCAGGGCAGTGCTGCCCGCAACCCACAACTTCCTCTTCTCACCTCACTCCGCCGCCCCAAGGCATTACGAAGTTGGCTCAGCTGCAAATACACTAGTGCTTTCATCCGTCAGTCGTTCGTTGGTTCATCTGAAATGCGCGAGCGTGCTGGTACAAATTGATTGTATCCCCGACAATCATTCGGAGCTCTCTTCTCCTTCTCCTGTTTCACCTTTCCACGCAAACGAATACCGCGAAGACCGTCGCATTCTGACCAGTACGGTGTGATCAGAGTGCCAACAACATTGCCCATCATGGCGCCGAGCGACTATTACCATAGACCACCACGCCCTCAACAGCAACAGCAACAGCAACCACCACAGCCTTACTACCAGAGCTACAACTCTTCCGCGGCCCCATCAATAGCGCCGTCCTACCATACCAACCCTCCCTCACGAACACCCTCCACGCGACCCCACGATGTCGACCCAGTCTCGCCTTTCGAAGCGCCTTTTGACGATCATGTATATCCCATAGGCAGACCGAATAAGCCTCAGTACGACAGCCAGAGCCCATTAGAAGCGGACTCGAGGTATTATGAACAAGGCGGACGACTAGAGCAGTCAAATCCGTCCTTTCAAGACGACATCCCATTACAAGATCACCCAGCCATATCAGCCAAGGACAACAATTCAACAGATCACGTCTACGATGTGCCAGCTCCAGCACTAGTGGAAGAAGACCGGAGGAAGAAGTCGAAGGGAAGGATTCCTTGGCTTGTGTACATCCTTACAACCATCCAGGTTGCTGTGTTCATTGCGGAGATTGTGAAGAATGGTATGTATGCCAAATACGCCTTGGTAATAATGCTGACTCGGCGCAGCACAATTGACAGGTTCCCCCATTGAAATCCACCCCCAATTCAACCCCATGATCGGTCCATCGCCCTACGTCCTCATCAACATGGGCTCTCGATACGTCCCATGCATGCACTCAATGAAGGGAATTCAAGACCGAACATCAGGAGGAGCAATCAGCTGGCCATGTCCAGGTAGCACAAACACAACCGATTTCTGCGAACTTCACCAACTCTGCGGCTTCAACATGCCAGCGAGCGAAGACCCAGTCTATCCCGCGACCGTAACCTCCTCCAACATCGCTGACTATCCAGCACCAGATCAATGGTTCCGCTTCATCATCCCGATCTTCCTGCACGCAGGAATCATCCACATCGGTTTCAACATGTTGCTGCAAATGACTTTGGGCCGCGAAATAGAGCAGCAAATTGGACCCTTCCGTTTCTTCCTCGTATACTTCTCCTCCGGCATCTTCGGTTTCGTGCTCGGCGGCAACTTCGCTGCAACAGGAATCTCTTCAACTGGTGCTTCGGGTGCTTTATTCGGAATCTTGGCGCTCACACTCCTCGATCTCTTGTATACCTGGAATGACCGTACGAACCCTTGGAAAGACTTCGCCTTCATCATGCTCGACGTCGTCATCTCATTTATTCTTGGTCTCCTCCCTGGCCTGGACAATTTCTCCCATATCGGCGGCTTCTTCATGGGTCTCGCGCTTGGAATCTGTATCCTGCATTCCCCCAATGCTCTGCGGAAACGCCTCGACCAACACGAGCCACCCTATACTCCCGTTTCCCCTTACAAGGCTGGCATGTCCGATAACGCCAATTCTGGCACCGTAGGCTTCATCAAGAATCCCGTCAGTTTTTTCAAAGGGAGGAAACCAGCGTGGTGGGCGTGGTGGCTTGTTAGAGCAGGCAGTCTGGTGTTTGTGTTTATTGTGTTCATTTTGCTGTTGAATAACTTCTATGTTTATCGGAAGAGCTGTGGGTGGTGCAAGTATTTGAGTTGTCTGGTATGCCCCTCTATCCCCCTCGCTACGACATTTGGGATTGTACTGACTGGGAATAGAATGTCAACAACTGGTGCAATGTAGGAAACCTCCAATTCACAGAAGAGAATACGACGACGAAACGAAGCGTGCTCGATAGCTGGGAGGCGATGGGGAAGTTATACTTGGTTTAAAACCTACCACTACTTACCTATCGAATTGCACGAATAGGGATGAGATGTTTGATTTTGGCATAGCGATGGAGTTTTTGATTTCGCGGGGACATTGAAATAAAAAAATACTTGCAAAAACTAAGACGGGGCTGAGAGGGAGTGGGGGAGTTGGGAGAGTGGGTGGTTTGTGAGAGGGAGAAGGGGATATACCATGCGATGCAGCTTATCGAGTAGGCGAAGGGATAGTAATATAACGAGGTTCATGACAGGCTTCTCCTTTCCTCTTTCTCTTCGTCCCTTTCCCTTTTGCTCCTCTCTTGCCACTCGTGTTTGTTCTCGAAGCTTGGAGACGAAGCAAGTCGTGGATCAAGTGATATAAAACTCCCTCCTTCACTCTCGTTCAGTTGATGGAATGTGAGACTGCGCCATGGATACCCCCGAGTTGGGAAATTGTGCGGAGGCTGAGGTATTTGAGAGAGCTACAATGCCTGAACTGCTTGAAGGTGGTGAGTGGCTCGCGGGTATCTCACACACCGTTCGACTTCGATTAAGCGGTCACGTTCAACCTTGAGCTGAGAAGTATGACAACATACCAATAATTGACAGCAACCGCCTCCACACACCTCTCTTCCTCAAGTAATATGTCCCCAATCTGTTTCTTTGCATCAAAATCAACGCATCCAAAGGCATCGAAAGTTCGAAATTGAATCGGCTGGTAGGAACAGGTCTGGAAAGCTATCACCGCACAATACACATAGTAGACTCCTTGACTTTGTTGAAGAGGAAGAGATTGGTGTGCTCCAGGGGATTTATATAGGTGGAGTTACAGAATATGCCTTGAGTGGTTTGGATTGACAAGAAGTATGCAGCTCCTTCTGTCTTATTTTTGATGCTCATTGTGGCTTGCGCTTTGGTTTTTGAACACTAAATTGTCGGAGGAAGTATGTAGGTCGAGTGTACAAAAAGCTCCTCTGCTCCTCTTTGCACAGCAAAACGTGCACCCTAACCTCGCGGGTTGGGGCGGGAGTTGTAGCTTGGAGCGGATGTTGGGAGTACTTTGCTGGCGGCTGCCGGGTTGGTGTCAAGATTGATTTTGTTTTTCTTAGGGTGTAACTGGGTATTGGTATCGCCAAGTCTTGACCCTTGCTGTGTGAAATGAGGTAAATGGGGATTTGACAACGAAGCGATAAATGACAACAACAGTGGTTCGTGACAGCGCTGCCTATTCTCTCCATTCAGAGAGGCTAGGTACTTTCGTACATGTAAACAGGGAATGGAACGCAACAGTTCCTGGCGAAGATTTGATTTCCGAGAGAAGAAGATACTCTCTTGCAGTTTTTCGATGCCATAATCTGACTCGGTGTAACAATCTCGGTGCCTAGCGACCTACTTTGCATATCAATGACGAGAGTATCAATATCAAGGCCTCTTTTTCTGTGATTAGAGTGCTGGTAGGTGGTGAAGTTCCTAGCATGCTCCGTACTTTGATTAGTACTAGCGTAGGCGGGCCCTAAGCCACCTAGCTAGCGGGGCAACTACAACGCCCCGAGCGCTAGAACCGAGGGTTTTTACAGGGCTCTTACAGGGTAGCTACAGGCTCTGTGCCCTATATTCGCCCGAAACCTCCGTAGTTAATACGTTCTAATTTGGCGTATTTAAGGGCCATTCTGTTAGTAGGGTAATAAGCCTAAAACCGGGTTTCAGTGCGGGACTTCGGTTAATTAAAAACCACACTAATTAGGAGCGCCGATAAGGTGCGGGGTTACTATTCTTATCTATGTTATATAAATTTTATAAATGGGTATTAAAATCATTTTATTCAAAAACCGCAATATATTAATCTTTCGCCTTAGAAATAAACTTACTAGTTATATTAAAAAATAGATCCAGAAAGTCTAAAGTTTATTAATTTTGTCGAGGCAGATTGGTTATTAGTCATGTATAATTTAAAGGGTTCATGGTTTATGAATTGATTTAAAGCTTTTTAAGTATGTCCAAATCGAGCTAGTTTCTTAAAAAAAAAATATTTACTACTAGACCTCATTGATCAGTCCAGTAAATCACATGACTTATCCGCCGGATAATCCGCCCATCCGAGTCACTTCCTGGGTACCCAGTGGAGGGGACCGCACTCGAACGACAGCATACACACGAAATGCTTTCTGGAGTATTCAAGGGCACTAAGACACCGCGAGATCAGGGACCCGAGGCTGTGTATAGAGGAGTCTTTTTTCCCCCTTGTGGTTATTTGGCTCCTTTATGCATAGGACTTTGATATAAATCTTTAGCTTAGCACGTCTTCATACCCTTTGGGAGGTTGGCCAACCATAGCCTAAGACGTAAATAACTATCAAATCAAATCAAATTCCTGGGTGCCCATCCACCTATATATTTTCTGGATGGATAACCCATATTAAACTCCCCGAAACTCTGCAGATTTATACGTACCCAAGTCTGCAGTCATCAGATTTCCATTGGATTGGATTGAGGAAATTATTACGAATGTACGGTCGTTTTCCCTGATGGTCAGAAGAGCTTTGCTGCGTTGAGATGGTTCAGCTCAAATTCACTGTTGGGTGGGGAAGGCTTTGGAGATGACAGTCAAGGACAAATTGACATTGAGGAGTCTTAATGTTGCTGTTAAACTAGAAGTGATTTTCATAGATATACTTACCATTATACTCCGTCTAAAGCTCCCAACTTTTTTTCCAACGTCTTCTCGATAACTTGTTCCAGGGTGGTTGTTTCAGCGGAATTCTCATTGTAAATTTGATGTAGTTTGGGTTAAAGTGGCTTCGGAGCGTGAAGTAGGGAGAGCCGAGGGAGTAGCAGCTCATC
>Ga0302325_10027453_pt1 | contig 11799 bp, 12 predicted proteins | sample Palsa_T0_2_FD_201948 | JGI IMG/M metagenome (GOLD analysis project Ga0302325, IMG submission 201948) | Peat permafrost microbial communities from Stordalen Mire near Abisko, Sweden - Palsa_T0_2 | ecosystem: Environmental > Terrestrial > Soil > Palsa > Peat permafrost | place: Sweden: Abisko... | reverse complement strand
GGCGCTTTGCGTGGTGGGGCTTCTCGGACTGACATCGTTTCATCTCCCGGTCCCCATTCCCATTGATCTGAGCTTGAACATGGATTGGCGAGTGGTCTTATATGCGTTTCTGCTGAGCCTGGGAACGGGGATCCTTTGTGGGGTTGGCCCAGCGATCGTTGGATCACGCCCGATGCTGCAGAACTCGCTCAAAGGTGAAAGCGCCCTTATACGGCCGGGGCGGAAATGGACTTTGCGGAATCTACTGGTGGTGCTGCAGATATCGCTCTGCCTGGTGTTGCTGTGCATGACGGGGCTATTTTTGCGCAGCCTCGATAAGTCAGCAGGAGTCGATCCGGGTATCCGCAGGAGCGGAGTGCTGATCATGTCGATCGACCCGGTACACAATGGATACAGCGCGGAGCAGACTTTGCTGTTGCTGAAACGGCTGCGCACGCGCGCGGAAGAGTTGCCGGCAGTGCAGTCGGCCGCCTGGACGGATAAGGTGCCGCTCTCACTCTATGGGCAGCAGGGAGAGTTTCACCTGACGGGGAGCGAAGTAAATGCCGGGCACGACCTGCGGGCGGATATGTACCAGGTGAGCACGGATTACTTTGACACGATCGGCATACCGCTGATTTCCGGACGCGACTTAAATACAGTCGATCCGAAGGCGCCGAGGCAGGCTCTGGTGAACCAAGCATTTGCCAGAAGGCTACTCGGTACAGGCAACGCGATAGGCCAGAGTGTATCGAGCGAAGATGCGAGGTATGACATTGTCGGGGTGGTGAAGAATTCAAAATCTCAGACCATCGGCGAGGTGGATCAGCCTATTCTGTACCGCTCGTTGGAGCAGAATATTGGGTTGGCCGCGCCGCCGGTGGGATTTTCGCTGCTTGTGCACTTCCGGGGAAATCCGGCGCAGATGGCAGCGGCGCTGCGGAACGAGATTCATTCAGTGGACCCCTCCCTAGCCGTCTTCAGCGATACTACGATCGAAGATCATCTGAGCGACGCGCTGCTGCTTCCACGCGTGTCCGCGGCAATGTTCGGTATTTTCGGGATTGCGGGATTGCTGCTTGCGGCGGTTGGACTCTATGGCGTGATGAGCTATTCGGTGAGCACGCGGACGCGGGAGATTGGGATTCGGCTGGCGGTAGGTGCAACGCGCGGCAGTGTGCTGCGGCTCATCGTTTGGCAGGGAATGCTGCTCTCGTGTATTGCGCTTGGCATCGGGCTGCCGTTGGCGTTGGGTGCTTCAAAGGTCGCATCCGGCGTCTTGTATGGAATTACTTCCCATGACCGGATGACCTTTACGACTGTGCCCTTGTTCCTGGCCGCAGTCACGTTGTTGGCATGCTGGATTCCCGCGAGGCGCGCGACAAGCGTAGAACCGCAGACCGCACTACGACATGAATAGGCCAGGAGAAAATCATGCTCGAACTCCGCAACGTGTATAAACGCTTCTCTGGCATCCCCGCGGTCGAGGATGTCAGCTTCTATGCCCGCGCCGGCGAAGTCACCGGCTATCTCGGCCCCAACGGTTCCGGCAAATCCACCACCATGAAGATGATCACGGGCCTGATCGAACTATCCGCGGGCATCATCCTCTTCGAGGACAAGCCCATTCGGGACAACCTGATTGCGTACAAACAGCGTATGGGCTATGTCCCCGAAGAGCCATATTTGTACACGCATCTGACCGGCCACGAATACCTCACGATGGTGGCCCAATTGCGAAATTTACCAGCGAAACACTCCGCCGAAAAGATCGATGGCCTGCTTCGCTTGCTGGCGCTCCACGGCGATCGCCATGTATCGATTTCCAGCTATTCCAAGGGCATGCGCCAGAAGGTGCTCCTCGCTGCTGCGTTGCTTCATAACCCTGATCTCATCCTGCTGGACGAACCATTTTCGGGCCTCGACGTCGGCTCGGCGCTGGTGCTGCGGAGTCTCATTCAGGAACTGGCGTCTCGCGGCAAGGTGGTGTTGTTCAGCTCCCATGAGCTCGAAACGGTGGAGCGCATTTGCGCGCACGTTGTGATTCTGCATCGCGGCAAAATTATCGCCGATGATTCCATTGAACACCTGCGGACACTCATGGCCCTGCCAACCCTGGAAGACATATTTTCGCAACTCGCGGTGGAGCAGGACACACTGGCTACTTCGCGAAGCATCGCAGACATTATTCAGGCGTAACGTGCCCGATGGAAAAACTCCAATTCCGCGTGCTCTATCGCCAGTTCCTTCTCAGGGTTGTCGACCTGGAGCTGTTGTCCGCGCAAGGCGACCCGACCAAGCTGCTCGGTCAATTCGCGACCGTGCTGCTTACCTTCAGCGCCGTGGTGTCCATTCCTTGGATCTTCGCGGGTCTTGGGGGCGTTCACCGCATGTCGCCGGAGTCCGCCTGGACCCTTGAGCACTTCCTCATAGCGACGACAATGGTCGTCGTCGGCCTGTTCTCCGTCTTGAGCTGGGACTCTGCATTTCCAGACCGCCGCGATGTGCTGATCCTCGCCCCGTTGCCGGTTCGAGCGCGCACCTTGTTCCTGGCCAAGCTAGCCGCCCTGGGCGCGGGCTTGAGCATTTCGATGTTTGCGCTGAACGGGCTCACCGGCCTTCTGTATCCGCTACTCTTCACCCCCGCAGGCAGCGGGTTTTTCCACGTGTTTCGATCATTGGCCGCTTACTGGCTGACGGTTGTCGCGGCTGCCGCCTTCCTGTTCGGCTCGGTGTTGACCATGCAAGGCGTGGCCTCCAAGCTGCTGCCGCGGCAATTGTTCCTTAGGGTCTCCGCCCTGCTGCAAGTCCTGACCTTTTGTCTCTTCCTCAGCGTCTATGTTCTCGAGCCGTCACTCGAAGCGCGTGCTGCCCTGACTGCGCCGGAGAACCAGAGGCTGCTCGCGTTTCTACCCTCCTATTGGTTTCTGGGGCTGTTCCAACAACTCAATGGCTCCATGGAGCCTGCCTTCATTCCACTGGTCCGGCGCGCATGGACCGGTCTGGCAATTGTTACTCTAGGGACCGTGACGTCGGTCCTCCTCTCATACGTCCACACTATGCGCAGGATTGTCGAAGAACCCGATATATTGCCAGGTTCTCATCGTTCGCACCGATGGCCGCGCGTCACGGCCTCTATCGACAACGCCGTCCTACTGTTCAGCCTGCGCACACTGCTGAGAAGCCGCCAGCATCGCGTCATTCTCAGCCTTTATTTGGGCGTTGGCTTTGCCGTTATGCTCGTACTTCTCAGACCGGCCCTGGGAAAGGAGGGAACCGCCGTTGCGTGGCTGGCGGTGAGTATCCTGATGCTTAGCGTCGCGGTGGTGGCGATGCGCATCGTCTTCTCGATGCCCATCACGCTCAGAGCGAATTGGGTCTTTCGCCTTGCCGCACTCCATCCTGTCGTCACGTACTCCAAGGCGGTAAGTCGTACTCTCCTGCTGCTCGCTGTAGCGCCAGTGTGGATAGGTTTTGCAGCACTCTTCTTCTTCCTCTTGCCATGGAGAGTCGCGGCTGCCCACCTCGTCGCACTTGGTTTGCTCGGATCGATCCTCGCCGATGTATGTGTGACTGGCTTCCACAAAATTCCCTTTACCTGCTCTTACCAACCGGGCCGTGTGAATATACAGTTCGCCTTTTGGGGATTCCTGGTGCTGTTGCCGCTCACGCGAATGGCCACCAACCACGAGTGGAAACTCCTGCAACATGCAAACGGGCAGGCTCTCATTGCGCTCGCGCTCGGCACTCTTGCACTCTCGGCAAGGTGGCACACAATAAGATCGGCGCAATCGGCGGAGACCATGCAGTTCGAAGAACTGGATGAGGCCGAGATAATCTCTTTGCAGCTATCTGACGACGGAGCCTTATTGCGAAAAGCTCTGTGACCGAGTGATCAGTTTGTCTGGGCTTGTCCCGCCGTTGAAACTCTAGTAATCAAGATTAAGGAGCAGAGATACTCGCGCGGTAACACGTGACTAGTCCTTTGGTAACCAGCTAAGTAAATCTTAGATAAATCAGAACATTACATAGCCACAGATTTCAATATTTATTTATTGTTGGTCTACCGGCATTACGCATCCTAAGCAAAACTCATCGTCGGGCGGAAGAGATTCAGCCAAACGAGCCAATGAGTTTGGCGGAAGTGTCGCCCAGGTCCCAGGTCCCCGATTCAATCTGCCACTGATTTGCCCTTTGTGCGGCCAAAAGATCCAGCCGAACGAGCTGATACGTAACGACTCCAATAAGGTGAGTTGTTTGACATTTGGCCGTTATTCGATGAGTTGGACTGCAAGAAACATCCGAACCATTAAATCTGAAGGCAAGGCAGAACCTCCCCCATGCTAACTTTCACATCGCGAATCACGCGACAAAGCTTGTCGACCGGTTATCGCTGCAACCAACGCACTGTAAGCTCACTGGTGTTATTCCTGGCGGCTTACGGCAGCGGCGTCCAGGCGCAAATCCCGGCCGAAGTCTCCTTCATCGATTCACCCAACGCCGGCGGCTACGCGCAGCGTAGTCCTCCAGGCAGCGGCGTTACCGGCTCCTCCGTTGAGACCACGCAGGGTAAAGCAGCGACCACTTCGCCAGCGTTGAGCGCGTTCTCCTGCAGCAGCGGATCCATAACGGGAGCGGGGAGCGACAGTTGCACGGTGTGGCTGAGCAAACCTGCGGGGAAGGGCGGTCAACTTGTGAGCCTGGCGAGCAACAACACGGCGGTCACCGTGCCGCGCACGGTAACGGTTCCGGCGAAAGCCAGCAGTGCACGGTTAACGGCGAGTGTGTCGTCGGTCACGTCCGAGCGCAAGGTGACAATGACGGCGAGCGCGGGCGGAGTTTCCAAGAGCTTTACCCTGCAGTTGAATGCATCGGTACCAAAGTTAACGATCGAGCCCACAAGTCTGACGTTCGGCGATGTGACGACGTCCACGGCGTTGACGCTGCCCGTGACGCTTGCATCCACGGGGACAGCGCCCGTGCGCGTCAGCTCGGGAACACTGACAGGTACGGGTTTCACGATGTCGGGCGTCACGTTCCCGGTCACCTTGGATCCGGGCCTGGCGGTGAAGGTGGAAGTGCAGTTCAAACCGATTGTCACGGGAGCGGCAGTGGGGCATCTCACGGTCCAGAGCAACTCGTCGACCAATGCCAAGGTGTTGATCAGTCTAAGCGGCACGGGGGAGAACGTGCAGCATGAGGTCGCCCTAAGTTGGAGGGCGCCCCCCAGCAGTTCGACTTTTGCCATAGAGGTTGGCTATAACATCTATCGGGCAACAGCTAACAGCAATACATATCAACGGCTGAACTCGTCGGTTGATACCCAGGACACGTATGTGGATAGCAGCGTCCAGGCTGGTGTGACATATGCCTACATCGTGGAAAGCGTCGCCTCCTCTGGAGTGGAAAGCCCTCCCTCCAACGAGGTCGTGGTGACAATTCCTTAGATTCACGGATGGTTTGGTCCGAAAAAGATTTCGGTGCAAAGTGAGGGAGATTGCACCCGGACGCGGGCAATTGACTAAACCGGATAAAGACGTGATCGTGCTGTAGCATTGTTTAGTATGCGTTACAGGTGGGCTTCTACGGTCGTACTCTTCGCGGTGGGCGTTTCCGTTGCGCAAGAACCTTCTGCGTCGGTTGCCCCCGAAGAAGCGTGGAGATATATAGGCAAGAGCGAGATCGTCTGTGGTCAGATCGTCGATACGTCGTATGTGAGTTCTGTGCGCGACCCGCCTACGTATCTTTTCCTGGGACGGCCTTCGCCAGACCAGGTATTTACGGTCGTAATACCAATAGAGAAGCGTGATCTTTTCGGCGAAAGTCCCGAGAAAACGCTGAAGGGGAAGAGGGCCTGTGTCACCGGAAAGATCGAGAGCGACCGATTGAACGGCAACGTAGACCGCGGACATAGGGCCGCAATCGTTATCGAAGACGAAGAGCAGCTCACAATCCCATGATTTCATTTACCACGAATGCATTCGCTCATCCTACCGCAAGACGACATACCAGATCGAACAGGATGAGAGGCGCACTCTTTCGAATGCGCCGCCCGTTGCCTCGCTGATCAATCCTGGAAGGCAGGTTTGCGTCCGTGGGTGTCGATGTGGTCCGGTTGAACCGCGGGTTGCTTGACGTGCCCTCCTAGCGTCTGCTCTATGAAAACATTTGGCTGGAGCGCGACGGTGGTATCGGTGTTTCGCTTGATGATGTCGCCTAGCGTGGTACTCGATATTGCCGAGGCCAACTGTGGATTGAAGTTTTGATTTAGCCAGAAGAAGCGATCTCCGGTCCTTAGCGCTTCAAACTGGTCTGCGATGATTTTCTGGAAGGTGGGACCCACAACGGCTCCGGAGGCGTGCTTTTCTGCCAATCCTCCCATGAACAAGTCAACATTCGCCACGTTACCGTAGAGAGCCTCGAAGTTCTTCTGGAGGATGGGATCGCTGGTCAACTCAGCGAAGGAGCTGTAAGGGTTCAATCCAATAGCGCGACGTGTCTCGTTAAGACTACCCAAGCCGACATCGCTCTCTCGTTGAATATCGATGGCGATGAGGTCCATCTCATCTACATCGCCGCCAACCAGACCGGCAAAGAGCAGATTGCGCAGCGCCCCAACAGTGTAAACGTCCGTCGCCTGAGAGAAGTCTGATCCCACAGAGCGTATCAACGGGTCAATACCGTTTGCCTCGTCTATCTCCGCGGTGTTGAAGAATGCCTGTGCCAGCGACTCGGTAAAGACGACATTTCCATTGTTGTCGAGCCCCTCCTGGGTGTCAGATACTTCAGAATGGCCCATCCGGAAGGCCGCTGTCGAAAACTCCTGCGTCACCTGAGCGTTTACCGACGGGTTATATCCGTTGTAGGAGGGTAAAGCCCGGCCTACGAGAAGAGGAAGATACTCCTGATAAACAATGTTCTGGTACTCCGCCGTGGTAATAGCTTTGGCCATGTTGTACAACTGTGGGCCGGTCCAGGGTGGGTGCTGTGATTTGAGCGCGGAAACCCAGAAGTTGTGTTCACGCATGAAGAGAATCGTCAGCGCGGTCAGCTCCGGATTCTCCATTACGCGAGGATCTCCCGTGACGAACGAACCGTCGACGACAGGGAGGGCCTTTCCGTTGTCAGAGCTCAGCAGCGTCCCGTCAGCGTTGGTCAGGCTAGCGGCAACCGCCGGCGTGGAACCGTATAGCTGTGAGAGATCCAGGTAGCCTGCCACAGTATTGATGATCGTGTTGGTGACTGGACTTCGGGTATCTCGAGTCATGGCGATGCTTGTTCCGGCGGCGAATACAGGGTCACCCGGCGGCACGACAATGTTGATCGCGGCCGAGTTTGTCGGGGTTTCTTCGAGATCGATATCGTGATCGAGAAACTGTCCGAATACATAGAGCCAAGCTGAGGCAGTGGGATCGTCGGTCTCAGCATTTTGTCCATTGGCGCCAGTCCCACCCGCGATGACATTACTGATCGTGCGCGGATTGGGTGCGGCAACGAGGCCGTCGTTGGTTCCCGGAGCAAAGTTCAACGGCGCGAGGGCGATCTCTGGCGTACCAGGAACAACATCCAGACCAGGGTTAACGATGTTGTTCCCGACGCCTCCGATTGGCCGAAAGTTTTTCAAAAGCTCAGCTGGAGGCGGCGGTTGAGCAGGTCTATCTTGAGCGAACGACTCAGACACTGATACGAGGAAAAAAAGACATGCGATGTAGCCCGGGTTAGCGCGATTCATTGGCATAGCAGTTTCAACCCTTCTCGAATAGTTGGTTAGCGATCATTGTTCGTTCCCGCCACGGAGCTCAGCGCACCGATGAAGGAAGCTCTGAAGCGCACGGGACATCCATAGCGGCATGAAGCCGCAATTCATCAGGAGCGGCGAGCGGAACACCGCTAGCCTTCCGAAGATGTTCGTTCCCATGGCATTTAATAGAGTGCAGAGCATGCATGTGCCATGAGAGACGCCGTAACGCGATCCGGCGTAAGGCACATGACATTAAAGCTGCCTGCTCTGTCCCCGCAACAGACCGGCAGGTTGACCGTTTCAATAACTAAGCTGGCAGTCGTTTAGGTAGACTGCGGGACATTTGCGCTTGTCATGAACGTGGTGCAATCCTGAAAGCAATCGCAGTGCCACATTCAACTAATTATGTAAGGCTTTGCAAGCATAACTACTTGTTGGTACTCAGGCGGGATATGAGTGGGGAAGTATCCACAACGAGTGTCAAAAGTGCCAGAGGCAACGTACAAAAGTGCAAGGGGGGGCCCACTCGGTACTAGTGGCATTGATTGAAGGAGCACGCGCTGGTGTGCGGCTTGTTCTATGGCGTCGCGGTGGAACTTGTAATGCGTCTTATCATTTTGCCGCTCTCTGCGCTTCACGCAAGGGGCCCCTACGAACTTCATGACCTGATTCTAGGGCTGCTCGTGCACATGGCCGTGGGGTTGGCGATTTCATTCAGCGTTCGGTGGTTCGCGACATAGAGGCATGGCCGGAAGGCCCGGAACCACCATGCGGGCCAAGCCGCGCCATGAATGCAAGCTAACAAAGAATAGGTACCCTGTCCGCGTGTTGCCCGGCGCCTAGCCCTTGTTCGGAGCGGCCGCCTTCGCCTTCTCCCGCTCGGCGACTTCCTTCGCGCGGAACTTCGCTATGCGTTCGATCAACTTCACGGGGACGGGCTCGGAGAACGGGAAGCGGATCGTGCCCTTGTCGACCTCGTACGGTGCAAGGTCGTCCTTGAAAGCCTCGACGACGTGATCGGTGGCCGGATACAGCGAGTAGTGCCGCTTCCATCCAGCAAAATAGAGCACCGGGCCGCCGGGCAATTTGTACGTGGGGATCTTGTAGGAGATCACCTCCTTGGCTTCGGGCACAGCCTTACGGAGAGTGCTCCGCACGCGCTTTAGTAAGCCCTGCACGGCCTCGGGGTGCGAGGCGATGTACTCGTCCACGGACTTGAAGTCGGTCTTTGCCATGAAGGCAACCTAACATAAGCTAAGGCATGGAGAATAGGTACCCGGTTCTCTAATTGTCGTCCGATCCAGACTCAGCGATAAGGGGCTTTTCTTGGGAAAAGGAACGCTCTCTTGGTAATCGCAGTGAGACCAAACGAACCACATAGCCTTTGCTATGGAGGCGCAGATAGATCCACCGCTGGGAGGCCCGGATGGAGCGATGCAACTTGCCACGCACCGCCGACAGTGAAGGCGACCTATCCCCGAAAAGTACCTACTAGAACATGGCCCCCGGAGGAGTATCATCGTTGACTCCAAGACTCTTCTGCCGAAGACGCCGGCCAGCGAGGGGACGAATACGGGTTGAGGAAACCCCGCAACTCCTTTGGAGGCTTCCTCTTAGCAAGTCAGGAGAAAATCAGGGGCAGTCAATTGACTCCCGTTCGGAGAGCGAGCTAAAAGAACACTCATTCTGCGGTTTCTTTTTCCAGACGGGGCGCCACCACCCTCGGCGCTGGCTATTGATGCGAAGCGGTTTGTAACTCTTCCGATCGTACAGACACTATCTTGCGGAGGCTTCCTGTGGCGTGCGATGGACCTGACGAGCAAGCGTACTGAAAGATTCTTACCGCTTTCCCAAATCCTTTTCGAGAAAGAGCCGGTCATGATCGCCACGCTGAAACGTCCACTTAGCATTCTGTTCGTTTTTGCCTTTTGCCTCACAACACCTAAATCCGCCAGTGCAGGCATTGTGGGCGCGAGTAATGGAAAAACTGCTGGAGTGATCATTGCGCTGGTCGGGGTGGGAGCTCTGATCGGAGTCGGCGTCTACTTTGCGGTCCACCACGGCCACTCATTAAAGGGCTGCGCCTCTCCCGGCCCCGGCGGCATGCAGTTGTTGAATGAGGGTGACCAGCAGACGTATGCTCTCGCCGGAGATGTGGACGGAATCAAAGCGGGAAACCGGGTACGCGTCTCGGGTAATAAAAAGAAGGCCGCCGGCAACAGCCGGCAGTTTGTCGCGACCAAGCTGTCGAAGGACTACGGGCCATGCAAGATCCAGCCTGCAACATCCTAAAATCACGGCATCAGTCAACATGCCTGAGCGGCGCTGGCGGAGGGTCTCGACCTGGGAGCGTCGCGCGCGATGGACCTGCCGAGCAAGCGTACAAGCCCGGTGACGAGCACCGCAGCGCCGACTGGCCGTTCGCTACGGTCGGCAGGTTTCAGAAGCTGCTCTTCCCGTGGGCGTTCGATTTGCAACGTTCGGACAAGTTCATGCGGTAGTGGTTTAGAGGATGCAAATGAAATCGGTTGAACCGAAGTCGGAGATAGCGTTGAAGGCGATGGTTCTTCTAACGATGGCTGCCCTCTTGGCGGGCTGTGGCGGGGGAACGAGCAACAGCGGCGGAACAAACACCGGCGGTTCCTCCGGCGGCGGTACAGCGGCCCTCTCTCCGGCCTCCAGCTTCTACATCGTTGAGCAGTATTTGCCGCCGGAGCCCTCCAAGATTCTGCAGTTTTCCAGGACCGCAAACGGGAGCGTCGCTCCGGCCTCGACCATTACGGGGCCTCCCGGAGCGGGCTTTACTGCGTTGGCTGTGGACGGGTTGGGGAATCTGTACGTGGGTGGTCAGGAATTCAGTGGTAGCACAGAGATTGGCCCGGAGATTTGGGTTTATGCGCCGGGAGCAATCGGGACGCCAACACCGTCTCAGACGATAACAGCCGGCCTGCAGTCTCCTAGTGCCAACTCAATTTCGGCGATGGCCGTCGACAACGCACAAAATCTGTATGCCGTTACTGCCGTCGCATTGGGTTCGGGGCCGACCGGTCGTGTCTACACGGGTATCGCTGTTTATGCTCCTGCCGCCAACGGCAAACTCGCTCCCATCAAGAGCATCGTCGGGCCGGCAACAGAGATCTCCAACAACCCTGATCAGATCGCGACGGACTCCGCCGGCAATCTTTATGTCGCAAGCGGATCTACGGCCACCGGACCCGGATCCGTTGTGATTTTCAGCTCCAGCGCAACCGGAAATATGCCGCCCACCAGCGCGCTTACCGGCCCCAACACGACCATCGGCTACGCGCAAGGGGTTGCCCTGGATAGCGCTGGGAACATCTACGTATCGTCGGCTGCACAACTTCCGCAGTCTGTTGAAGACGGTGCACCGAGCATTCTGAAATTCAGTGCGGGGTCAACGGGGAACGTTGCTCCCATCCTAACCATCTCCGGTAGCGCAACCGCGATGGACAACAACATCGGAAACCTTAGAGTGGATAGCGCGGGGAACATCTACGTTGTCAGCGGCTCAGCGATTCTCAGATTCGCGCCTGGTGCGACTGGAAATGTGGCACCAGCGGCAACCATCTCGTCCAGCGCATTCTTCGGGACCGGTGGACCTATCGCGGTGCAATAGCCGCTGGGTAGCGAATGCCGAGTAATTACAAGGCCGCCAGCCTTCAACCGCCTGCATAGGCTTCGCCTTCCGATAGGACGCGAACTCTGCGACCCGTTCTTTCTTGATGGCATCTCTACAGCGGCGGTCAGCAGTCTGGGCGCGGACGGCACGATGATGCGCCTTGCGGATAGGAAAACAAAAGACACCCCGAAAAGAATGAAACGATCGCATTCTGGCCGACACAATAGAGAAGACGGGACACCCATCATTTATGCGGGTTCTCTTGACTCTATGGCGTTGGCGGGAGTACGTTTTATGGCCAGCGGCCCCCCAATGCGAGCATCGGAGGATGTATGCGTACTTGGAGCGTTCGTGCAATGTTTCGTACAGGGTTACGGTTCGCCGTGATCTGTTTCTCACCTTTCACTCTCTTTTCGCAGAGCACAAGCGGAGCCTCGTC
>Ga0302325_10027452_pt1 | contig 11799 bp, 8 predicted proteins | sample Palsa_T0_2_FD_201948 | JGI IMG/M metagenome (GOLD analysis project Ga0302325, IMG submission 201948) | Peat permafrost microbial communities from Stordalen Mire near Abisko, Sweden - Palsa_T0_2 | ecosystem: Environmental > Terrestrial > Soil > Palsa > Peat permafrost | place: Sweden: Abisko... | reverse complement strand
ACGGGCCGGCCCGCAGGTTGTGCGCCCGGCCTTACTAGGCTGGCGGGCCCTGACTCGGCGGCGCCCATGTCTTGCGGCGCTCGGGACAAGTGACGGCCGCCGCGAGCGTCGACGCCACCAGCAGACGGCGAGAAAGGCGGTTCGCCTTTTGCGAGAGATTTTCTTCCTAAGGCGGCATTGACAGCGTTGCTTATTTTGGGATGTATTTTGCGCAAGCAGTCATAGTTGCTCTGTGGTGGCTCGAGGGACCGGGCGCCGGTTTCGGAGCGGGACTGACGCGGATCACGCGTCGATGCTCAGTGGCGGGAACTGGGGGTTGAAAGATGAATATCCAAATAATGGAGCCTGAGTCTACGGTATCTTACATCTTATCTCAGAACATATCGCACCTTCGATCAGTAGAACCACTCGAACTAGCCATCACGGTGAGCAACGGTATTGGCGGATACTCGCCGTCGTTCGAATGGGTGAAACCTACGTTGCTTCTGGTGGACGAGTCCTATCAGCGAGATCTTTCGGCCCGCTCGATCCGCTTGATACGCAAGATCGTGTCGCAGTGGGATTGGCGGCGCTTCAAGCCCCCCGTCGTGGCGCCCGTGGAGACCGGCCTGGAGGTGATCGACGGGCAGCACACGGCGATCGCCGCAGCCAGCCACCCCAGCATCGATCAAATCCCGGTCATGATCGTCAGGGCCGACGAGCGCTCGCACCGCGCCGCGGCCTTCATCGGCCACAATCGAGACCGGATCGCCATCACGCCGATGCAGATGCATGTCGCCGCGGTGACCGCGGGCAGCGAGGACGCGCTGACGGTGGAGCAGGTCTGCCGAAGGGCCGGCATTTCACTGCTGAAGGCGCCGCCCGGCGACGGGGAGTACGCGTTCGGCGAGACCCTTGCGGTATCCTCGATCACCAAGCTTATAGATCGGCGCGGCGCCATGCGGGCGCGGGAAATCCTGCAGGTGCTGGCCGAGGCGGAGTGCGCGCCGGTGAGCGCCGCGGGCATACGCGCCGCCGAGATGCTTCTGTTCGACCCGGATTTTACCGGCAAGATGACGCCCGCGGAGATATCGCACATCCTCCGCGAATTGGGTCCCGCCGCGGTGAGCGAGGCCAAGCTGTTCGCCGCCACCCACCGCATTCCGCTTTGGCGGGCGCTCGGCACGGTCATTTTCCGGCGGCGCAAGAAGAACGGATCGGAAGCCAAGTCGCTCTCCTAGCGCCCGGCGCTCGCGCGAGCTTCACAGCCGCCCCATGCAGCACGCCGGCCCCGGTCTTAAGGCGCTGAGCGCCAACAAGATGCTTTTGTTGGAAAGGGCCTTGGCTGACGGCGCCCTGAGGCCGTCCAAGCCCTCGCTGATGCAACGGCCCGCGGGAGAGCCGGCGGCGCTGTCGCCGCAGCAGCGGCAGTTATGGACGGACAGCCCGCAATTCTCGGCGCTGTATCGCGGGCCGCCACCGCGCAACCAATCCGTGTGCCTGTTGTTGCGCGGCGAGCTGGATCACGCCGCGTTCAGCTGGGCGTTCGCGAGGCTCGTCGATCGCCACGAGACGCTGCGGATGGATTTCCCGGTGGTCGACGGCCAACCATCGGTGCGGATCGCCGAGCATGTGGAGGTCGATCTTCGCGTCACCGAGCTAAACACCGGTCCGGTCGAGCAACGTCAGCTCGACGCTGTCGCGATCGGGCGGGCGGAAGCCGAGACGCCGTTCGTCCATCAGGCGGGCCCGCTTTTTCGCGTGCGGCTCTTTCGTCTGGATCGCGACCGCTACGTCCTGTTCTTCATGATCGATCACATCCTGTTCGACGGCTGGTCGTTCGGTGTCTTCGTACGCGATCTGAGCGCGCTCTATACGGCGAAGGCCCGTGGCCTGGCGTCGGAGCTGCGCCCGCTGGCACTGAGATACTCTGACTACGCCTATGCCGAGAACCAGCGGCTTACGCCGGAGTATGTCGCCCGGACTCTCGCCATGTGGCGCGACGCCTTGGCTGATCTGGGCCCCCAGCCCGACCTTGCGGGAAGCCGGCGAACGGCGCCGCAGCCATTCCGCCTTGGGCAGACGTCGGTTGCGATCGGCCCGGATCTGACCTCGAGCGCCATCGCCTTCAGCCGAGCGAACGGGGTCTCCCTGTTCGCGACGCTGCTGGGCGCTTTCAAAATAAATTTCTGGCGCGCGAGCGGCGCGGACGACATCACCGCGGTCTCGCAGACCGCCAACCGCCCAGACCCGGCCCTCTACGATCTCATCGGCAAGTTCTCCAACTCCGTCGTCACCCGCACGGGCGTAGAGCGGCGCCGGTCCTTCAGGGAATCGATCAAGTCGGAATTTCAAGGGCTTGTTAGAAGCCTGTCCTATCAGGACTTTCCCTACAGCACGCTGCATCATGTGCTGTTCCCGCAAGGGGATCCCACCCGGCTGTCATTTGGCCTGCAGAACTACCCGATGCCGCCGCTTGAACTCGGCGGCCTGCGACTGAAGCCGATAGACGCGGACTTCGGCGCGTCGCTGCGCGAGATGGCGGTCACCCTCTTCCAGGACGAAACCGGCGTCCACGGAACGATGTCGTTCAATGCCGAGCTCCATTCGGCGGACGACGTCGAGACGCTGTGCAGACAGCATTTCGAGCTTCTGGCGCGCGGACTGAACGCACCGGATTTGCCGATCGGGTATCTTTGACCGGCCTCTATCCAGCTCCAGAACCATGTTCCGGTTTTAGCCGCGCCGTGTCGACCTTGTGTTGCGGCGGGTGCGAACGGCGCCCGGGCGAGACAGTCATTCCGATGACGTCCGCAAGCACGCCATCGTTGGGCTCGGGCTGCAGGCCGGCGATGGCCGCCGTGAGCGGATAGACATCCACGTTCGAGAACTTCGGCCACGCGACCCCGCGCCTGAACGCCGGGCCGTGAGCGATGAACAGCGCAGCCATGTCGGGCGCATCGGGATCGAACCCGTGGTCTCCGCGGTAGTCTCCCGGCCAAAAGGAGGCCGTTCCCTTGGTCACGATTTCCCAGCCGACATCCGCCAGGCACACGATCGGCGGGATGCGCTTGCTGGCGCCGTAGTGGAACCGCGCCGGTGTCTCGCCCTTGCGCCAGCACACCATCCGACCGTGCCGCCCGAGCAGCGCGGCCTCCACCTGGGGCGCAAAGCCCGGACGCGGCTCCACCCCGACGACCGCGCCGGTCGCGAGAATGCGCACCCTCTTCAGGTCGACCAGGCTATCGAGTTCGGCCACGCGGTCCTTGGAGATGCCGGTCATGCCGTGGTCGGCCACCACGATCATGTTCGTCCGCTGGAAGAGGCCGCGCGCCTTGAGCCCATCGACGAGCCGGCCGATGGCGGCGTCGGTTTCCGTCAGCACGGCGTCCATCTGCGGTGAATCGGGACCAAATTGGTGGCCCACGCCGTCCACGCGGCCGAAGTAGAGCAGGATCAGGCGCGGGCGCTGCGCCGAAGGCAGATCCAGCCAGGAAAGCACCTTATCGGCTTCGTCCAGCGCCGGCGTGCCGGGATCGAGCGGCAGTAGCAAGCCAGGCGGCTTGCCGGCCGCATCCACGCCGACGATCGGCCAAAAAGCCGCGCCGGCGCGCTGCCCCTGCGCCTCCGCCGTGGCCCAGAGCGGGACAGGCCCGCGCCACAGATCCGGATCGGTCGCGCTCTGGCGATTGTTCAGCCGCCACACCTTGCCGAGGTCGCGATCCTCGAACGTGTTGGCGACCACGCCGTGGTGGTCTGGAAAGAGGCCGGTCAGTAAGGTGACGTGATTGGGAAAGGTGATCGAGGGAAACGCCGGCGCCATGGCGGAACGCACGCCGTCCGCGGCCAGCGATGACAGTGTCGGCGTGAGGCCGCGATCGAGATAGTCCGCGCGGAACCCGTCGAGCGAGATCAGGATGGTCAGCTCGCCGCGCGCCGCTCGCTCAGCCTGAGGCGCGCCCGCGGTGATCGCCAGCGCGAGCGCCGACAGCAGCATCGAAAAAACTATTCGCACCAGCCCTCTCCGCTTGTGATCGCAGACCCACGCGGAATCGCTCGCCGCCGCTGGACGAAAAGATACCGCCTGTCCTCGTTGCGCTCTTAGCCGCTCGCCCGTCGCAATAACTAAGTAAAATCCGGGAGAAGCCAACGACCTTCAGCGCAGATAGATTGATGCTGTCCTCCGTACCAAACTGCGTCAACGGCGGAACGCGACGATCTTACAGTCAGATGGTTTCCCACAACACTTGTCTTCCCAGACAAATTGGAGAACGACACTATGACTTTAGCAACAGAGCTGCAGCAACGGCCAATTGAGGATTTGCTGGCGCCGGTCGGCCGCGGCGAATCCCTCGATCTCGCGGACCGTTTGCTCGCGACCCTCGCCCAATACGAGATCCCCGACATCCTGGGTCTGTTCTCCCCCGAGGTGCAGCAGGAGATCATCAAGTCTCGGACCGCGATGCGGAAAATCTTCCGCCGGGGCGAGGGGTCGATCATCCGCCGGGTGTTTTCCGCCGATCCGCAGAACTGCGTCCGCTCGCACGATCCGAAAGCCCGCGATCAGGCGCTGTGGTCACTGGTTGACCGCAACGCGAACGAGCTTGGCCTCGTGATCAAGTCCTTCGAGACCGCCCAGACGGCGCGGGCGCGGATGTCCGCCCTGATCAGCCTTCGCAAGCTGGCGCACCACGACCTTTCGCGCGCCCGGGACTTCTTCGGCTCGGCGACCAAGGATCGGACCGACATCGACAGCGCGGAATGGGCGGAACTCTGCCTGCGCGAGCTGGCGTTCGACGCTCCTGGCGGACGTGAGAAGCTCGGCTTGCCGGTCTCCGACCGGGACGCCGTCACGCTCGGCTCCAAGCAATTCGACCTGACGATGCCGCTGCACTTCGAATGCCGCGCGGTGACGACGCTTGCCAACGCCAGCGTGCGGACCGTGATCTCGCCGTATTGGTTCAGCCAGGTGTTCGGCAACGCGATGGCGCTGATCAACCAGCAGTCGTTCTCTTCCAACCTGACCCTGGAAAAGCAGGTCGAGGGACTGCACAAAGACGGCTCCATGCACTACGAGCACTTCCCCTTCACCGGGGAGACCACGGAGATGAGCCGCACGCTTCACCTGCACAACTACTGGGCGGAGACCAAGCGTCCGTTCTACTCTTCGGGCACCACCGAAGTCGTGGACGCCGCCCATCCCGTCACGGTCGGCGTGCCGATGACGTTCTTCCGGATGGCGATGACGGCGACGCCCGAGAAGTACCGCACGGAAAAGGGCCCGATGCCGGAAAGCGTTCGCGGGATTTTCTTCGGCTTCGGCGACATCAAGCCCGAAACCCTGATGGCGCGGGCCGGACGGATCGGCGTCGGCGACTTCCAGATCGCGCCGGCGATCAATCCAGCCACCAACCGCCCGTCCAACACGGTCTACTACGGCACCTTCTGGGGCAAGCTGACCGACACCGACGAGTCCGGCCGTCTTGTCACCAACAAGCGCGACGTGCACTGCGACTCGAGCGGCAAGCTCGACTACCACGGCGACGGCGCCCACGCGCCGGACCCGATCCGTCCCACAGACTGGTGAGTTCGGTCTAGTATCGGGCGTCTGGCGGTCCCGCATCTCGCGGGGCCGCCTTGACGTCTGAAGAGCGATAGGTTGCGCGAGACGAACCGATGACCGCCAATAAATATTCAGACGTGGATCAGCCGCGCAGCGCCGACGAAGCGGCGAGCGTCAGCGAGGCGCTGATGTTGGAGTCGCTCCAGAGCATGGCGGCCGCACGCCGCGCCTTCCCACCCCAGCCTATCGAGGACTACGCGTTGCAGGTCCCGGGCGCGCCGGCGCCACGCCTGCTGTCGGAAATCCTCGGCGCAAACGAGCGGCTGTTCGTCATTCACAACATGGGCGACGGATGCGCCCATTGCGCTGTCTATGCCGACGGCCTCAACGGCGTGCTGCCGCATCTGGAGAGCGTCGGTTCGGTCCTGCTGGTCGCACCGATGGCTCCGGACCACTTGGCCGCCTACGCCGCCTCCCGCGGCTGGCGGTTCCAGCTGGCCTCCACCCGCGGCGTGACGCTTTCCGCCGACCTCGGACTCGAGGTGGCGGGCGAAACATGGCCGGGCACGTTCATTGTCGAGCGATCAAAGTCCGGTCTCGTCGTATCGGCGCGGTATGTTTTCAATCCCGGCGATCACTTCAGCCCGGTTTGGCCGATGTTGGCCCTGGCGGGCATCGGGCTCGACGACGACGATTGGCGCCCACGGCTCTCATATTCGGCCGCGGCTCAGTAGAGGACGCCCCGGGCCGCGATGGCGACGACGACGCCGTCAACGCAGGCGAAGACACCCTCCCACTTCCCGCGCGCGCCATGCCGCGAGACCACGGCCGCAAAGCGCCGCGACGAGGCGTCGAGGCGCGTCAGACCGACATCGGCGAAGTTCAGGAACGCGCCCTCAAGCGGCCAGGAGGCCTTGAAGACGGCTTCTTTTATCGAGAACAGCAGCTTGGCTTCGTCGCATGCGATCCCGACCGTCCGACAGAGCGCCAGCTCGTCTTCCCGCGCGACACGGGCGCCCAGGCCCGGGGGGAGCGGCCCGGCGCCTTCAATATCAAGGCCAAGCGCCTGCCAGCAGCTTGTGCGGCCGACGATCGCGCCGGCCAGCCCAGCGCCGTGCGATATGCTGCCGACCACGCCAGCGGGCCAGACCGGAGCACGATCCCGACCGATCGGAACTGACCTGCAGAGCTCGCCGATGGACGCCAGGGCGGCGTGTGCGCAGGCTCTGCCGGCGAGGAACTCGGCCTGGCGCTTCGGCGCGGCGCGCGCGACCGATACAGCTTCGATGCCGCTGAGGTCGCCGCAGGCGAGCTCAACCGGGCCGATGCAGACGCCGAGCGGCGGCCCTTGGGGCAGCGTTTCAACCGCCGCTATCAGCGCAAGATTGCGCCATGTGACACCTTGATCAACATCGGCCATATCGGCGCACCCGCCCGGCAACGCGCCGGGGTATCGCCGCCTCTCCCACCAGACAACCACTGAACCGGCTGTCGTGCGTTGGCGGATTGCCATCAGCGGGTAGGCCACGGAAAATAAATACTTATCGGCCGGCTCCGACGACGGGTGGCCATCCAATAATTGCGAGGTGACGCGGCGCATCCACTTTGCTGCGTCCATCGGCTGCTGGCGACGGGGATGGCGAGAAACCGATGAAGTTCGGGGTGTTTTTTCCTCAGCAGTTGCCGCGGCCGTGGGCCGATGGCGCCGAGGCCGAGCTGTTCCGCACTGCCCTCGATGTCGTCGAACTGGCGGACCGCGTCGGCGTCAGCCACGCCTGGGCGCAGGAACACCACTTTCTGGAGGAGTACTCCCACTCGACGGCGCCGGAGGTCTTTCTGGGCGCCTGCAGCCAGCGCACCAGGCAGATCCGCCTTGGCCACGGCGTCTCGATCATGCTGCCGCCGGTGAACCACCCGGCGCGGGTGGCCGAAAGGATCGCCACGCTCGACCTCGTCAGCGGCGGCCGGGCGGACTGGGGCACCGGCGAAATGAGCTCCCACATCGAACTCGGGGGCTTCGGGGTGAACTACGTGGAGAAGCGGGCGATGTGGGCGGAAGCCGTCCGCGAAGTGGCGATCATGATGAGCGCCGCGCCCTACCCCGGCTACTCTGGCAAGTACTTTTCGATGCCGGCGCGCAACCTCGTTCCCAAACCGATCCAGCGTCCGCACCCGCCGCTGTGGATCGCCTGCACCAACCGCGACACGTTGCGCCTGGCGGCGCGCCTCGGCGCCGGCGCGCTGACCTTCGCCTTCATGAGCCCCTCCGAGGCGAAGTTCTGGGTCGAGGAATACTACGAGATCTTTCGGCGCGAGTGTGTCCCGATCGGACAGGCCGTGAACCCGAACGTGGCGACTCTGATCGGGTTCTACTGCGACCGCGACGGCGATGCGCTGAAGCAGGCGGAGACCGACCAGCGGTTCTTCAAGCACGGGCTGGCGCACTATTATCGGTTCGGCCAGCACGTGCCCGGCCACACTGACATCTGGCGGGAATTCGAACGGGCGCCCGAGACGCCGATGGCCGGCCTGGAGGGAGTCGGCCCGCCGGAGTCGTTGATCGCCAGGTTCCGTGAGTACGAGGCCAGCGGCGTCGACCAGCTGATCTTGCTGCAGCAGGCGGGACGGATGTCGGCCGACCGCGTTTGCGCTTCGCTCGAACTCTTCGGTCGGGAGGTGATCGGCGAGTTCCTCGCGCGCGACATCGGCCGCGAGAAGGCCAAGGCCGAGGCGCTGGCGCCGTTCATCGAGAAAGCGATGGGCGCCGTGACCGGGCCACGGGACGCGGATCTGACGGCCGTCGAGGCCTATCCGACGCTGTGGGACCAGAAGGCCGGCGCGTCGGCCGACGCCAGCCCGACGCGCGCGATCGAGGCGCCGTCGCTCTGGAACCTCCACGTCGGCGGCGGGCGCAGGGCGTGACCATGGCGCAGACTCTGATCGACCGACTGAACGATCACGCCGCCCGCCATCCCTCCGACATCGCCATCACCTTCCTCACCACCGGTGATGCGGCAAGCGAGGACCTCACCTATGCGCAGCTGCGCGAGGCGGCCCTGGGGCTATCGGGCGCGTTGCAGGCTCATGGCCTCCAGGGGCGGCGCGTGCTGCTGTGCTTCCCATCGGGTCTGCCGTTCGTCACGGCCCTGCTCGCCTGCATGTACGCCGGCGCGGTTCCAGTGCCCGTCGCGCCGCCGCGGGCGCGCGACGACTCCGGCTTCAGGCGCATCGAACGCATCGCCCGCGACTGCTCGGCCATCGCTATTCTGTGTACGGATCAAATATTCGACGCCCACCGTTTCCGCAACGATCCGGCCGTCGACGCTCGCTGGCTGAGCGTGCCGGACCTCGGCGGTGGCGCATCCGCGCCGGCGGCGGTCAGCGTCGATGACATAGCATTTCTTCAGTACACCTCGGGATCGACGGCCGAGCCGCGCGGCGTCATCGTCACGCATGCCAATCTGGCCAGCAACATCGCGGCCACCACCGAGTTCATGGGCATCGACGCGGCGACGGTGTTCGTCAGCTGGCTGCCGCTTCATCACGACATGGGCCTGATCGGCATGCTTTTGCAGGCCGTATACGGCGGCAACCGGCTGGTGCTGATGTCACCGCAGCACTTCCTGCAGCGGCCGCGCCGGTGGCTGGAAGCGATGGACCGTTTCGGCGGCCACCTGTCGGGCGCCCCGAACTTCGCCTACGACCTGTGCGTCAAGCGTGTCGCACCCGAGACGCGCGCGGCGCTGGACCTCAGCCGGTGGCGGGTGGCCTTCAACGGCGCCGAGCCGGTCCGAGCCTCGACCCTGGCCGCGTTCGGCGACGCCTTCGCGGTCGCCGGCTTCTCGCGCGGGGCGTTCTTCCCCTGCTACGGCCTGGCGGAGACCACGCTGTACGCGGCCGGCGGCTTCGCTTCCCAGAGCGCGCACGTCATCCGGTTCGACTCGAGCGAGCTCTCGGCGGGGCGCGCCCGCGTCGCCGAGGCCGCCGCCGGCGTCGATCTCGCCGGGTGCGGCGCGGCCCCATCCGCCCACGCCATCATCATCGCCGATCCCGCGACGCGCAAGCCGATGGCGCCCGGCGAGGTCGGCGAGATCCTGATCACCGGCCCGAGCGTCGCGCGCGGCTACTGGGGCGCCGCCGCGGCGACGAAAGACACCTTCCAGGTGCGCGTGCCCGGAGACGATCGGGACTTCCTGGCCACCGGCGATCTCGGCTTTCTTTGGCAGGCGGAACTGTTCGTCACCGGCCGCCTGAAGGACACCCTGCTGCTGCGTGGCCGCAACATCTATCCGCAGGATATCGAGCTGACGGCGGAGACCTGCGATCCGAGCGCGCCGATCAACGGGTGCGTCGCCTTCGCCGACGATGTCGGCGGCGAAGAGCGCCTCGTCGTCATCAAGGAGGTCAGGCACGAGCACTCGCCGACGCTCGCCTCGCTGGGTCAGCAGATCGCCCGGCGAGTGCTCGAGGAGCATGAAATCCAACCCTTCCGGGTGGTGCTGACCAGGCTTGGCGCGATCCCCAGGACCTCGTCCGGCAAGGTGAGGCGACGCGCCAGTCGTGAAACCCTCGCCGCGGGCCTGCTGCCGATCCTGGTCGACCATCGCGCGGCCGTTCCGCGGCTTCACCCGGCCGGCCAGTCATGACCGCGGCCGAACTCGAAGCCTGGCTCGCCCAGCATGTCGCCACCACGACCGGGCTGCCGCCGAGCCAGATCGACCCGGGAACGCCGCTCACCGACTTCGGCTTCGAGTCCGTCGATGCGCTCGCGATCTCCGGGGATCTCGAGGCCCTGCTCGGACGACCGCTGGAGCCGACGATCCTCTACGAGCACCCGACCATCCGCGCGCTCGGCGCCCACTTGGCGGCCGCCGATCCGGTCGAGACGGCGGCGCGCCCGGGCGTTGGCGCCGCCGAGCCGATCGCCATCATTGGGATTGGGTGCCGGTTCCAAGGCGGCGCAGGCCCGCGCGCGCTGTGGTCGACACTCGTCGGCGGGATCGACGCGATCTCGGTGGTGCCCCCGGATCGGTGGGATGCAGACGCGTTCTTCGACCAGGACCCGCTCGCGCCGGGAAAGATGAGCACCCGCTGGGGCGGTTTCACCCAGGACGCCGATGGTTTCGACCACGGCTTCTTCCGGATGCCGTTCCAGGAGGCGGCCGCGATGGACCCGCAACAGCGCGCGCTGCTCGAGGTGGCGTGGGAAGCGCTCGAGGACGCCAACCTGCGGCCCAGCGCCCTGGCCGGCGCCGACACCGGCGTGTTCATCGGCATCGCTCACAACGACTACGAGGCGATCCAGCTGCGACGCCCTGACACCGTCAGCGCGCAGTCGGGTCTCGGCAGCGCCCTGAGCATCGCCGCCAATCGCATATCCTACAAGCTGGACCTTCGCGGTCCGAGCCTCGCGCTCGACACCGCCTGTTCCTCTTCCCTGGTGGCGACGCACCTTGCCGTGCAGAGCCTGCGGCGAGGCGAGTGCTCGCTGGCCTTGGTCGGCGGCGCCAACCTCATCCTCGCGCCAGAACCGACCATCGCGTTCAGCAAGGCCGGGATGATGGCGCCCGATGGCCGCTGCAAAACCTTCGCGAGCGCCGCGGACGGCTATGTCCGGGGCGAGGGTGTCGGCGTGGTCGTGCTGGCGCCGCTTTCCAAGGCGATCGCGGCCAACTGCCCCGTCTACGCGGTCATCGCCGGTTCGGCGGTCAATCAGGACGGTCTGACGAACGGCCTCAGCGCCCCCAGCTCGGGCGCCCAGGAGGCCGTGCTGCGCGCCGCATATGCCGACGCGGACGTCGATCCGGCGCAGGTCGGCTACGTCGAGGCGCACGGCACCGGGACCAAGCTCGGCGATCCGATCGAGGCGCTGGCGCTGGGTCGTGTCCTCGGCGGACGGGGTGCTGACGCCGCCCCATGCCTCGTGGGCTCGATCAAATCCAACATCGGCCATCTCGAGGCCGCGGCCGGCGTCGCCGGATTGATCAAGGCGGCGCTGGTGCTCGAGCATGGCCTCGCGCCGCCCAACCTGCACTTCGCCGAGCCTAGTCCTCAGATCGACTTCGAGCGCCTCGGCCTTCGGGTGCCGACCACGGCGACGCCCCTGCCGCCCTGCCAAGGCGTCGGCGTCAGCGCCTTCGGCTTCGGCGGCACGAACTGTCACGTCGTGCTGAAGCCGGCGCCGCCGCGCGAGCCGCCCGGCGCGCTCGATCGGCCGGAACTGGTGGTTCTCTCCGCCCGCACGCCGGAAGCCCTGC
>Ga0302325_10027451_pt1 | contig 11799 bp, 11 predicted proteins | sample Palsa_T0_2_FD_201948 | JGI IMG/M metagenome (GOLD analysis project Ga0302325, IMG submission 201948) | Peat permafrost microbial communities from Stordalen Mire near Abisko, Sweden - Palsa_T0_2 | ecosystem: Environmental > Terrestrial > Soil > Palsa > Peat permafrost | place: Sweden: Abisko... | reverse complement strand
GTGCGTCATCGGCGCCGATGAAATGCAGCTCGTGCCCCTGCATACGCTGAAACCGCACCCAGATATCCGCCTGGATGTATTCCATGATGTGACCGATGTGGAGCGGTCCGTTCGCGTACGGCAGGGCGGTCGTTACGAAGATCTTGCGGGCCATCGCGCTAGTTTAGCGCAGGCCGCGGTTCAGCCCTGATCCTTTACCGGCTCGAATTTGCCTTTGTTGATGCCTTTCTTGTACGCCTCTTTGCCTGTGATCAGGCGCTGCTCGAGGAGCTGCTGGATGGCGCTGTCCATGGTGCGCATGCCGAACTGCGCGCCCGACTGCATGGTGTTCTCGAGCTGATCGAGTTTGCCCTGGCGGATGAGATTGGACGCCGCGGGCGTATTCACGAGCACCTCGAGGGCGGCCACGCGGCCTTGCTTATCGGAGCGCTGCAGCAGCTGCTGTGACACGACGCCGCGGAGCGAGGTTGAGAGCATGGTGCGCACGTGCGACTGCTTGTCGGACGGGAATGCGTTGACCAGACGGTCGACCGTCTGCGCAGCGCCGTTGGTATGCAGAGTTCCCATGACGAGAATGCCCATCTCCGCCGCCGTGACCGCGATGCTCATCGTCTCGTGGTCGCGCAATTCGCCGACCAGAATCACGTCAGGATCCTCGCGCAGGGCCGAATGCAGCGCGTCAGCGAAGCTTGCACTGTGCACGCCGATCTCGCGCTGGCTGATGAGGCAGCTCTTCCTCACGTGTACGAACTCGATCGGGTCCTCGATCGTGAGAATGTGACCCTTCAAGCGCGTATTGATGTCATCGACCATCGAGGCGAGCGTGGTTGATTTTCCGGAGCCGGTCTTGCCCGTCACCAGGATGAGTCCGTTGGTGGCGCGCGCCATCTCGCGCACGGACTGCGGCAGCTTCAGCTCCTCCATCGTGAGCGCCTTCGAGGGGATGATGCGAAATACGCCGCCCACGCCGTTCAACTGTCGCATGATGTTGACGCGAAAACGTCCACGCTCGGGGAGCGTATAGGCGAAATCGGCGCCGTCCTTCTTCTCGAAGCGATCGAGGGCAGGCTTGGGCATGATCTCGTAAAGCGCCTCTTTGACAAAGGTCGTATCCAGGCGGTCCGGCCGCAACGGCGTGAGGTCCCCGTACAGGCGGATGCGCGGCGGATCGCCCGCGATGAAATGCAGATCCGAGCCGCGCTTGTCGATGACCTCGCAGAGGAAGGCGTCAATGGTAGCCACGCGGACTGCCTCGTCAGGTCGCGGCGGGCGCCGTCGGCCCCGGACCAATGCGGGTGCCCGATGCTGCGACTTCGAGCTTCGGCAGGAGGCTCGTGTCGGTCACATATTTCTGGAACATGCGCTTTTCGGTGGCATAGGCGTAGGCATCATCAGGGTCGATCTCCTTCGCGACGATCGCGGCGAGCAGCGCCTGGTCGAGCATCTGCATGCCGTAGTCCCGCCCGGTTTGCAGCTGGGTGGGAATCTGATGCGTCTGATCGGTCTGGATGAGCTTGGCGATCGCCTTCGTCATGACCATGACTTCGCACAGCGCGCGCCGCCCGCGCGCATCGGAGGACTTCACCAAAATCTGCGTGATGACGGCGAGCAGGCTCTGGGCGAGGAAGCTCTTCGTCTGCTCGCGCTCCTCCACAGGCAGTGCATCGATGATGCGGTCTATGGTTTTGACCGCGCCGGTCGTGTGCAGAGTGCCAAACACCAGATGTCCGGTCTCGGCCGCCGTCATCGCCATGCTGATGGTCTCCGCATCGCGCAGCTCACCGACCAGAATCACATCCGGATCTTCGCGCATGGCCGCACGCACGCCTTCGGCGAAGCTGGGGATGTGAGTATTCAACTCGCGCTGGATGACCTGGCTTTGCTTGCTGCGGTGAACGAATTCGATCGGGTCCTCGAGGCTGATGATATTCAAACGCCGCGTCGTGTTCAGGTGATCGATCATTGCCGCAAGCGTCGTCGACTTGCCCGTTCCCGTTGAGCCGGTGACGAGCACCATGCCCTGATGGTAGTCGCACAGCTTGGTGACGATCGGCGGCAGGGCGAGCTTCTCCAGAGTGGGCACGTCGGTCGGGATCGTGCGGAACGTTGCGCCGATGCCGGTCTCCTTGCGGAACACGTTGACGCGAAAGCGGCCGCCCTCGGCGGACACATAGGAGAAATCCAGATCGCGGCCGCTCGCGAAGTATTCCGACTGCGAGCGTGTCAGCACTTCCTCGATGTAGCCCTCGAGCTCCGACTGGCGCAGCTCGCGGAACTTGATCGGCATCAGATCGCCGTGCACGCGCAGCATCGGCGGCACGCCGACGGCTAAGTGGATGTCGGAGCATCCTTGCTGCGTTCCCAGCTTAAGGAACGCGTCTATGCGCGCCACTATGTGGCCCCTTCTTAAAATATCCCCGGTGTGTAGCGCGTCCTGGGTAGGCGAATCAAGGAGCTACACCCGGAAATTTGAACGAGCGCACGAAGTTTCGCAAGCACAGCCTGTGTGGCGGTGCCGCAGGGTCTACATATGCTGCTCGAGGGCGGCGCGCAGCTCGTCCATGGTCTGGTAGCGCTTGTTCTTGTCAACCGCCATCGCTTTCATGATGACGTCGCTCAGGGAGGGCGGCAGCCCGGCATTGACTTCCTTCGCCACGCGCGCCTTGCCCTGGACATGCTGATACATGACGGCCATGTGATCGCCGCGGGAATAGGGCGGCACACCGGTCAGCATTTCGTACAGGATAACGCCGACGGCATAGATATCCGCGCGTGCATCGACCTTTTTCCCCAGGATCTGTTCGGGCGCCATGTACTTGGGCGACCCTATGACGTAGCCCGTCTTGGTGAGCTGTGTGTCGCCCTCGCGCTGCGCGGCTGCAACTCCGAAATCCACGATCTTGAGAAGCCCTTCCTGGTTGATGAGCACGTTGGCAGGCTTCAAATCGCGGTGCACGATGCCGACCTGATGCGCCACGGTCATGCCGGTACACAGATCGATACCGAAGCCGACGGCGCGCTTCAGTTCCATCGGTTTCTCATTGACGACTTCCGCACCCAAGGTGTGCGAGGGGAAGTACTCCATGGAGATGGCGTAGTTGCCCTGGATGTACAGAAAGTCGTAGATGCGGATGACGTTCTTATGGGTGATCTTGCGCGAATAGCGCAGCTCATGGACGAAGCGCTTCATCACCTCTTCATCGCCGGAGACATTCGGATTCAGGAACTTCAGGATGAGGCGCTCATCGACGACGGTATCTTCCATCAGGAGCACGGTGCCGAAGGCGCCGCGGCCGATCTTGTCAATGTATTTGTAACGCCCTTCGATGATGTCGCCGGGTTTGAGCGTCGAGATGTCGAGCCGTCCCAGTTCGCCCTTGGTTGCCTGGCCGACATCGGGGATGAGCTGCGTGCGCGCGGCTTCCGATGGCGTCGGCGTCATCGTCGCGGCCTGCGGTGGACGCAGAGTCGGGGGCAGCTGCGAAGGCGAGGGCGTGAGACTGCTGCTCAACATGCGCTTGTCGAGCTCGGCCAAGGTCGCGGCGATCATCCGGGACATGGTCTGATCGGCCGTCGCGGCCTGGTTCTGCAGCTCGGCGCGCAGCTGGTCAACGCGCTTCTCGTCGACCAACCTGCCCAACGCCTGGATGGTCTCGATGCGGATCTCGCGCTCCGGGCGTGCCATGAGCGGCAGCAAGGAGTCGACGAGCTTCGCATCGCCAATCTTGCCGAGGGCGCGCACCACGACCGGCAACGCCTTGGCGTTACCCGCCTGCAGCATTTCCTGCAACCGCGGCAGCGCGCGCTTGCTGCCGATCTCCGCCAGGGCGTCGATGGAGCGCTCGCTCACCCACCAGTCCGAATCGCGCGTCGCGCGGATGAGCTCATCGACTGCGCGCTCATCCTTCGTCTGATTCAGGATCTCGATCGCGGCGCGGCGGATGTCATCATCCTTGTCGCGCACCAGCTGAATCACGGCTTCGATGACCTTCGGTCCGCCGATCTTGCCGAGCGCGTCCGCAGCGCGGCTGCGCACCCACCAGTCGCTGTCCTTGATGGCGGCCAGGAGGTGTTTGACGGAAACGGCTGTGCCGACCTCGTTCAGCACTTCCACCGCCGCGCGGCGCGAGTTCTCGTTCTCGTCCTTCAGAATATCAATGAGATAGCGCATCGTATCCGGATGATTCGCCTTGATGACAAGGTCGATCGCCTTGTTCTGCACGTCAATTTCCGGATCACGCAGCAAGGCACAAACGCGCTCGACGTCAATCGGACCCTCGGTGCGCTGCAAAGCCGAGAGCACGGCGCCGCGTATGAGCTTATTCGGGTCGCTCAACAGGGCCTGCAGGGCCGTCTGCACTTCGCGCGTGTTGAAGCGTGCAAGGATATTGATGATGTGGACGCGGGAGATCGGATCCTTGCCGTGCAGGCGGCCGATGAGCTCGGATACGGCGTGCGGGTCGGCAACCTCGCCCACGAGGCGGAAGAGGGCCGCTTTTTCGTTTGCTTCCTGGGAGTAGGCGGCCTGCAGCAGCTCGCGCACGCTGAAGCGCTGCTTCTGGGCTGCAATGATCTCGAGCACGGCGGGCTTCGAGACCCCGGGGGTCGCCAGCGCATCGATGAGCAGGTGCGGCGGATAGTTGCGGCTGCTGGTCAAGGCCCAGGAGATGCCGGCTACCACCCGCGGGCTGCCTTCGATCAAGCCGCGAACGAAGATCGGAAAAGTCTTCGGGTTGACGAGCCCGCTCAGGGCTTCGACGAAGCCGACGGTGGCATTCTTGTCCGCGTCCGGCAGCGCACCGAAAATGGGCTCGATGGCGCCCGATCCCAGGGACTTAAGTTTAGCCACGGCCTTCTGCGTGGCGGGGCTCGCAGAATTCGAGGACGAGCGGATCTCGGTGACCAGGCGGTCGGCGCGAAAATTCGTGAAAAAGCCCATTCAGCCTTTACCGTTGGGACTCATTCCCGCGCAACTCCCGGTCAGCCGTCCGATTTCTGGTGAGTACGGCATGGGTTGCAGGATCAGGACAGAACCTATAGAGCGCAAACGCTTGCGCCACATGCAAAGCGAGCGCGTGAAGATTATGCCATATTCGCGCCCCCCGCCTGCCAACGCCCTCACATGTCTGACAACCCGAATCTGGTAAGCCTGCGGGCCGCCCTTGAGCGGTATGTAGACCCGTACCTTGGAGAGAGTCTCGGCAGCGCCGGGGCGGTGCGCGAGGTGAAGGCCCGCGGCAACGGCTACGAAGCCTCGATCGGCCTGGGCTTTCCCGTGGGCGGCTACCAGGCGCAGCTCACGTCGGCCCTGCAGCAGCACCTGTGCGCCGAGGGCATCGACTTGCCCCTGCAGATCGAGTTGCACGCGGACCTCCGCGCGCATGCCGTGCAGCGCCATCTGCAGCCGCTCGGCGGCATCAAAAACATCGTGGCGGTGGCCTCTGGAAAGGGCGGTGTGGGCAAGTCGACGGTGGCGGTGAATCTTGCGCTCGCCTGGGCGGCGCAGGGCGCGCGGGTCGGTATTCTCGATGCGGACATCTACGGCCCGAGCCAGCCACTGATGCTGGGGCTTGAGGGGCAAAAGCCAAGCTCCCCCGATGGCAAGCGCTTAAAGCCCCTCATCAGTCACGGTGTCGCGGCGATGTCCATCGGCTTCCTGGTGGATGCCGAACAGCCCATGGTGTGGCGCGGCCCCATGGTCACGCAGGCCCTGACGCAACTTTTGTCGGAGACGGACTGGGGAGCTCTCGACTACCTGGTCGTCGATATGCCCCCCGGCACGGGCGACATTCAGCTCACGCTTGCGCAGCGCGTTCCAGTCGCCGGAGCCGTCATCGTCACCACGCCGCAGGACATCGCCCTCGCCGACGCCAGGAAGGGCCTTAAAATGTTCGAGAAGGTGTCCGTGCCGGTGCTCGGTATTGTCGAGAACATGAGCTTGCATGTGTGCTCGCAGTGCGGACACGTGGAGCACGTCTTTGGCGCAGGCGGCGGCGCGCGCATGGCGGCGCAGTACGGCGTGCGGCTTCTGGGCGAGCTGCCACTCGATGGGAACATCCGCGCGGAAACCGACGGCGGCCGGCCTACAGTGGCGGCGGCGCCGGATTCGCCCCGGGCGCAGGCCTACTTTCAGATGGCGCGCCGCACCGCGGCAGCGTTGTCGCAGCGCGTGCGCGATCGCAGCACCGTATTTCCGAAGATTGTGGTTGAAGACAGCTAGTAAATTGACGCGGGGCTGAATCGATGAGCATCAAGTCCGACGGGTGGATCCGGCGCATGGCGCGCGAGCAGCGCATGATTGAACCCTTCGCCGCCGATCAGGTGCGCGAAGTGAACTCACAGAAGATCATGTCCTACGGCACGTCGAGCTACGGCTACGACGTGCGCTGTGCTCCGGAATTCAAGATCTTCACCAACATCAACTCAACTATTGTCGATCCGAAGGCTTTCGATCCCAAGAGCTTCGTCGATTTTCCGGGTGAGGTCTGCATCATCCCGCCGAACTCTTTCGCGCTGGCTCGTACCGTGGAGTTCTTCCGCATTCCGCGCAATGTGCTGTGTGTTTGTGTCGGGAAAAGCTCGTACGCACGCTGCGGGATCATCTGCAATGTGACGCCGCTCGAGCCCGAATGGGAAGGCCATGTGACGCTCGAGTTCTCAAATACCACACCACTGCCGGCGAAGATCTATGCGAACGAAGGCGTTGCGCAAATGCTGTTCTTCGAGTCCGACGAGGTGTGTGAGACCTCCTACCGGGATCGCGGCGGCAAATACATGGGCCAGAAGGGCGTTACGCTCCCGAAAGCCTAGGGTGTCTTGAGCTCGCGGATCACGAGCCCGAAATCAACCTTGCCGGCGCGGCTGCGCTCGGCACGGATCGGCAAATAACCGAGCGAGGTTGCGAGCCACAGCCGCGTCACCCGATCGGAGCCTGCGTGCTCGCTCCTGTATCTCACGGTCTCGAGTTTTCCGAGCGGCGTGTCCAGCGTCTCGGTGCCTTCGCGCGTGTACTTGTACTCTTTGATCTCATCGTTATCGATGAGCCAGAAGCTCTTGGGTGAACGGCCGGCCGCGACCTCGTTCATGAGCTCGATCTGCACGGAGAGCGTGTCCTGAGTGCCGCTCTGCAATGGAAGGTCGACAGGCTTCTTTTCGGCGATACCGGTTACGCGGCGCGTCTGCCAGTCAAATCGCAGCGTGACCGCCTTGTCCGAGTCAGGCGCGCCGTCGTCCGCATGATAGGTCGCGGGCAGAACCTCGCCGTTGACGACCGTGAAGGTGCTCGTTTGGCTGATCACGTCGGGAAAGGCGAGTTTGAAGATTCCGCGCGCGACGTTGCTGGATTTATAGGTATAGCTGTTGGGCGCCGTGCGAGTGAGTTCTAGCGTGGTATATCCGGCGGTGATCCCATGCCATTCGATCCCGAATTTCGCGGCGAAATCTTGTAGCCCGTCCGCATCGGCGACCGCGCTCGCGGCCCACGGTGCGAGCGCCAGGAGCGCGATGGCGCGCCGAATCATCATGCCGCGCATCGGGCGGCGATCAAAGCGGTGCGAGCGCACGGAATTCTTCCACCATGGGCTCATCGAGCGGCTCGCCGTCGAACCACGCACGGCCGTCTTTCAACACAACACGTTGCTGGGCAACCCAGCCGATGACCTTCGGATAGATCACGTGCTCGCTCGCGTGCACGCGCTCGGCAAGCGACTTCTCGGTGTCGCCCGGCACAACGGGGATTCTGGATTGCAGGATGATGGGCCCTGAATCAAGTTCCGCGGTGACGAAGTGCACGCTCGCGCCGTGATGCGTATCGCCGGCGGCGAGCACGCGCCGATGCGTATTTAAGCCGCGATACCGGGGCAAAAGCGACGGATGAATGTTCAGCATTCTGCCGGCGTAGCGTGCGACGAATTGCGGTGAAAGGATGCGCATAAAACCGGCGAGCACTACGAGCTCATGCGGCTGCGATTCCAGCGCATTGAGGAGCGCGGTCTCAAAGCCTGCAGCGTCGGCAAAGAGCGGGCGCGGGATGACGCGCGTCGCAAGTCCGAGCTCGCCTGCACGCGCAACGCCCGCCGCATCCAGCTGATCGCTGATCACTTGATTGACACGCGCGTCGATCCGCCCGGCCGCGCAGGCCTGCGCGATCGCGACCATATTGGAGCCGCGCCCCGAGATCAGAATGGCAAGCGGCAGCGCAGCGTGCGCATTCATTCGTCGATCACGACACCGCCGCCGCCGCGCCGCACTTCACCGATGTTCGCGGCTGTCTCACCGTGCGAGTTCAGGAGCGCTACGGCCGCGTCGGCATTATGCGGCGGCACGATGGCGACCATGCCGATGCCGCAATTGAAGGTGCGGTACATCTCGTTGCGCTCGATGCGCCCGGCGCGCTGCAGCCAGTCAAAGACCGGGTCGCGCTGCCAGAGTCGCCGCTCGAGCACCACCTCGAGCCCCGCGGGCAGCACCCGCGGCACATTGTCGGTGAGGCCGCCGCCGGTGATGTGCGCAAGACCCCGCACGGGCTGCGCGCGTATCAGCGCCAGCAGCGATTTGACATAAATCCGCGTCGGCGTCAGCAGGCGCTCGAAGAGGCTGCGTCCGTCGAGCATGGTGCGCGCGCTCGCCTGCGATTGCGCGAGCAACTTACGGATCAGGGAGTAGCCGTTCGAATGCGGCCCGGAGGAGGCGAGTCCAATGACGGCATCGCCGGCGCGGATACCGCTGCCGTCGATAATCGACTCCTTCTCCACCACCCCGACACAGAATCCCGCCAGATCGTAGTCCTCGCCGTGATACATCCCCGGCATCTCCGCCGTCTCGCCGCCTACGAGTGCGGCGCCCGCCAGCAGGCACCCCTCAACGATGCCGCGGATCACCGCCTCAGCCACAGGAATCTGCAATTTTCCGGTCGCGTAATAATCGAGAAAAAAGAGCGGCGCAGCGCCTTGCACCACAACATCGTTCGCGCACATGGCAACGAGATCGATGCCGATGGTGTCGTGCAGTCCCGCATCGATGGCCAGACGCAGCTTGGTGCCCACTCCATCGGTGCCGGCGACCAGGACCGGATGGCGATAGCCGGCGGGGATCTCCACCAGGGCGCCGAAACCGCCGACGCCTGCCAGCACTTCCGGCCGGTGGGTGCGCTTGACGAGCGGCTTGATGCGCTCAACCAACGCATCGCCAGCGTCGATGTCGACGCCGGAATCGCGATAACTGATGCCGGGTGTGTCGCTCATGAAGTAGGCGCGAAAAGCAAGCTTAAGGTCGCGCCACCGGGCGGCACGCGGGGTGTGTACTATTGTAATCGTGCACGCGCTGAAATTCTGGACAAGACTCCTGTGGCTCTCTTGCCTGCTTGTGCCGCTCGCCGCCTGGGCGGGGCGCCCGGTGCGGGTCTATGAGATCGACATCAAGGGCCCAGCGTCGCCCGCGGCACTGCAGGACGCACTGAAGCGCGTACTGGTGCGTGCCACCGGCCGGAGTGAGGCGGCCGCAGATCCCGCGTTGTCCGCAATTGTGGCCGATGCTGCCCATTACATGCAGACCTCGCGCCCCGCGCCGGAGGGAGCGACGCACGTGGTGTTCGATGCAGCGGCGCTGAACTCGGCCATTGCCGCAGCCGGACGCAGCACCTGGGACAGTAACCGCCCCTTCACGCTTGTGGTGCTGTCTCCGCCGCTCACTGGGCCCGCGGCGGATGGCGCGCGGCACGAGCTTGACGCCGCGGCCGAAGCGCGCGGACTGCCCATCAGCCTCGTGCCGCTGCCGCTCGTCGACGCATCGGGAACCGAGCTCGGCCGCACGGTCCTGTTGGCGGCGGCCCAGCAATTGGGGGGCGATGCGTTACTCATCGGCCGCTCGGACTCGGCCAATGGCACGTGGCAGTGGACGCTCTATACGAGCTTCATATCCCAGAACTGGAGCGGCGGTCTCACGGCCGGATTGAACGGCGCCGTTGATGCGCTCGCGCGCGTGCAGGACACATCCGAGCCGCAGGCCGAGACGGACGTGCAAGTGGAGGTCGACGGCGTGACGGCGCTTGCCGACTACGCGCAGGTAGGCCGTCTGCTGCAGGGTGCGCCCGGCGTACGCAGTGTGGATGTCGCCGAGGCGAGCGGATCGATGGTGACCTTCAGCGTGCGCGTGCGCGGCGGCAGCACGGCACTCGATAAGGCGCTGGCGGCCTCGGGCCATTTTGCAGCCGGCGCATCCGGGGGCCCCCGGCTGCAGTACACCTATCGCCCCTAGGGTTTGCGGGTCACTCCTTGCGGCATCTGCCAAATCTGATCTGCCTGGCGCGCATCGCGCTCATCTGGCCGATCGTCATGGCGCTTGCCAATGCGAACTACGATTTTGCGCTGCTGCTGTTCGCCGCGGCCGCCGTATCCGATGGCCTCGATGGCTTTCTCGCCAAGCGTTTTGGCTGGACTTCGGAGTTGGGCAAGATCCTGGACCCGGTCGCCGACAAGCTGTTGCTCATCAGCGTGTTCGTGATGGGTACCAGCCTCGGGCTCGTACCGTGGTGGCTCACTGTCATGGCCGTGACGCGCGATCTCATGATCATACTGGGCGCGATCGCGCTGCGTATTTGGGTCGGCCCGCTGCGCGGGCGTCCGAGCATCATGAGCAAGATCAATACGCTCCTGCAGCTCGCATACCTTCTGGGGGTGATCACGAATGCCGCAGGCTACGGGCCACCGCAGGGGTTTCTCGCCACGCTCGCAGTCGTTGTGCTGGTGACGACACTGCTGTCGGGCGTGAACTATTTGATGAATTTCGTGCGCGCCGCGCGCGGCGCCGCACCAAAGACGCAGTGAGCGGCGCACCGCCATGCGCCAATTACCTCTCGGTGTCAGGCTGCAGGACCGCGCCGTATTTGCAAGCTTTCTCGCGGGCGCAAATCTGCAAGCGCTCGAGCATGTGCGCGCGCTCGCAGGCGGCGCAGGCGGCGGCGTCGCCTGGCTCGCAGGACCCGCCGGCGCCGGCAAAACCCATCTTCTGCAGGCCGCATGCGCCGCCGCCGGTGCATCGCGGCGCGCGGGCTACCTGCCGCTCGCCGAGCTTTACCCCCTGGGCAGTGGCGTCCTCGATGGCCTGCGCGATATCGAGTGCCTGTGTGTGGATGATGTCCATGCCGTCGCCGGCGATGCCGACTGGGAGCGCGCGCTGTTTGGGATTTTCTGCGCGCTCGAAGAGCGCGGCGCCCCGCTCCTCGCCGCGGCAAGCGCGCCACCGGCGCTCCTTACGTGGGCGTTGCCGGATCTCGCATCGCGCTTTGCGGCAAGCTCAATCTTTCAGCTGCGCGTGCTTGAGGAGGCCGAGCAGCGCGAGGCCCTCAAGCTGCGGGCGCGCCTGCGTGGCCTTGATCTGCCTGACGAGACCGCACGTTATCTGCAGCGCCGCTTTCCACGCGATATGCGCACTCTGTACGAATTGCTCGATACGCTCGATGAGGCAGCGATCGTCGCCCAGCGCCGCCTCACGGTGCCCTTCATTCGCTCCGTGCTGCAGGAGTAAGAAGCAGCGCGAGCTCTGCTACGCGCCGCCCGAGCCGCTGCGCCAGCACCTTTTCATCCTCGCTCAAGGCGGTGCTCGCCTCGCTTGGCGCGACGTGCGATGCGCCGTAGGGCGTGCCGCCGCCGCGGGTCTCGTTCAAGGCGCGCTCAGTGTAGGGAATGCCGACGAGGAACATGCCGTGGTGCAGAAGCGGCAGCATCATGGACACGAGCGTCGTCTCCTGGCCGCCATGGATCGTCTGCGTCGAGGTGAAGACTCCCGCGGGCTTGCCGGCGA
>Ga0302325_10027450_pt1 | contig 11800 bp, 12 predicted proteins | sample Palsa_T0_2_FD_201948 | JGI IMG/M metagenome (GOLD analysis project Ga0302325, IMG submission 201948) | Peat permafrost microbial communities from Stordalen Mire near Abisko, Sweden - Palsa_T0_2 | ecosystem: Environmental > Terrestrial > Soil > Palsa > Peat permafrost | place: Sweden: Abisko... | reverse complement strand
TTAATCATTCATTTACCACAGAGTCACGGAGACACGGAGGAAAAACAAGAATGGAGGGCCGCTTGATCGTCGGGCCGCCACCTCGTCCCTGGAATTCGGCCACGGAGGCGGCGGAGTTCACCGAGGTGCTTCTACCGCGGGCGGGCGCTGAAATCCGAAAGCCTTAACTCCTCAGTGGCCTACGCCTGCTCTGTGACCTCCGGGTTGCCTTTGGCTTTGTTTTCTCCGTGTCCCTGTGGCTCTGTGGTGAACTACTTGACTGGATTACTCAGCACTCCGATGCCTTCGATTTCCACCTCGACAGTATCGCCCGGGGACATCTTGCGGGTGCTCCCCGGGGTGCCCGTATAGATAATGTCTCCCGGGAGGAGCGTTACCCAGTCGCTGATCCAGCTGACGATGGCGGGGCAGTCGAAGATCAGGTCGGAGGTGTACTGCTGCTGTACCGATTCGCCATTCAGTCGCGTTTCGAGGAGCAAGTTGCCGTAATCGGCCCCGGTGACGATGGCGGGGCCTAGCGGTGCGAAGGTGTCGCATCCTTTGGCGCGCCACCACTGGAGATCCTTGCCGGGTCCATGCTGCCAGTTGCGCTCGCTCACGTCGTTACCGCAGGTGACGCCGAAAATGGCGTCGCGAGCTTCGTCGGGTGTGGCATTCCGCACCGGTTTGCCGATAACGGCGACCAGTTCGCCCTCGTAATGCAAGTCGGTTGCGTCGCGCGGAGTGACGATCGGACCGCCAGGATCTTGCAGTGAGGTCACGGCCTTATAAAAGATCTCAGGACGCGTGGGCTGTGGACGGCCGCCGAGGTGACTCTTGTAGTTCAAGCCGACCGCCAGTATCTTGCCGGGCTGACATGGTGCGAGCAGGGTCACATCGGAGAGTTGCATAGCGGCGCCCGTCGGGGTCCGGTCGCCGAACAGATCGCCCGAGAATGGGTGGACAATTTCGCCGTCCAGAGTGGCGTAGCCCGTGAATGAGCCGGCACGATAGCGAATGTATTTGGTCACGCTTCGCTATTGTAGCGCCGGTGCGAGCGGGGCGACGATCACCGGAGTCGTGGTGGGCGCGTCGACGCCTGCCTCATTTTCCAGGGTGACGGCGATGGCGGCGGTGGTATTCGCGTCGATGGGTCCGCGAATGACCTGCATCACCGTGCCATCGTTCTGCGATTGGAACATACCGGCTCGCGCGGGGCTGGCTCCCTTAGCTTTGGGGATGTACCAAAGTTCGTAAGCCTTCCCGGCGGGCGCCTGCGGAAGATTGGAAGCTATCAGCAAGGCGCCCCTCGACGGGTTGTAGTAAAGCTTACCCTTGGGGACGGGCTTCTTCTCACCGAACGAAGTGACGGTCGTCTCCGCGCCGTTCATCAGCTGGAACGCCTCATTCAGGCGGGTGAGTTCGATCATCTGCCCGCGTGATTGCGCCGTCAGTCGCACCACCTCACGGGAGAAATCCCACTCACGGCCGCCGAAATAGATGGCTGCGGCGAGGAACATGATAGTCGTCCCGGCTAGCAAGGGGGTCCATCCAAAGGCGCGCTGTTCCACTCCGACCGACGCCAAGATCCGCCGCCGTAACTTCGGGGACGGCGCCGCGGGGGCCGCAGTACCGCTCAGGAGAGCAACCATTTCGCGTGCGCGTTTCATTGCAGGCATACAGACCTCGCATCCGCGGTCGAGATGCGCGCGGACTTCGTCCCGCTCGGGATTTTCCGCCAGGCCGAGCGCGTACAACTCGTAGTGGTCCCGCAATTCCTGGCAGTTCATACCGACACCGCCTGAGCGCCGAGTTCATCGCGCAGAGTCTTGAGGGCCGCACGGACCCAAGTCTTGACGGTGCCGAGCGGCTGTCCCATGCGCTCGGCCATTTCGGTCTGCGAAAGACCCTCGAAGTAGGCGAGTTCGATGACCTGGCGTTGGTGAGAGGAAAGTTTTTCGACGGCGGCCTTCACGATTCGGGCTTTATCGGAGGCCAGGATGTCCGGTTCCATGTCGGTGTATAGAGAAGGATGGTCGGTCTCCTCGAATTCGACGGTGTTACGCTCGCGGCCGCCGGCGGAGCGGATGTAATCGATGGCGCGATTACGGGCGACCGCGAGAAGCCAGGGTCCGATGGCGCCTTTCTGCGCATCGAACCCTTGCACGCGATTCCACACGCGGAGAAAAGTCTCTTGCACCAGGTCTTCGGCAATGCCGGTGTCGCGCACCACGCGAAGAATGAGACCGTACGCGAGCCGGCCATAGCGATCGTAGAGCTCGGCGAGCGCTTGCGGTTCGCGGCGTTGGAGGCGAACGATGAGCGCGGCGTCCGCCTCGGTTGCGCGCAATGCTAGCAGGATGGGTAGCAGAAACATTCGGGAACTTTCTATCGCGCAGGTCGCATGCGACCGACTCAGCGCGTCCTAATTGTATATACGAGAGCGAAGACGGCGCAAGATTGCGCGCGGTCCAAGAAATTTTCGCGGCGCGAAGGCTCGCTTGGAACTCGATGAATGACGAATCGAACCGCGAAATGCATTTTTCTCTTGACTTTCTTCTCGAACAACCTTATATATGAATCACATTGCGATTTTTTCAAGTCGCAAAATTTGATGTTAGGGAGAATAAATCGATGAAGAGCGCAACCAAGAAAGCCGCCCCGAAGAAAAAGACTGCTACGAAGAAAAAGAAGTAGTCAGGGCGCGCCCTGTACAAGGGCTCAAAACACAGGTTCCACTTCAAGGCCCCGATTTTCGGGGCCTTTTTCATTGTTTCAGGCTTTTCCCTCCCGGTTTGAATCCCTCCCCACAATATTCACCCATCGAGAGACTGTTCACCGCAGAGACGCGGAGACGCTGAGAAAAAATAAGACAAAGGTCCAAACCGGAGGGCGCGGAGGAGCGGCTGGCGCGGAGGAGCGGCTGGCGCAATGAGGATGTCGGCGCAGTTGCGGTGCGAACTGCGGACATCGGCCACACAGGTGATGTCGGACACCCGCGAACCGAAGCTGCAAGGATGGAAGCGTTACCCCTCTGCGTTCTCGCCACCTCAGCGCTCTCCTAGCCTGGCCTTTTGTTTTTCTCAAGGTTCACCCATCGAAAGACTGTTCTCCGCGGAGACGCCGAGATGCTGAGGAAGACCAAGCACACAGTCAAAACGGAGAGCGCTGAGGTGGCGGAGGGCGCGGAGGAGCGGCTGGGGCAATGAGGATGTCGGCGGAGTAGGAGCGACTATCGGGAGTTGTAGCGGCGCGAACTGCGAACATCTGCCACAGGTGACGTCGGACACCCGCGAACCGAAGCTGCGAGGACGCCGATACCCCGGGAGCGTTACCCCTCTGCGTTCTCTGCCACTCTAGCGTTCTCCTTCCTTGGTCTTTTGTCTTTCTCAGCGTCTTGCGCCTCTCCGGGAAACTCCTCCTCAACCTGTTGATTTTCTTTGGTGGTATTCGAAGGGCTAGGCGTTCGCCGGATCAGTTGCATCCCCATCTCAGCAGCTTTGCGCTTCATTCGCGCTCGATGGCAGCGGCGATTTCCCCACCGTTCAGCGCGCCGTCGATCACATTCTGGACCACGCGCCCCGCGGCCTATCCCGCGCTATTCTCGAGATCCGTCCCGGCGTCTACCGCGAAAGAGTCAACGTCCCACGCGATAAAGTGAACTTCACCTTCGCCGGAACTGACGCCGCCTCCACCGTCATCACCGCAAACGTGAGCGCCGCGGCCGCCGGTGGGACCTTCTTCAGTCAGGTAGTGGAAGTGAATGCCGATGGTTTCGAGGCCCGCAACATCACCTTTGAGAACACCTTTGGCGTCGGCTCGCAGGCCGTCGCGCTCTCCGTCCACTCGACCGCGCCACTTTCCGCAGCTGCCGCTTCGTCGGCTGGCAAGACACGGTCTACGCCGCGTGGGGCCGGCAATACTATCGCGATTGCTACATCGAAGGCCACGTCGACTTCATATTCGGCAACGCCGCCGCCGTCTTCGACCGCTGCCAGATCCACAGCCGCGACAAGGGGTACATCGCCGCGCAAAGCCGCACCGCACCCGACCAGCCCACCGGCCTCATCTTCCGCCAATGCCGCCTCACCGCGGAGCCGGGGCTGAAAGGCGTCTTCCTCGGCCCTCCCCTGGCGCGACTTCGCCCGCACCGTCTACATCGATTGCTGGATGGGCGACCACATTCGACCCGAAGGCTGGGACAATTGGGCTATCCCGGCCAGCGAAAAGACCGCCTGGTTCGCCGAATCCGGATCGTCTGGTCCCGGCGCGAATCCCGCGGCACGAGTTCCGTGGACCAGGGCCCTGACTCCCGCGATGACTGCCGCTTTCGCCCCGGAAAACTTCTTCAAGGGCGCAGACGGTTGGAATCCACTGAAATAGCAGTCACCGGAATCTCGCGCCTGAATTCGCCCCGCCATCATCCACTTACGTCCGCGCCCCGACCCCCGCCGATTGACCGCCCGTTATCCTCCTGTCTGATGGCATCCCAAAAACAACTCGCAGCCAATCGTCTGAACGCACGGAAATCCACCGGACCGCGCTCCGTCGAGGGCAAGGCCCGCGCCAGCATGAATGCCCTGAAGACCGGCATCGACGCCCGGTCGCAGGTCATCCGCGGCGAAGACCCCGAAGCCCTCGAAGAGCTCGTTACGGATTATCACGGCCGCTTCCAACCCATAACCCCCGAGCAGCGCATGCTGGTCGACACCCTCGTCGATTGCGAGTGGCTCCTCCGCCGCTTCCGCGCCGTCGAGACTCAGCTTTGGGAGGATGCCACCCACATCTTCGACATCACCCTCGCGCAGGCCTACTCCAAGAAGTGCGATGAATTCACCCGCCTTCAGCGCCGCATCGACATGACGCAACGCCAGTACCACAACGCCCTCCGCCAGCTGGAGCGCCTCCAGGCCGAAGAGGCGGCCGAGCCCGATCCCGAACCCGGTGCAACTTCTTGCAGCCAAACGTCCAAACCGCAAAATGGCTTCGTTCCGCAAAATGCCGTTGAGGAGCCGTCCACACCCGTCGATTCGCCCGCCGCTCCGCCACCGGCGTCTCCCAACGGCAAATCGAAATCGGGATTGGGTAAACTTGCATAACTTGGTAAATTGAAAGGGCGGGCCCTTAGCTCAGCGGTTAGAGCAGCGGACTCATAATCCGTTGGTCGTAGGTTCAAATCCTACAGGGCCCACCAACCCAAACGGTAAAATCGAAGCATGGAATCCTCGCCGGAGGCGTGGCTCCGCGGACCGCTCGATGGCGTGAGCCCGTTGATCGCACCGCTACTCTTCAGCTTCCAACTAGCGCGCGAAGACCTGCGCGGCAGCCTGGACGGGCTTAACACCGAACAGATCTGGGCCACGCCTCACGAGTTCGGGTCCGTGGGATTTCATCTGCGGCACATCGCCGGCAGCACGGATCGTCTGACGACGTATCTGCAAGGCGCCGCCCTGAGTCCGGAACAGCTGGCCGTCCTCCACACGGAACACGCACCGCAAGGCGCGGGCAGCGAGGAATTGCTGGCTCTCGTCGACGACGCGTTCCGCAAGGCCGAAGCCACAGTACGCAAAATCGACCCATCCACGTTCGCCGAGCCGAGGGCCGTCGGACGGAAGAATCTGCCAACCACCGTGATCGGTCTCCTAGTCCATATCGCGGAGCACACCCAGCGCCACGTGGGGCAAGCGATCAGCGCCGCCAAACTCGCACGGGCCGGTGCGCATTAGCTCGATTTGGTGCCTTTCTTTTAGCCCTATATAGTTCGCGGAATACTGACTCGACGGGATGCCCCGGAGCGCCGGCCCGAGCTACTTTGAGAGTAGGAGATGCACTCATGAATCGGGTTCAGGTGTTTGTATTTCGGCTCTATGAGAAGCGCGAGTTGCGGAATTGGTTCTATACGATCGCATTCGCGATTTTTGTTCCGGTAGGGTATCATTTCGCCGACTTAGCATGGCGGTACGGGGCTTGGTACGACAAGCCGCTGGCCGTGATCGCCGGCCTTTTCATCGGACTAGCCACCATAGTCACGCTGATGCGGATCTGGCGCGTGCCGCCCAAGCAAGTTGTCACGCCGATCGCGGAATCTCCCGCCGTCGAGCCTCCGACTAATCCGGTCGCGGATGACATTGTCGCAGTGATGCGCTCGCGAGCGGCGCATAATCGCGACTTGGCGCTAGGAGCCGCCGCGCTGGGCTCTTCCATGCGCAGAAACTGGCGCTAAGCGACGTTAGCCGCCCATGTGCTTATCGCATTCGGCGATATCGGCGTTCGCTTCCTGCAAGCGTCGCTCCGTCTCGGGAGTTTGCGGCTTCCAGGTCCTCCAACGCGTGATGTTCTTCTGAAATAGAAGCCGCGCTTCACCGAAGTAGCCGTTCGACACTAGCATTTTTCCGTACACTCGATCCAGATCGGCGATCGCTTCCATCGCCGCCAGGGTCGGGCGCGGAGCCGACAGCAGGCGCGTCTGCAAAGACTGCGCGCTGGTGATGATGGACGCCGCTTCCTGTGAACGGCCAGCCTGGAAATACTGCTCGGCGGCGCGATCCATGCCAGTAAGCTTCTCGGTGCTCTGCGCGTACCACGCCTCGGTGGTAGGGTCGACCTTCGGAGCTTTCGCCGCTGGTGCGGGCGGCCCACAAGCGGCCAGCAGCAGAGCGGCCGCCAGCAGCAGCACGGTAGGCGAGCAATTCATGAAGAGCTCTCCAGCCGCTCGGCGATTGCCAGTAACTTGCGTACCGTCGTTAGATTGCGACCGGTCCCAGGCGTCTTCAGATACTTTCCCATCTGCGACCACGGCAGCTTCGGCCGTGCCATGCCTTCGGTGAAATACACATAGACTTCGCGGCCGTCGATGTGCAATTCCTCCGGGTGAATGTCGAGCGCGCGCACCTTGGCGGAGCCTTCCGGGTCGGGATCGGACGCCAGGAAGGTAATCAGCAGCTTGGCGGGATCGATGTCGAGCCGCTCGGCGAACGGATTGCGCGCCAGCGCATCGCGGATTTCGTCGGCATTGCGGAGAACCACGTCAACGTGGAAGCCGAACTTCTTCTCGATGGCGTCCTCCAGGCGTTTTGTGAGCGCCACGCGATCGCGCGCCTGCGAGGTGAAAACTACATTGCCGCTTTGCAGGAATGTCTCCACTTTGCGCAGCCCCAGCGATTCGTAGAGCGCGCGGAGAGCGTCCATCTTCACCATATGGGCGCCGCCGACATTCACGCCGCGCAGCAGGGAGACGATTGCGGGCATCTCAGCTTTCCAGCGCAGCCTGCATCATCGCCCTCGCATACGCCACGCTGAACGTGATGCCGGCATATCCGCCGCCGCCGGGATAGCCGCCGATGCGGCCGCGGTCGCGATCGGAGTCGAGCGCGCGCGGATGTTCGGGATAAATCGTGCCGGTATATTTATTCTTCACCAGCGCCTTCATCACGCCGAACATATCGTTCATTCCGGCGTCGATGAAAATCTCCTGGTACTTCTCATACGGTTTCTCCACCAGCACGTTGCGGTAATGAACGTGATTGATGCGCTTGCGGCTGGCGAAATATTCGGCCGTCGTGACGGCGTCCTCGCCGAGTTCGCGGGTCACGCCGCAGTCGAACGTGATTCCGTTGGCGGGGCTATCGACAATCGTGATCAGGTGCTTCCATCCAGCCAGTGTCCCCATGATCTGCTGCGATCCGCGGCTGATGGGCGCCGGAGGATCGTTGGGGTGAAGCGCCATGCGCACACCGGCCTTCTCCGCCGCGGGAATCGCGGCCTTCAGGAAGTAAGTAATGTTGGACCACATCTCGTCGAGATTGTGCGCGCCTTCGTTGGCGAGCGGCGGCAGGTCCTTGAACTTTACTTTTTTGGCATTCGGAAATGCCGCCAGACTTTCCGGCGTAAGCTTTCCGCTGGCATCGCGATAGAGAGGACCGAGCACGCGGCCGTTTTCGTCGATCAGCAACTCCAGTTCGTAATCGAAGCCCGTATATCCCGAGTTGGCCCGGCCGATAGTTTCGTAATAGCCTTCCGTCGCGCGATGCGCGTAGAAGTTGTACTCCACCACCGTCAGTCCGCCCTTCCCGGCAGCTTCGATGGACGCGAGGAACGGCTCCATGTCTTTGGCGCGCGAGTCTCTGCCGTAAAGCACACTGGCGGGAACGTTGATCATGGCGTTGTAGGCCACCAGGCCGGCCGCTTTGGCGGAATCCACCGCACGGCGAACGCTCTCTTCGGTCCACACTCCGCCCGGACCTGCGACGTTCACTCCCAGAAGATGCGTCACACCCAATTGGCGGATGCGCTGATAACTGGTTTCGAGGCGGCCGGCGAGCACGGGCTCCGCCTTAGGATCCAGAAAGCCGCCGAACACATTGCCGCCGGCAGGCGGAGGCGTCGCTTGAACACTTGCGGTCAAGGCCTGGCCACCGTCGCCGGGCGATAGACAAAGTTTCGGCGTGTCCGGACCTTCCTCTATCGGCCACTTGCGCGGCGCGGGCGTCGCGTCCGCAGCGAACTGGAGAGACTGCACCACGGCGGCGCCGCCCGCTCCCTGCATCATTTTTCTTCGCGAGAATCGAAGTTCCATTGCTGCTGGCAGTATATCAACTGGCATCGGGGTATCTTGGTTTCAGTATGAGGACTCGGGTGATTGGCGGAACGGGATTCATCGGCCAGCCCCTGGTGCGCGCGCTTGCCGGCATGGGACACGACGTCGCGGTACTAACGCGCCGCGGCGCACACTCGGAACTGCCGGCGGAGATGATCGTCGGCGAACGCCGCGATTTGACCTCTCTTCGCCCGCGTGCCGACGTGGTGATCGACTTGATCCTCAGCTCGGGAGCGCAGGCCCAACAGCTGATGGACACTTTTCGCGGCGTGGCGAAACGGGTGGTCGCGGCGAGCAGCATCGACGTGTACCGCGCGTGCGGCGTCCTCCATGGCAGCGAGAGCGGTCCGCTGGAGCCCGTACCGCTTACGGAAGATTCAGCGCTGCGGACGAAGCTGCAAACCTACCCTCCGGCGAGCATCGAAGCGCTCCGGAAAATCTTCAACTGGCTGGACGACGAGTACGATAAGATCCCGGTAGAACGCGCCATTTTGGGCGATCCCGATCTGCCTGGTACGGTGCTTCGCCTGCCGATGATCTACGGTCCAGGCGACCATCTGCGCCGCTTCCAGCCAGTGCTCAAACGGATCGACGACGGCCGCAGCAAAATCCTTTTCGAAGAAGGTTGGGCCGGCTGGCGCTCGCCGCGCGGTTACGTGGATAATGTCGCCGCGGCGATCGCTCTGGCCGCCGTATCGGAGCAAGCTGCACGCCGCGTGTACAACGTCGCGGAACAGCCTGCTTTTTCGGAGCTCGACTGGGCGCGCAAAATCGCCGCCGCCACGGGCTGGAACGGCGAGTTCGTCGTCTTGCCGAAGGATCGCATGCCGTCGCATCTGGTACAGCCGGGGAACAGCGCCCAGCACTGGGAGGCCGACTCTTCGCGCATTCGGCGCGAGCTGGGATATCGCGAGCCCGTGCCGCTCGAGGAAGCGATCGCCCAAACCATCGAGTGGGGGCGAGCCCACCCCATCGGTGAATTCAACATGCACAAATTCGACTACGCTGCGGAAGACGCGGCGATCGGCGATTGACCCCATGCGAGAGTTTTGCCTTTTCGTGGGACATGCTTCAGCTTGTCCGGCGAGCGGAGCTCGCCCTGAGGTTTCCACGCCGCCCAACCAATTTCTCTGGCTTCGCTGTAACGTGTCCGCCCAACGGGTTGGGCCAGGGGCGAGCTGAAGCTTACCCCACGTCAGGCTCGACGAACTGATAGCCTACCCAAGGCACCGTCAGAATGTACTGAGGCTTGGCCGGATTGACCTCGATTTTCTTTGCGGACCTGATTAATTTCGTGAGACATGCTTCAGCTTGTCAAGCGAGCGGAGCTCGCCCTGAGGTTTCACGCCGCCCAACCAATTTCTCTGGCTTCGCCGTGGCGTGTCCGCCTAACGGGTTGGGCCAGGGGCGAGTTCTGCTCGTCTTGGGAAAGCTGAAGCTTACCTACTCCGGCTCGACGAACTGATAGCCCACCCAAGGTACTGTCAGGATGTACTGTGGCTTGGCTGGGTTGACCTCGATTTTCTTGCGGACCTGATTAATAAAGACGCGCAGATATTCCGGCTCATCGCCGTAATCGGGGCCCCACACTGCCTGCAGCAGTTCGCGATGCGTTACCGGCTTTCCGGCGTGCCCCACCAGGTAGCGCAGGAGTTCGAACTCCTTGGGCGTTAGCCGCACATCGGCGCCGCGCGCGCGCACGCGCCGCGTTTCGAAATCGACTTCCAGCCCCGCCAATTGGAACGAGCGCGGACCGCCCTCCGACGGCGAGCGCCGCAACGCCGCGCGAATGCGCGCCAGCAATTCCTCAATGCCGAACGGTTTGGTGACATAATCGTCGGCGCCCGCGTCGAGCGCGGCCACCTTGTCCTTCTCGGTGTTGCGCACCGAGAGGATGATGACCGGTGTGTCCGCTCCGCTACGAATGGCGCGGCACGTTTCCAGGCCCCCCATGCCCGGCATATTCATGTCGAGCAGGATGAGATTCGGCGACTCCTTGGGGATGGTCTCCAGCGCCTCTTCACCGGTGCGCGCCTCGATCACTTCGTAGTTGTGGCCCACGAGCGTGGCCTTCATGACGCGGCGAATTTGCGGATCGTCGTCTACCACCAGGATTTTTCCGGCGCTCAACTTTCACGACCTCCGGTGCTTGCGGCCAGCGAGAAATAGAATACCGCGCCTTGCCCGGGCTCGCTCTCCACCCAAATTCTCTCGCCGTGAGCTTCCACGATTCCCTTAGCGATCGCCAATCCCATACCGGTACCTTTGGTATCGAAACGGTGCCGCCGGCCGCGATAGAACTTGTCAAAAATGCGCGGCCGCTCGTTCTCTTCGATGCCCGGACCGCGATCGCCGACTCCGATCACAATTTTCCCGCCTTTCAGTTCCGCCGAAATCTCCAGGGGCGAGCCTTCCGGCGAATACTTGAGCGCGTTCTCGACGAACTGCTTCACCACCTGGCCGGCGAAATCGCGGTCGGCTTCGGCTGGCGGCAGATCGCTCGGTACGCGCAGCTTTAGAGGCCGTCCTTTGAGCGGCAACTCGGAAAGCGCTCCCGAAATCAGTTCCGCCACCGGCACTGGCTGCTTGTCGAGGTGGAGCTTGCCGGCTTCGATGCGAGCCATTTCCACCACTTCGGCGGCCAGGCGGTTCAAGCGGTCGGCCTCCTCATTGATGATGGTGAGCAACTCCTGGTCGGCGCCCGCCGCGCTTCCCAGAAGACTGGTAACCGCGGCCTTAATGGAGGTGAGGGGCGTTTTGATGTCGTGCGCCAGCGAGTCGAGCAGCGCGGATTTCAAGAGCTCGCTCTGGCGCGCGGCTTCGGCGTGGCTGGCGTCTTCAAGCGCGCGCGCCTTCTCGATGGTGATGGCGATCAGGTTGGCAATGGCATGCGCCATCTGCGGAGAAGGCGGCGATCCGATGAGCGCCATGCTGCCAAGCGTACGGCCGCCCAGCCGCACGGGTGCGATGGCGATACCGCGAATCGGGTCCACCGAGACTTCCTCCACTTCGCTCTCCGCCAACAATTCGTGGTCCGATACCACTTTGCTTTCCGGTCCGGAACGGACGAACTCGTCGGTGGGCCGGTAATAGAATGCCGCGGCGGTGCAGCCGAACACCTGGACCACGCGATTGACGAATTCGCGGATGGTCTTGCGCGCGCTGCCGGTGAGCATCATGGATTGCACCAGCGCGTAAAGACGCTCGATTTCGAGGCGGCGCGCT
>Ga0302325_10027449_pt1 | contig 11800 bp, 13 predicted proteins | sample Palsa_T0_2_FD_201948 | JGI IMG/M metagenome (GOLD analysis project Ga0302325, IMG submission 201948) | Peat permafrost microbial communities from Stordalen Mire near Abisko, Sweden - Palsa_T0_2 | ecosystem: Environmental > Terrestrial > Soil > Palsa > Peat permafrost | place: Sweden: Abisko... | reverse complement strand
CAGCAGGGTCAACTGCCGGGCAAACAAGTGCCGCAGATCAATGCCGACATTCGGCCCGGTGGTCGCTCCGCAAGTCACCAGCGTGCCCGCGGTCTTGAGAGACCTTACGCTTTCATCCCAGGTTGCCGCGCCCACGTGCTCGAGCACAATGTCGACACCTTCCTTGTTCGTAATCTTGCGGACCTCTTCAGAAATTTTTTGTTTGTAGTGGTTGATCCCGAAGTCGGCGCCCAGGGCGCGGCCTTTTTCCAGCTTGGCTTCGTCGCCCGCCGTCGTAATCACGCGGCAGTGGAAGAGTTTAGCAATCTGAATCGCCGCAATGCCCACGCCGGAGCTTGCTCCCAGCACCAGCACGGTCTGCCCCGGACGAATCGCGGCGCGCCCCACCAGCATGTGCCACGCGGTCAAAAATACCAGGGGAAGGCTTGCCGCCTGATTGAGATCCAGCGAGTCGGGAATTGGAATCACGTTCGCCGCCGGGGATGCGATCAGCTCGCAGTTTCCTCCATCCACGCCATTGCCCAGCACGGTGAATTCCCGGCACTGATTCTGCAATCCGGCAACACAGTTCGCGCAATGGCCGCAGTAGTTTATCGGTGCCAGCAGCACACGCTGTCCAGCCTTGAATCCGCTGACGTACTCGCCGGCCTCGACCACTTCACCGGCAACGTCACTGCCAAGGATATGGGGCAGCTTCACGCCCGGCAGACCCTTGCGCACCCACACGTCGAGATGATTCAACGAGCACGCCCGCACCCGCACCAGCACCTGATCGAGCCGCGGGCGCGGATCGGGTATGTCCTCATAGGTTAAAACTTCCGGTCCACCGAATTGATGAATGCGAACAGCTTTCATAAGATCGTTCTCCCCCTACCTTGCCGGTCACAGCGGTCTCGAATTAAGAAAGGCGCGGCAGCGCTGCGCCGGCATCGCATGCTGATTCCCGTCGCCTGCTGGAGAGAGCCGCCTTCTCGCAGCGCTCAAGCGTCCCAATCGCGGCTGTTCACTTCTTCATCGCGGTCAGAACGCCCTCCGCTGGGAAAGCTATCAGTCGCGCCAACACAATTCAAGCGTGCCGGTGGTGTCGAATTCCCGTTTGACTCCTCCTGTTGACCGACTGATAATCAACTCTGCGTCGCTCTCGGATTCTTATGGACATCTACGAACAGATCGTGCAGCTTCGCCGCGAAGGACGGCGGGGTGCGGTCGCCACCATCGTCAACGTGCGCGGTTCGATCCCTTCGTTTCGCACGGCGAAGATGCTGGTTCGCGACGATGGATCGATCGTCGGCACGATCGGCGGAGGATGCGTCGAGGCCGAGGTGTGGCAGGCGGCGCGGGAAGTGATGGAATCGGAGAAGCCGCGCAACCTCACCTTCGACCTGAATCAAGATCCGAAATACGATACGGGCCTGGTTTGCGGAGGCACGCTGGAGGTTTTTATCGAGCCGGTTTTGCCTCCGGCGTTACTTTATATATTCGGCGCAGGGCACGTTGCCATCAACCTTTGCCAAGTCGCCGCCAACGCAGGCTTCGACGTCGTGATCGCCGATGACCGCACCTCTTACGCCACCAGAGATCGCTTTCCTGCCGCGCGCGACGTGCACGCGCTCGACTTTGGCGAGGCTATGCGGATTCTCGATCCGGACGAATCCTCCTATATCGTGATTGTCACTCGCGGTCATCGCGACGATATGCGCATGCTGCGCTGGGCGGTGCAGACCCGCGCCCGCTACGTTGGCATGATCGGCTCCCGGCGCAAGGTGATCGAGATCTATAAGGCGCTGCAGAACGAGGGCCTGCCCGCGCATCGTTTCGACCGGGTGCACGCGCCCATCGGTCTGGATATCGGCGCCATCACGCCGGAGGAGATTGCGGTTGCGATCACGGCGGAATTAATCGCGATCCGGCGGCATGCGGATGCGGCGCTGCCTCACATGAGCTGGTTCGGCGGCGGAGGCTCAAGGCGAGAAGAGAGTCATGCGGCGGATTCGGCGGTCGATGAGCAGGTGAAAGACGAATAGGAAAATTGATTTGAGAGAGGGTTGGGCCGCCTGCTGATGAACGAGCGGATTGTGCGCTCCAGCCGATCATCAAAAATGGCAATCGGCAATCGTGCGTCTTTCGCAAAATGACTCGCGCTTCGAGCTTCGCCGGGCTGATTCTCGCCGCCGGGGAATCCTCGCGCATGGGCCGGGATAAAGCCTTACTGGCCTGGCCGCCGCCGGCGAGTGGGCAAGCTCTTTCGAATGACACGTTCCTGTCGGCGGCCATCCGGTCGCTTTCTCGGGCTGCGGACTTCGTCCTCGTAGTTGTGGGAAGAAATGAAGCCGGGTTAGCTCCGATGGTTTATGCGAACGGAGCATCGCTGGTAGTAAATCCAGATCCAGATCGCGGCCAGTTCAGTTCGCTGCAGGAGGGTCTGCACGAAGTTCTTAATCGCGGGCGCGACGCGGCGATCATCACTCTGGTGGACCGGCCGCCGGCGTCTTCTGCGACTGTGCAAAAGCTGCGCGACGCATTCGAGGTTGCCGAGCAGAATATCTGGGCCGTGGTTCCCGAGTTTTCGGGAAAGCACGGTCATCCCTACATGGTGGGCCGGGAGATGATGGAAGCATTTCTTCGGGTCCCGGCCACGGCGAATGCGCGCGAGATCGAACACGCGCACCAGGAACACATTCGGTACGTTGTTGTCGACGATCCTCTGGTGGCGCTGAATGTGAACACTCCGGAGGAGTACGCGGATCTGCTCGCGGGTCCGAAGAGTGTGGATTGAGAAAGCAACCCATGATTGGGTTTCATCAACCATCCGCGGTCAACCATCAGGAATCGACAATCAGCAAGATTCTCGAGCGTTGCGCGTTTCCCTCGAAACACGTTATTTTCGTTAGATGAACGTTACCGACGCGCAAGTCTTTCGGCCGGCCACCAACCAATTCCTGGACTCTGTGCTTAACCTGCGACCCCGCGTGGCTGCGTTTGACTGCGACGGCACACTGTGGTCGGGCGATGCCGGAGAGCGCTTCTTCGATTGGGAGTTGAGGGACGGCGAAGTCTTTCCCAGCGGCACGCTCGATAGGCTCGACCGATCGATGCGAGAGCGTTACGCCGCCTACAAGCGCGGCGAGGTCGAAGAGACGGCGATGTGCGGCGAGATGGTGACGATGCACCGGGGGATTTCAGAGTCGACTGTGATGGGCGCGGCGCGCCGTTTTTTTGACCAGTTCTTTGTGGCGCAGATTTTCCCTGAGATGCGGGAACTGGTGCGCCGGCTGCACGACAGCGGATGCGAAGTGTGGGCGGTTTCGTCTTCGAACGAATGGATCATTCGAGCGGGGATGAAATATTTTGGCATCCCGCAAAGCCGCATTCTCGCAGCTAAGGTGACGGTCGAAGGCGACATCATCCGCGACCGGTTGATCCGCGTGCCCTCCGGTCCGGGCAAGTCGCGGGCGCTCGGCGAAGTGGTGACGAAAGAGATTGACGTGGCTTTCGGCAACTCCCGTTGGGATGCGGAAATGCTGGCCATGGCGAAACATGGCTTCGCCATCAACCCGAATCCGGATTTTGAATCCACGGCTCGCGAACGCGAATGGCCGATTTATTTTCCGGAAAGCTCGGGCCTGAATCGCTGAGCCTGTCGTGAGGCCTTCTCATGTATTCCGCGGAACTGCTGGATCATTTTCAGAATCCACGTAATGCGGGTGAAGTTCCCGAAGCTGACGCTGTTGCGGAAATCGAAAACCCCGCCTGTGGAGACGTCTTGCGGCTTACGTTGAAGGTGGATTCGGGACAAATTGTGCAGGCGAAATTCAAGGCCAAAGGATGCGTGGCGGCAATCGCCTGTGGCTCGGCATTCACCGAATTGCTCGTGGGAAAATCGTTGAAGGAAGCACAAAGCCTGCGGCGCGAGGATGTGATCGCAGCCGTGGGTGGCCTGCCGCAGGCCTCGACGCATGCGGCTCAGTTGGTGCTGGATGCGCTGGACGCGGCACTGGTTCGTCTTGGAGCGTAGCGCAGGTCTCATGCCTCTTCTCATGCCTCTTAACACGCCTCTCGACCACAAGCCGCGTCGCATCGCCTGCCTGCAGCCCAGCGCCACCGTGATTCTCGCCGCCATCGGCGAACTGGATCGCGCGGTGGCCTGCACGAAATATTGCGCCGACGTGGTTCCCGACGTTGCCGGGTCTTCACGCACGATTCTTTCCGACTCGTGGACGGCAAATGCCGTCGAAATTATCGCGACCCAACCTGACCTGGTGATCGCTTCCGTGCCTTACCAGGACGAAGCGGTCAAGGAAATTCTGATGTCGGGCGCACGTTTTCTGGGGCTTGCCCCTAGAACTCTAGCTGACATCTACACCGACATTGCGATCATTGCGGGAGTTGTTGGGGCGGGCGATCGCGGCGAAGAGGTGATTGCACTCATGCAACGACGAATCGAAGAGGTCCGGGAACTGGTTCGTGCCAGGGCTGCGGGATCGCCTCGTCCCAGAGTCTTCTGCGAAGAATGGGGCAAGCCGCTGATCGCGTCGCAGAGCTGGGTTGCGGAGCTGGTAGATGCGGCCGGAGGCGAGTTCATGGGCGTTCCCGGGCGGCAGATCTCGAGTGAAGACGTAGCCCGCCTGGAGCCTGAGGTTCTGATTGCGGCCTGGTGTGGAGCGGGAGACCGGGTGCCGCTGGAGAAAATCGTCGCCCAGCGGAACTGGCGGGGAACTCCCGCGGCTTCCGCTTCACGGGTCTACTGCATACGGGACGAGTACTTGAACACGCCTGCGCCCACGCTGCTCCGGGGTCTGGAGGCGCTGGGGTTTGCGATTCACCCTGAACTTTTTGCCTGCACCGAGGGAATCCGGCAGATTACCAGTGTGCAATGTTCCACGGCGTGAAGCGTCGACTCTGAGTTAAGATTCTCCTCATGCCCGCCGCTACCAGAATCGAAGAGGTACGCAACGAGGTAATGGAACTGGCGCAAGCCGCGCCTACGGCCAAGGAATTGATGCAGGGACTCTGCAGACTGCTGCACGACCGCATGCTGAAGTACAACTGGGTAGGTCTTTATATGCTGGAACCGGGAGCGCAGCCGCCGATGCTGGTGCTGGGCGCTTTTGTGGGAGCAATGACTCCGCACACGCGGATCCCGCTCAATCAGGGCATCTGCGGGGCTGCAGCCTCCAGCGGCAAGACGATTGTGGTGGACGACGTGAGCAAAGATCCTCGCTACCTGGCCTGTTCACTGGAGACGAAGTCGGAAATCGTTGTGCCCATTTTCGTGAAAGGAAAGGTAGCCGGGGAGCTCGACATCGATAGTCATTTCGCGGCGGCGTTCGGCCTCGATGACCAGCAACTCGTACAGTACTGCGCGGAGGTAATCGGGAGGAAGCTGGAGAAATCTCGATGACGGCAAGGAACGAAAGGTTTGCGAGCGCGCGGCATGCCGCCATCAGCTCAGGATTATGAAGCGGGTGGTGGCAGCGGTGATCGAAAAAGATGGCAAGCTGCTGGTGTGCCAACGCACGCGACACCAGACCATGCCACTGAAGTGGGAGTTTCCGGGAGGAAAAATAGAAGAGGGCGAGCAGCCGCGGGATGCGCTGCGCCGGGAACTGGAAGAGGAATTGGGAATCCATGCCAAGATCGGCGACGAGATTGCACGCCTGAAGCATGCGTATCCGAATGGCGCAACGGTGGAGCTGCGCTTCTATATCATTCGCGAGTACGCTGGCGAGATCGAGAACCGGATTTTTCGCGACCTGCAGTGGTCGGCGCCGAAAGATCTGCCATCGTACGACTTTCTTGAGGCCGATGCGTCACTGGTGAAGGATCTGGCGGCGGGGAAACTTCTTTGAAGTGGTTTTTCTGCAGTGATGCAGACTTTTTTACCATTCTTTTTGGTCGGGCATGTGCCTCTCCTTCGGCGCGGCGAGGGGGGCAAGCCGCGGCATCTCCGCCTCCGCTGTGTCATCGGTGGAATTCCGGAAGATACCGGAGCACGAGGCGCTCAACCGCTACGACGTGGGCCGATGCCTCGCCTGTCGAAGGGTCAATGATTGCTTCTATGAGGCACCCGCGCATGTGGCGATGGCTGCCTCTTTCCATTTGCCGTCGATCTTCTCAAGGAAATGAAGCCGCCGACTACCACAGAGTCCCCCGCACGCACTCTCCATAAAAACGATCGCTTGAGTCTTGTCGCGGTTGAACCCCACTGGCGACATAAGGACGTATGAAACCGCGCGCTGCGGACGGTCGCGAAGGGCGGAAATGACTTCCTTCCCGACAACTCTGTAAGCCTTGGCAATTTGGAAGTGCCTCTGAAATAGCCATTTCTTTTCTCGGACGCGGTTGTAGTATGCGATAGCGCCTTTGAACCTTTTGGCATCCGCCTGCCTCAGACACGCCCCAGAGACGTCTTGTGCGGCGGCGTTCTTTGGAATCATCAGCGCGTCTTCTGCAAAGGCATACGATTCTTCGTGCGGAAGCAGCAGACTGTAAATCTTGTAGGCATCAGCATCTTCGTAGAGCTGCACTGTCGAAAACTCCTGAGCTGTCGCGGCAGTGATGTTGAGCGCCACCAAGATCAGACTTAGCATGAGTGTTCGCACTTGCGCACCTCTCTTCCAGAGTCTTCACGTGCATTAGACACCAAAGGAGTCCGCGTCTTTCAGTCAACTGTCGCTAACGGGCGATAGAAGCGCTCAAAACCCCCTCGCAGTGGTCAGTAAGCGCTACCGGGATTTATCGCGAGTTGTCTAAGAAGTTCAAATCTGCCGGAGGCAGAATACGTCTAGAAAAATGCAAATCGTGATACTCAGGAGGATAAGATAAGATTCCGACAGATAGAGTACGCACCAACCATCGATTGGTGCGCGGAGGTTGCTTAGTGAAACGCTTCTTGATCGCTTTTTTTTGCCTTGTCGCGGCTGCCTTCGCATTTCAGAATGCCGCTCGAAAGAACACTTCTGGCATAACCATACAAGGCAAGGTCCTGCAAGAGCCCGGAGGCCAACCAATACGAAAAGCAAATGTGCAGTTCAGCGCACGCGATGGCCAATCCAGTGGCCAATATTCCGACACAACCGATGCGGATGGTCGATTCAAGGTCGACGATGTTACACCGGGAAGATACGTGGCCACAGTCGAGCATCCTGGCCTTGTTCAGTCTGCCAGCGGTAAGCGGCCGGCGTCTATTTTGGTGCAACCCGAGCAGGACACAACGGACTTGGTCTTTTACATGCAACCTGCTGCCGTGATCACCGGGAAGGTCACAGATCTCGACGGCGATCCGATGAACAATGTGGGTATCAGTGCTGTGCGGGTTGGCTTTGCAATGCGAGAAATCAATTTCCATGACTCGGGCAGTGCGGTCACCAACGATCTTGGGGAATTTCGCATCCCCGATCTGCGGGCGGGGCGATACTTGATTACCGCGAATCCGACACAAGGAGTCCGGGCGCCACCCGCTGAAGCAAAAGACAATGTGAAGGACAACCTGATTTATACCACCACTTATTACCCCGGCGCTCTGGACAAGGAACAGTCGGTAGCGGTGGAGGTCCGTCCTGGAGACGAAGCCCCAGTTCATTTTGGAGTCCTCGTCAGCCCGGCTTACCGCGTTGCGGGCACAGTGGTAGCAGTCCCGAGTGGCGCCCCCTTGACTGAGATCATGTTGTGGTCCAAAGACCGTGGGAGATGCAACAACAACAGCTGCGTGAGGGCGGCAAGTTCGAGTTTCAGAATGTGTTGCCAGGCTCCTACACAGCGACCCTACTGGTTGTGACTGGCCTTTCTGGGGGACAACCCGGCATGAAAATGATGCGCTTGGGTGAGCCGATCGAAGTCAGCACGACGAACGTCGATACTTTACAACTCCAACCAAACCCCGGCGGAGATGTACAAGGAAAATTCCACATGGATACGGGCCAGAACTTCGATTGGACACAGTTGAGTGTCGTCCTCGTCCCTGCGGAAGAGAATGATTTCGGATTCACAGGGGTAGGCACATCCGGAGGCCTGGCAATGTGGGGCGTAAATAAGGATGGCAGCTTCCAGCTGAAAAATGTGACGGGCGGCAGGCACCAGCTTCTGGTCACGGCTAAGTCGAACAATCTCCGCGACTACATCACGAAGTCAGTGCGCCTTGATGGCCGAGACGTCGCCGATTCCGGATTCACCGTCAACGTCAGAACATCTCTGGACGTAGTAGTCAGCGCAAATGGAGCAACAATTGAGGGGACAGTTGTAGACAGCAAGGGCAAGCCGGTCGCAAGCGCCGCGGTTGTAGATGTTCCCAACGCGGAGCGCCGGAACCGGCACGACCTCTATCGGCGAGACACTACCGACGAGCTCGGGCACTTTAGCTTGCGAGGCCTGAATCCCGGCAAGTACACAGTGCTGGCCTTTGACGACTTGGAGGCTGATGTCCGCCAACCAGAATTCCTGAAGTCCTATGAAGACCAAGGGGAACACGTCCAGCTAGATGAAGGTGCTCGAACTAGTATCGTTGTAAAGCTCGTCGCTACAGACATCGAAGGGCCATAACCGCCGCACCATCGGCGCATTCGGGGCGCGGTTTCGGGGCTGAAGGACCGAGGCCGGATGTGGTAAGCGAAGTTGTGCCAATGTTCATTACACCAAGGATCAGCCCATGAGCATTCCATCCCAATCTCCCGTCCATTACGGGTATGCCAGCGCGAGCGATATGACATGGTCGAGGTCAGAGAAAGCAATCGCGCGCCAAGCCTTCGACGCCGCTCTGAAACGGGAGCTTCACGAGTTGATGCAGGAAGCAAAGGAGATCGCCGGCGGGATCAAGCAACCGTCGGACCTGTGGGACCTGCAGGAATACCTGACCCAAAGACGTAAAGAGATCGACCGCAAGTACAACTATCGGTACTCGCACCTCACGCAAGTGTTTGGGAAACTCTTGTACGAGACCCGAGTCAGTGAAGAAGAGCTACGCGGTTTCAGTGAGGATAAGCTAACAACGATCCGCTCTTTGGCTAAATTCTTAGGGGAGGACGCCGCCGGCTGACCTACGTTCTGAGCGCTATTGCCTGTGGCTGTTGAAAAACTTCTTCGCCCGAAACTCGCGCAAATAATATTGCGCCAGGATGCCCTACAAACGACTTTCTTAATCGTCTAGACATTTTGTATCCCCCAAATCTTGGCTGTTTGAGAGGAGGACACGGGGACGCAGAGTTGTTCGGGTGACGTCTTCCGGGCACGCCATGAAAGCTGCGCTGTCATTCTGCTTAATTCTTTCCCGTGGCCGGCGAAGGCCGGGTTGATTCGCTGCCTGTCCTTCGCCTTTTCTCCACGCCTCAGCTGGCAAAATTTAAAACGGTGATCACCGCCAACAACGGGCGCCAAGCCCTGGGCTATCCAGGGTAGCCTGTCTGAGCGCCCTGAGCAGACGTCCCTCTGTCCCTCACTCCCGTGGGGAGGTTGCGGCGGCCAGGCGTTTTCCTAGGACCGCGAGGCTGCCCATCCGCCACCCACGAAAACAAATTAGGGGAGTGTGGATAGAAAGGGCGGACGTCGCAGCAAGAATTACTCCGTGGAAATGAGTGGCGGCTCGGCAGCGTCTGCGATTCGAAAGCGCTAGCCGCCGCGCAGCGTCCAGAACCAGGCGATGGTCAACCCGATCATGACGACGGTGGTGAGCCATGCGATGGCATTGAACAGGCGCGTGTTTACGTACTCGCCCATCAAATCTTTCTTGTTGATCAGCAACAGCATGAAAATCAGGACGAAGGGCAAGACCACGCCGTTGACCACCTGAGACAGAACCGCAATCTTTACCAGCGGGAGGCCGGGGATGAGAAGCACGGCGGCGCCGGCGACGATCAGGAGGGTATAAAGCCAATAGAAGAATGGAGCCTCGCTGAACTTCTGGTCTACGCCGGATTCAAAGCCCAGTCCTTCGCACACGGTGTAGGCGGTTGAGAGTGGGAGAATCGATGCGGCAAACAGTGAGGCGTTGAACAGCCCGACGGCGAAGAGGATATAGGCGTACTGTCCGGCCAGGGGTTTCAGCGCCTGAGCGGCATCGGCAGCGTACTTGATGTCGCGGTAGCCGTGAACATACAGGGTTGCGGCGCAGGCCACGATGATGAACCAGGCCACTACGTCGGTGAAAATGCAGCCGGCGATCACGTCGAGGCGGGAATCTTTGAGGCCGCGCCGGCTGACGCCCTTCTCCACGATCGAGGCCTGAAGATAGAACTGCATCCAGGGCGCGATGGTGGTTCCGACCACGCCGATAACCATAAACAGATACGCTTGCCGGCGAAAGGCGGAAATATCCGGCGGTTTAAAGGTGTAGATTGCAGCATCCTTCCAGAGTGGATGGGCGAGCGCGCCGGCGAAGATGTAAGTGATATAGAAAAACGACGCCGCGAGGAAAACTTTCTCAACGCTTTTGTACTGACCTTTCACCACGATCAGCCAAACGATTACGGCGCACACGGGGACGGTGATGTAGCGCGAGAGGCCGAACAACTCGAGGCTGGTGGCGATGCCGATAAATTCCGTGACCACGTTGCCGAAGTTGGTGATCAGGATGCCGAGCATCATCAGGAATGTGATGCGAAGGCCGAACTCTTCGCGGATGAGATCGCTCAAACCCTTGCCGGTCACGGCGCCCATGCGGGCGCTCATCTCCTGCACCACGATCAGAGCGAGCGTGACCGGGATCATGGTCCAGAGCAGGAGGAATCCGTATTGCGCGCCGGCCTGGGAATAGGTGAGGATGCCGCCGGCGTCGTTGTCGACGTTCGCGGTGATGATGCCTGGCCCAACTACGGCCAGGAAGACCAGGATGCGACTCTTCCAGCGATGTCTCTTCATGCGGGCGTTGCGATGACATAAGAGTGAAAACACCAGAGCCTGATGGCACGTCCGGCGGGCGCAGCCGGGCTCAAGGCCGCATCAGAATACATGCTGAGGACGCGCCGAGGATAGATGAAAATGAAAGCAGCATGGAAAATAACGAGGCCAGGTTGCGGCTGGGGCGGGTCCGGCGGAATTAAGAACCTGTTTGCGGACGACGAGCGCTCAGCGCCTCCGGCGGTTTAAGATGTCTGCTGGCCAGCAGCATACGAATGAACAAAACTTCCGCGCGCAGTTTCTACCTGTTGATTGCGTTGATCGTGGTCGCCCTCGATCGCTGGGCGAAGCGGGCAGTCGCGCAGCGGATCGCGCTCTACGCACACATTCAGGTCATCCCAGGTTTTTTTCGGCTTACGCATACGGAGAATACGGGCGCGGCTTTCAGCATGTTTGCGGACTCTCCCGCGCCATGGAAGACGGCCATGCTGGTGGGGTTTTCCATGCTGGCGCTGGTGGTGGTCTCAGTCCTGCTGTGGAAGAACAATCCCGCTCATGCGGTTACCGGTGTGGGCTTGTCGTTGATCATGGGCGGAGCTTTGGGGAATCTTTGGGATCGCCTGACCAGCGGACGCGTGGTGGACTTTCTGCTGTTCTACGTGAAGCAGTATCAATGGCCGGTGTTCAATCTTGCGGACAGTGCGATTGTGGTGGGCGCCGGATTACTGATCATCGAGATCCTGTTCGCGAAGTCCGGGCTGGAAGAGCCGGATTCATTGATGCGGGGCTAGGCGTCCGCGGCTCCGGGTCGGGTCGCGCGTCTCCTGGGAAGAGTTCCTACGATCAAACTTTGCCTATAAACCGCCCTTTGCGCTGGCGGTGTAGCTGAAGGGTCCCTGGGCGTTGATCTGGCGGCGGAGGTCTTCGAAGATCTCATTCGGCATGGTTAGAAAAACTTGAACCACTTCGGGAT
>Ga0302325_10027446_pt1 | contig 11802 bp, 11 predicted proteins | sample Palsa_T0_2_FD_201948 | JGI IMG/M metagenome (GOLD analysis project Ga0302325, IMG submission 201948) | Peat permafrost microbial communities from Stordalen Mire near Abisko, Sweden - Palsa_T0_2 | ecosystem: Environmental > Terrestrial > Soil > Palsa > Peat permafrost | place: Sweden: Abisko... | reverse complement strand
GCTGGGGCGCGGGATGGCCGTAGCCGGTCAGCGTGTTGAACAGGTTCGCGACCTCCTGGCCGAGCTCCCGGTCAGTGGTGAAGAGGCCGAAGTCCTCGTACAACCGAGCGTTCTTGGCGTGGAAGTTCCCGGTGCCGATCATCACGTAGTGGCGCACGCTGCCCCGCTCGCGACGCACGATGAGGATCAACTTGGCGTGCGTCTTCAGACCCGGGATGCCGTGCACGACGTGCGCGCCGACCTCCTCCAGGGCGCGCGACCAGTGGATGTTCTGTCGCTCATCGAAGCGCGCTTTGAGCTCGACCAGGCAGACCGCCTGCTTGCCCTTCTCGGCTGCCGCGATCAGCGACGGGACGAGTGCCGAGTCATCAGAGGTCCGGTAGACGGTCATCTTGATCGCCAGGACCTCGGGGTCCTCGACTGCCTGTTGGACGAACCGTTCAACGCTGGTCGAGAAGGAGTGGTAGGGGTAATGGACGAGCACGTCGCCGGACCGCATCGGCGCGAACACGTCGGGCTGACCGTCGCCGTCGTCCGGCGCGGCAACGAACGCCGGGTGGGTGAGCGGGGTCCACGCAGGCTGGCGCAGATCAGCATGCCCTTTGACCGAGGCGATCTGCCAAAGATCGCTCATGTCGAGCAGTCCGTCCACGTCGTAGACCTGCACCTCGTCCACGGCGAGCCACTCGATCAGTCGCGTGCGCAGCGCCGGATCCATACTCGACCCCACCTCGAGCCGCACGACCTCGCCGAAGCGTCGCCGGCGCAGCTCGTCCTCCACCGCCTGCAGGAGGTCGTCGGCTTCGTCTGAGACCTCAAAGTCAGCGTCGCGCGAGACTCTGAACAGGTCATAGCTGAGAATCTGCAGGCCCGGGAACAGCAGCCGCAAATGCTTGGCGATGATGTCCTCGAGGGGAATGAACGTGTCCTTGGAGATCTCGACGAACCGGGGCAGGACCTCCTTGGGCACCTTGACCCGCGCGAACGCCTCGTGGTCGAGATCGGGGTCGTGCACGCGAACGAGCAGGCTCAGTGACAGATTGGATATGTAGGGGAACGGTCGTCCTGGGCCAACCGCCAGCGGTGTTAGCACGGGGAAGATCTGCTCCCGGAAGTGTCGCTCGAGCGCGTCCGCCGGAGCGCCCGACTCGTCGCAGCTGACAATCCGGATTCCACCCTCGGCCAGTTCGGGCCGGACGACCTCGGAGAACTGGCGCGAGTGGCGGCGGTCAAGCTCGCGCACCCGCTCGGCAATGCTCTCGAGCACCTCGGTGGGGGCGAGCCCGTCCGGACCCCGGGCATCGATTCTGGCATCGACCTGATCGTGCACGCCGGCCACCCGGACCATGAAGAACTCGTCCAGGTTGGTGACGAAGATGGCCAGGAACTTGACTCGCTCGATCAGCGGCAGCGACTCGTCCTCGGCGAGCTGCAGCACGCGGTCGTTGAAATCGAGCCACGTCAGCTCGCGATTGACGTACAGCTCGGGGTCGGTGAGGTCGATCGGCTGGGACGCCTCATCGGTCGCCGTCGCCGTCGGCTGGAGCGACTCGGTCGCGGGATCGTTCATGCCACCCTCTCGTCGGACATCGCGATTGCGCTGAGATCTCCGGGCCGCAGCAGCGCGACGAGCTCGCCCTTGGCGATTCCCGCCAGACCGCCCTTGCGCATCCGAGCCTGCACCCCGGTAAGGTCGTGAAGTGTGAGCGAGAAGGAAGGATCGTGCCCGACCAGCAGCACGTCGCCCCGGCCGGCGGTCAGCGCCTGCACATCGAACGGCTCGCCGGCGAGCCGCGGCTCGATCGCGACCTCGACGCCCAGTGGCTCGCACGCGCGCTGAGCGGTCTGGAGCGCCCGAAGCTTGGGGCTCGACAGGCACACGTCGATATTCGTGCCCAGAGCACTCAGGGCGTGTCCTACCGCTTCGGCCTGGCGGATGCCTCGTTCGTTGAGCGGGCGTTCGTCGTCAGGAAATCCGTCCGCGGCTTCAGCATGGCGCAGCAACCAAATCATGCATCAACTGTACGCTGGATCGGCAGCCACTACCCGACGGGCTGGCACGGCGGGTGGCCACGGCACGTCGTGCGCATGCGCTCGTACTGGCCGGGAAGCACCCCCACGATCTGCTCGACATTGTCGAGCAGGCGCGCGGCCCGGCGGCGCTCGCCCCAGCGGTCCTCCGCTTCGGCCATTACCAGCAACGTGTCGATCGCATCGCGATGCTCTGGATCGGTCGGCCAGGCGGGAGTCGTCGGAGTTGTGGTCACGACGGACAAGGTAGGGCGATCACATGAGGCCTGTGTGACGGTTCGGTTAAGCGCCCCGCCCAGGCCTATCCAACCCTGACAGAACCTGCGCAGATCTGATCATCTCAGCCGATCAACAAGCGGCGCCCGAACACGCGCTGGAATGCCTCGCCGTCGCCGTAGCGCTCGACGCTCCAGCGCGGGAGCGTGAGATCGCCGCCGGCCTCCAGGTGCAGGTCCACGCCATGACCGTTGGCGCGCAGCTTGGCCTCCGACACCGATTGGTCGCGACCGCGCTCCAGGTGCTCGGCGAGCCGCAGGACCACCGAGCAGCGGTCGAGCAGCGCCTCGTCGCCAGCGTGAGCGAGCGGTGCCAACTCGCCCAGCTTCGGCACCCCCTTGCGGTGGTAGCGGCTCATCTGAGCGATCAGGGCACGTTCGCGCGGGTCGAAGCCCGGCAGCTCGGCGCTGACGATCAGGTAGCGCGAATGCTTGTGGTGGTCGTCGTAAGAGATGGTCATGCCGACGTCGTGGAGCATCGACGCGGCCCACAGCAGCTCGCGCTCGTCCGGTTCGGGGTCGAACAAGCCGCCGGCCACGAGCGAGTCGAACATCTGGAGCGAGAGCCGAGCGACGTGCTCGACGTGCGCCATGTCGGACTCGTATTGGATCGCCAGGTTACGCACAGCGGTCTGGCGGACGTCGTCGAACAGCGGCTCGCGGCCGGCCAACAGCGTTCCGGCGAGGAACACCCCGTCGCGCAGGCCGGCCTCGGTCACCTCGATGCCGTCGAAGCCGCCGACCTCGAGCACCGTCTCGAAGACCAGCGCGGCGGCGAGGATGATGTCGCCTCGGCCCGGCTTGATCCCCGGGACCGTGCCGCGTTCGGAGATCGGCAGCGACGCGAGTATTTGCACCAACTCGCCGATCGCCTTACGCGTGATCACGAAGCCCTGGACACCGAGGTCGATCGAATGGGCGGCCTGCTGGGCCGCCGCGGCGAGGTTGCGCGCTGCACCCCCCAAGCCCACCAACCGCTCCCCTGAGCGGCTCAGCCAGTCGAGGTCAGCAAGCGATTCGCGGACATGGGCGCGGACGCGCGCCAGGTCCTTCTTCCTGGCCGGGCCACCGCCGGGAAGAAACTGCTCGGTGAGGCGAACCGCGCCGAGCGGAAACGAGACCATTTCCTTGGCGCGACGGTCGCTCACATGGATCAGCTGCATGCTGCCGCCGCCCAGATCGAGGACGACCCCTTCGCTCACCGTGCTCGTGTTGATCGCAGCGACATAACCGAAATAGGCCTCGTCCTGTGCGGAGAGGACCTTGATCGTCATGCCCGTCCCCGCTTTGGCGCGGGTGAGGAACTCCGCTTGGTTGGTGGCGTCGCGGATCGCGCTCGTCGCGACCGCGTGGACGTCCTGGCTGGCGAGCCGGTTGGCGCTGCAGAAGCGCTGAAACACCGCGAGCGTTTCCAGCCCGCGCTGCATCGCCTCCTCGCTGAGGCGTCCCGACGCGCCGAGGCCGGCGCCGATGCGCACCGTCTCATAGAGCTCGTCGGTGCGCTTCCACCATGCCCCGGGCACGTAGGTGAACACGACCAGGCGCCACGAGTTGGAACCCAGGTCGATCACCGCAACCTGGCGGTTGGCATGCTCGGAGTTCCAGGCGGCGCGGGTGGTTCGCCAGCTCACGGCTGCATGATGCGCGCAGCCGCGGACGTTTCGCCGAGCGGCAGCGCGCTAGCGGCTGCGGGCGCCGACCGAGGCGGAGGCCGGGCGGGCCGGAGAGGGCGCGACCGGGTTACCTGTACTCGGGCTGGTGGGGCCGAGCACGTAGCGCGTTGCGGCCCCGATGAGCAGCAGCGTCAGGATCACCGCGCTCGACGCGCACCATTCGCAGATCGCGTGGATCGAGAACAGCTCGCGGTAGGTCAGGTAGGCGCTGAAGCCGAATCCGATCACGGTCAAGCCGAGCGTCGCCAGCCGGGTTTCTTCGCGATCGGGGGCGAGGAGGCTGGCCAGGATCGCGATGTAGCCGATCAGTCCCATCAGCGCGACGGGCACGCCCGCCAGGCGCGACCACTGCGAGGTCTGCACCTTGATGCACGAGCCGCCTGCGGTGCACACCGGCTGGATGCCCGAGTAGTGCACGTAGGTCAGGTAAATGGCCACGCCCAACCCGACGAGGCTCAGCCCGATCATCACTCGGCGCAGCGTGCTGGAGCTCACTGACGTCCGTCCGTCGGCGATCTCATCGGCGCGCGATCACGCGACCTTCTGGATCGTCTGCTGCAGCTGTGCATAGGTCGGCACCGCTTCACTGGGCGTGGCCTGCCCCTTGGGCCCCTTGAAGATCAGCGTCGGCGTGCCGCTGACTCCGATTGCGGTGCCGGACTGCACGTCGGCCTGCACCTGGTTGACCAGCGCTGGGTCGTTGCGGTCAGATTGCCACTTGACCAGGTTCAGGCCCGGGATCTGCTTTGCGAGCCCTTGGAGGTAGGCCTCGGTCACATAACCGCTGTCCTCCTGGCCTTGCTCGTGATAGAAGAGCTCAACGTAGTTCCAGAACTTTTGTTGGTTTCCGGCCGCCAGCGCCGCGACCTGCTGAAGTTGGAAGGTGGTCGCGTCCGGGGTAGCGGTCTGGAACGCCTTGTAGACGACCTGCACCTTGCCCGCGCGCACCTCGTTGGCGACCAGCTGCGGGAATGAGGTGAGTGTGAACTCCTGGCAGATCGGGCACTCGAGGTCGCCGTAGTAGGTCAGCGTGACCGGCGCCTTGGGGTTTCCGAGGCGCGCGCCCGACTGCGGGATACCGGACAGCAGCGTCTCTACCTGGGTCTTGGTCGTTGACGCCTGTGCGCCCGTCTTGAGGCCGCTGGAGCTACTGCTGCCGCTGCTGGAGATGGCAATCGCGACCGCCACGAGGGCCAGCGCCCCCAGCACGACGCCACTGACCATCTTCAGGCGCCGATCGCGCCGTGCGCGCTCGGTGCGCGCCTGCTCCTCGGCCAAGCGCCTTGCGCGTGCTTCTTCCTTTTGCTTGGTGCGAGAGGCCACTGAGGAGCTTGTACGAAGGCTAACGGCGCCGCCGCTTAGGCGAGGGCGCCCCGTACAAGGAGGATAGCGACGACGAGCGCCGCCACGCCGCAGCAGATCGCGACCACCGCGCCGGCGCGATCGCCGGACCGCTGACCGCGCCGCCCGAGCTCGAGCCTGTGCCGGCGAGGGCGATGCCGCCGAGCAGCGCTGCCGAAGGGCGTGCCTTCATCGCAAGGCCGCCTGCAGCGCCTGGGTTGCGCCGTTGACGCCGAACGCGCCTTCGAGGCGCGCCGCGATCACTCCCTGGCGATTGATCGTGAACAGCCACGGCTCGGTCTCGAGATGGAACGCCTTCAGCTGCGGGCGGAGGCCCTTGGAGGGCTGGTTGTTCGCGTAGACCTCCTCATGGATGAAGCTGATCCGGTTGGCGAACTCATGCTGGAGCTGGACCATGATGTCGGTGACCGGTCCGCACACCTTGGAGATGCAGAACTGCGGAGTCGAGAACAGGAGCGCGACTGGGCGCTTACCGAGCACCTGGTTGAAGGACACAGCGTGCATGCTCTCCGGAGGCAGGCGCGTCGTCAGCAGCGCGATGTCCCCGTGCACGGTGGCCGGGGTGTCGGTGGCGATGGCGGGTGGGCGCTGCCCCACATTGGGGATCAGCGACGACGCCGCAACGGCGATTTCGCCCGGCGATCCGATCAGGCCCTTGTCCGTACGCGTCAGGGCGAGGATCGTGTAGATGCCCGCGTGGGCGACTGGCACCTCGGTAGCATAAATCGCTTGGATCCCACCTGGACCGGAGTTCTGTTGGCTGCGGTATTGGGGCGCCACCCCCATCGGGTCGTCGGGGGCGAGGAACGGGCCCTCCGCCGGCGCGTTGGGGCTGGTGGAGATGTAGATCGCCGTCGGCGCGTAGACGTATGCCCCCGACCTGGCCGTCAGCCCGAACGCGAGCCGGCGCGTTCCCGGCGTGAAGGTGCCGGTGGCGGCGCCGAGCTGCGCGCTCGATTTCACCAGCGCGCCGAGCTGCTGGAGCGTGCGCCCGTGCGCCGAGGGGAACTCGCTCGCCCGCGGGTGCTCGGCGGCCGGAAGTTCGGCCACGGCGGGGGGCAGAACCGGGGCTGAGGCGGTGGTCGTAGTGCTCGACTGCGTGGTGGCGTTCGACGCGCTTGAGCTAGCCGACTGGCTCGCGGCACTGGAGGTCGGGGTGGTGGACGAGGAGCCACAGGCGGCCAGCACGAGCGCGGCCGCCAGCCCCGCCGCAGCGACGCGTGCGCGAATCAATGGGCTGGGCTGCACGGGTCAGAGCGTACAGTCGCTGACACCTGGGGGCGCCGCCTGCCGTCAGCGGGCGGTGGGGAGCGATTCGGGCTTCCTGCTCGCTCTTTGCACGTGAAGATCTTGTAACCATGGTCAACAAAATCGAAGGCTCCGTCGATCTGTGCATTAGAGTCCGCGGCATGTCGCCCGAGTCCAGCGGCGCGCCACCGGCAGCCCCGGCAGCGGCGCAGCGCTCGCAGCATCGGCTCCGGCTGGCGGTCATCGACCGCGACACCGGTTTCATCCAGGTTCTGGGCAACCGGCTCGATTCGCTGGGCTGGGATCATCGCGCGCTGGCCAGTCCGGTGACCGTGGATGCGCTGGTGGTGATGCGCCTCAACGCGCTCGTCCTCGACATGGCCGTGCTCGGGCCGGGCAGCTGGGACTATCTCGAGCGCGTGTGTGCCCGTCTTCCCGGCTTGGCGGTCATCATCTGCACCGGCCCCTCGTCGGTGGCCCAGCGCGTGCGCGGCCTGCGACTCGGGGCCGACGCCTGGATCACGAAGCCGTGCCATGCGGAAGAGCTGATTTGCGTGATCGAAGCCGCGATCCGTCGGCACCGTCGCAACGAGATGCCGGCGGTGGTGGCGGCCGCGCAGGTCGGCGAGATCACGGTGCGTCCCGATCTCTATCAGGCCTACGCGGGCGAGCTGAGCCTCGAGCTGACCGCGCGGGAATTCGAGATCCTGCATCTGCTCTCCCAGTCTGATCGGGTCCTGCGCCGGGAGGAGATCTACGAACGCGTGTGGGGATACGCGATGGCGCACGGCGACCGCTCAGTTGATGTGTTCGTTCGCAAGCTGCGCCAGAAACTCCGAGCTGCGTCTTCGCAGTGGAGCTACATCCATACGCACTTCGGCGTTGGGTACCGGTTCGCCCCCGAACGCGAAGGCGCGGCAGCCGGACATGAGGGGGCTCCGGCTCTGGTTGAGCCAGACGCCGATCTCCAGCACGCTCTGTCTGGCTGACCGGTGATGGCGCCCGCGCGGCGCTTGAGGGGGAGTGTCCGTGCGCGTCGAGTTCACAGCTTCTTTACATCTGCGTCACGGCTCGGTAACGCCTTGACGGGCTGGCTCCAGCAGCATCTGCTGGCACATGGCGGCCATCGCTCAGTCGCAACATGAGGTTCTGCAGGTGGGCCCGCTGGAGGTCCTGCCTGAGGAGCATCTCGCGCGGGCGGGTGGGCGGGCACTGACGCTCTCCATCCGAGAGCTGCGGCTGCTGACCGAACTGGCGCGTCGCGCGGATCGGATCATGGCTCGCGAGGAGTTGTTCAGCCTCGTCTGGGGGCGTGAGATGCGGGCCGGTGACCGTTCGGTCGACGTGTATGTACGCAAGCTCCGGGTCAAGCTCGATGACGCGCTTCCGGCCTGGCTGTTCATCCACACCCACTTCGGTTTCGGCTACCGGTTGTCGGCCGAGTGCAAACAGCACGACAACGATCGGTTCACAACTGAATAACACCGCCGGTTCCGATTGCACAGAAACTCTGCCGGACATCGAGTAACCAAGGAGATGACTGTGAGTACACGTCGCGTTAGCGCGGTCGCCATCGTGGTGGCCGCACTCGGAATCGCAGCCTGCGGTTCGAGCAGTTCGAGCTCAAGCTCGAGCGCCGCTGCACCTGTGTCGAGCGCATCGAGCAGCGCCAGCAGCAGTAGCAGCAGTGGTGCTTCAGGGACCATCAACGGTGCCGGGTCGACCTTGGCCGCGCCCATCTATCAGCAATGGGGCGCGACGCTGGCCAAGTCGGGTCTGACGGTGAACTTCAACCCCGTCGGCTCGGGCGCGGGCGTGGCTCAGCTCCAGGCGGGGACGGTTGACTTCGCGGGTAGTGACCCGGCGCTGAAGCCCTCTGAGCAGGCCGCAGCCAAGGGCCCAGTGCTCGAGTTCCCGGTCGCGTTCGGCGCCATCACGGTGTCCTACAACCTTCCGGGCATCAAGAGCGGGCTGAAGCTCGACGGCCCGACTCTGGCCGACATCTTCAGCGGCAAGGTCAAGACCTGGAACAACTCGGAGATCACTGCGCTGAATCCGGGCATGAGCCTGCCCAGCACGGCGATCACGGTCATTCATCGCTCCGACTCTTCGGGCACCACAGACGGATTCACCACGTACCTATCCGACGTCAGCCCGACGTGGAAGTCGTCGATCGGGGCGGGCAAGGACGTCAAGTGGCCGACCGGGACCGGCGCGGCGAAGAACTCAGGCGTCGCGGCAGCCATCAAGCAGACCTCGGGAGCGGTTGGCTACGTCGAGCAGGCCTACGCGCTGGAGAACGGCTTCACCTACGCCTCGGTGAAGAACTCGGCCGGGACCTACGTCCTGCCGACCATCCCGGCGACCTCGGCGGCAGCGGCGGGCGTCAAGACCCCGGCGAACCTCGCCATCTCGACAATCAACTCGCCGGCCCCGACCGCCTACCCGATCGTGTCGCAGACGTTCCTGATGGCCTACCAGGACATGTGCAAGGCCGGCGTGAGTCAGTCGGTGGCCAGCGCAGTGAAGCGGTTCTTCACGTACGCGTTCGGGCCCGGGCAGGTGACACTGGGGGCCGGCTCAGACCAGCTCCCCTACGCGCCACTACCGGCGTCCCTGGCGGCCAAGGTCAACAAGCGGCTCGCCTTGTTCACCTGCAATGGCTCGCCGCTCTCGTAAGGACACCTAGGTGGAGGCAAGCGCCCCACCGGTTGCCGGCGGCCGCTCGACTCTCGGGCGGTCGCCGCTGGGCCGGCTACCGGACCAGATCATGCAGGTCGGGCTGACCGCCCTGGCGGCGGGCATCCTGCTCCTGCTGGCCTATTTCTTCATCCGCCTGATCGGCGAATCTACCGACGCGCTGAGCAAATTCGGTCTCAGCTTCGTCTTCGGCAACGACTGGGATGTCTCGCGTCTGACCTTCCATGGCGCGCCCCTGCTGTTTGGGACGATCGTCACGTCGGTGATCGCGCTGATCATCGGCGTTCCCATCGCGGTGGCGACCGCATTGTTCCTAACCGAGCTGTGTCCCCGGCGCGCCCGCGGCCCGCTGTCGATGCTGGTCGACCTGCTGGCCGCGGTGCCCTCGGTCGTCTACGGACTGTGGGGGGTCTTCGTTCTCATCCCGCGGCTGCTTCCGGCGGAGAAGTGGGTAGCCAGCACGTTCTCGTTCATCCCGTTCATCGGCGGCCAGGTCAGCGGTCCCAACTATTTCATCGCTGGGCTGATCCTGGCGATCATGATCCTGCCGATCGTCTCGGCGATCTCGCGCGAGGTGATCGCCACCGTCCCGTCTGAGCACAAGGAGGCGGCGCTCGCGCTCGGAGCGACGCGGTGGGAGATGATCCGGATGTCGGTGCTCCCCTACGCGCGTCCAGGCATCACGGGCGGCGCGATGCTGGGTTTGGGCCGCGCGATTGGCGAGACGATCGCCGTGGTGCTCGTGATCGGCGACGCGCCGGTGATCGGGCACTCGATCTTCTCCCAGGGCTACTCGCTGGCGGCGGTGATCGCCAACGAGTTCGGCGAGGCGGCCGCCACGCCGATCCACAGCTCGGCGCTGTTTGCGGCCGGACTGGTGCTTTTCGTCCTCACGCTGATCGTCAATATCTTCGCTCGTTGGTTCGTCGCTCGCGGCCTGCGCAACCAGCGAGACAACGATGCAACGGGCGTCACCGTCGCCGCCGAGCCCGCGGGAGATGCGGCATGAGCGAGATCGGTCAGACCACGATCCCGCCGATCAGCGGTCGTCGCCGCCGCACCGACAGCACGATGCGAGGGCTGCTGCTGCTGGCGACGTTAATCGCGCTCGTGCCGCTGGTGCTGGTCATCTACTACCTGCTCTACAAGGGCCTCAGCTCGTGGAGCAGCAGCTTCTTCACCACCGACCCGAACGGCGAATTCTTCGGCAATCCGGGCGGGGTACGCAGTGCCATCCTCGGCACCCTGGAGATCGTTGCGCTGGCGACGCTGATCTCGGTGCCGATCGGCATCGGCGTGGCCCTGTACCTGACCGAATACGGCAAGCAGTCCTGGTTTGCCAACCTCGTGCGGTACTTCATCGACGTCATGACCGGTGTGCCGTCGATCGTGTTCGGATTGTTCATCTACATCGTCCTCGTGCTCGGGAAGGTGGGGGGAACCGGATTCGCCGGCTGGAAGGGCTCGGTCGCGCTCGCGCTCCTGATGCTCCCGATCGTCACGCGGTCCTCCGAAGTCGTGCTGCTCCTCGTTCCCGGCAGCCTGCGCGAGGCGGCGCTGGCACTGGGCGCGCCGCGGTGGCGGGTGGTCACGCGGATCGTGCTGCCGACCGCGCGGACCGGGCTGGTCACCGGCTCGCTGCTGGCGATCGCGCGCGGCATGGGCGAGACCGCGCCGCTGCTGTTCACGACCGCCGGAGCGTTTGCGGTCACAGCTAACCTCAACCAGCAGATGAATGCCCTGCCGCTGCAGATCTACAACGACATCCTCTCGCCCCGCGCCGTGGTGGTCAGCCGCGCCTGGGGCGCCGCGCTGACGCTCGTCGCGCTCGTCCTGATCCTCAACCTGGTCGCCCGCGCCGTTTCCCGAAGGAGCAGCATGGCATGATCCCGCCAGAAACCACGAGCAAGGAACCGAGCCACATGTCCACTGCCGGGGGCCCGCCCGAACAAGCGGAGGCTGCGCCTGACGTCTCGGCGCTTGGCGTTCGAGAGGGGACCGGGCACGCCATCAACGTCAAGGATCTTCGCGCCTTCTACGGCTCACAGGAAGCCGTCAAGGGGGTTGAGATCGAGTTTCCGCCCAACGAGGTGACCGCGATCATCGGGCCTTCGGGCTGCGGCAAGTCGACCATGGTGCGCTGCATCAACCGAATGCACGAGGAGATTCCGGGTGCGCGGGCCACGGGCAGCGTGACCCTGGACAAGCTCGACGTGTACGCATCCGACGTTGACGTGACGTCTGTGCGCCGCCTGATCGGGATGGTGTTCCAGAAGCCCAATCCGTTTCCCACCATGTCGATCTTCGACAACGTGGCGGCGGGCTTGCGCCTGACTGGCACCAAGAGTGACAACCTGCGCGAACGGGTGCACAAGTCGCTGCAGGCGGTCGGGCTGTGGGCCGAGGTCAAGGATCGCCTGAGCCAACCGGGGATCGGCCTGTCCGGCGGGCAGCAGCAGCGCCTGTGCATCGCCCGGACGATCGCGGTCGAACCCGAGGTGATCCTGATGGAC
>Ga0302325_10027443_pt1 | contig 11803 bp, 8 predicted proteins | sample Palsa_T0_2_FD_201948 | JGI IMG/M metagenome (GOLD analysis project Ga0302325, IMG submission 201948) | Peat permafrost microbial communities from Stordalen Mire near Abisko, Sweden - Palsa_T0_2 | ecosystem: Environmental > Terrestrial > Soil > Palsa > Peat permafrost | place: Sweden: Abisko... | reverse complement strand
TTGGGCGGCGGCGATCGCCTGCCCGCAAGGAGTGCTTATGCCTGAAAAAGTTGTACTCGCTTACTCGGGGGGACTCGACACCTCCATCATTATTCCCTGGCTCAAGGAGAATTACGCGTACAGCGTCATCGCGATGGTTGGCGATGTGGGTCAGGGCGACGACATTGAAGCCGTGGTCGAAAAGGCTTACGCCACGGGCGCAAGCAAGGTAGTCGTCGAGGATCTCCGCGAAGAGTTTCTGACGGGCTACGTCTTTCCGGCGCTCCGGGCAGGGGCGGTGTATGAACACAAATATCTGCTAGGCACGTCGCTGGCGCGTCCTGTAATCGCGAAGCATCAAGTCGAAGTCGCTTTGCGCGAGGGGGCAACAGCTTTGGCGCATGGCTGTACAGGCAAGGGAAACGATCAGGTTCGGTTTGAGTTAACGTATCAGGCTCTTGCGCCCGAACTGAAGGTGATTGCGCCCTGGCGGGAGTGGTCGTTGAAGTCCCGCGAGGATTGTCTTGATTACGCGGAGCAGCACGGTATTCCAGTAGCGGCGAGCCGGGAGAAGATTCACAGCCGCGACCGCAATCTTTGGCACCTCAGCCATGAGGGCGGTGAACTGGAGGATGCCGCGAATGCTCCGCTGTCGACGACGTGGCAGATGACGCGCTCGCCCCAGGACGCGCCGGACAAGAACGAGCAGGTGACGATTGGATTTGAAAAGGGATCTCCGGTTACGGTCGATGGCATGAAGCTTGATCCCGTGTCGTTGGTCGAGCTGCTGAATGAAATTGGATCTCGCAACGCCATCGGCCGCGTAGACCTGGTGGAGAATCGTTTCGTGGGTATCAAGTCGCGTGGGTGTTATGAAACTCCGGGTGGAACCTTGCTGATCGCGGCGCATCGCGAACTGGAGGCGCTGTGCCTGGAGCGCGAGGTCGCGCACTTCAAGCAGCACGTCGCACTGAAGTATGCGGAACTGGTTTACTTCGGATTGTGGTTCACGCCGCTGCGCGAGGCGCTCGACGCTTTTGTCGCCAGCACGCAAACCGAGATAACTGGCAGCGTGAAGTTGTCTTTATATAAAGGAAATATTTCGGTGGTGAGTCGCGAGTCCGAGCACTCGCTCTACCGCACCGATCTCTCGTCGTTCACCATGGGTGAAGGTTACGACCAGAAAGATGCGGCGGGCTTCATCCGAATTCTCGGACTCCCCTCGCGCACGCGCGCCCGCGCTCGTACGGAGGTTGCGCGATGAAGATGTGGTCGGGCCGCTTCCGGCAGCCCCTGGATCGGCAATTCGAGCGCTGGCAGCGGTCGTTCGATTTCGACCGCCGTTTGCTGAGCTACGAACTGGCGGCAAGTGCGGCCCATGCCCGCGCCCTCAAAGACACCGGTGTTCTGTCGTCGGATGAACTCATCAGCATTCTCGAAGGACTGCAGCAGATTGGTGCGATGGCGGCAGCGTCCAAGGGTTTGGTTGAGGACGACGAAGCCGAGGACGTGCATCACTTCGTTGAGAAGCAGCTGGTAGCACGGATCGGCGATGTGGGGTACAAGTTGCACAGCGGGCGCAGCCGGAACGAGCAAATCGCAACCGATCTGCGTCTCTACGTGCGCGCGGCGATTGATCATCTGCGGAAGGAACTGGCCGAGGTCTGCCTGGTGTTTACCGATCGCGCCGAACAGGCCAGCGCTGCCGCGATGCCGGCTTACACGCACTTGCAACAAGCCGAGCCTGTGCTGGTTGCGCATTGGCTGTTGGCCTATGTCGAAATGTTCTTGCGCGATGCCGATCGCCTTGCTGATTGCCGCAAACGTCTCAATGTTTGCCCGCTGGGATCCGGAGCCGTGGCCGGCGCGACCTTGCCGCTTGATCGCGCCTTCATGGCAGAGGAACTCGACTTCGCTGCTCCGACGGCGAACAGCATAGACGCCACGAGTGACCGCGATTTCGTTCTTGAGTTGGTTCACGTACTTTCGCTGCTGAGTCTGCACTTGAGCCGGTGGGCGGAGGAGATGATCATTTTCTCCTCGCAGGAGTTCGGTTTTGTGCAGTTGCCTGAGCCTTATTCAACAGGCAGCAGCGCGATGCCTCAGAAGAAGAATCCGGATCTTCTGGAACTGGTCCGGGGCAAGACCGGCCGCGTGATCGGAAGCGCAACCGCACTTATGGTTGCTCTGAAAGGCTTGCCGCTGGCTTACAACAAAGATTTACAGGAGACGCAGGAGCCGCTGTTCGATGCTACGGACACGGCGCTGGCTCTACTGCCGCTGGTCGCGGGCTGGATGAAGGCTGTCGAGTTCGACCACCAGCGTATGAACGAGGCTGCGCAGTCAGGATTCCTGAATGCGTGGGCAGCCGCGACTTATCTGGTCCAGCGCGGCGTTCCTTCGCGATTGGCTCATGAACAGATCGGCAGGGCCGTAAAACTCTGCGTCGAAAAGAATTGTGAGCTTCAAGATTTAACGCTCGACGAACTGCGGGCTCTGAATCCTCTATTCGATGAGCGCTTTTATGAGTGTCTGAAGCCAGCGTCGGTGTTGGCGATGCACGATGTTTTCGGTGGTACTGCGCCAGCGCGAGTGCGGCAGGGAATCGTGGCGGCGAGAAAGAAAATCGAGTCTGTGCGCGAGGAGGTCCATGCGCACGCGTAAAGCCATTTTGCCCGATGCGAGGCACATCCACGAGCTGATCTCCAGCTATTCAGGCGACGGTACCCTGCTCCCCCGCACGCTGGCTGAGATTTGCGAGAACGTCCGGGACTTTGTCGTTCTGGAAAATGAAGGCCGCATCATTGGATGCGGTGCGCTGCATCTTTACGGCACGCACCTGGCAGAGATTCGTTCGATCACAGTGGATCCTCGAACCCAGGGTCAAGGTGGAGGCAGCCGGCTGATGAAGGCTTTGATGGCTGAAGCGAAGCGGCATCGCGTCGATTGCATCTGCCTGTTCACACGCGCTCCGGAATTCTTTGCGCGTCAGGGATTCGAGATGGCGCGGCGCGAAGACCTTCCCGACAAAATCTACAAGGACTGCCACGTCTGTCCCAGATTTAACAACTGCGATGAAGTCGCCATGGTGCGAGGCAAGCTTCCTACGTTCGCTATCCTGCCGGAGCCGCCGAACTGGCTGGTGAAGCTGCAGACGCAATAGAGAAACGCAGCCTTTTCCGAAGATCACGGTCATTCCGCCCTCACGGCGCTGCGATGCTAGAATGCCGAGGGCGGAGCCCACCATGTCTATCGCGACACCGAACCGTACTAGCGCAGTTTCCTCCGATGCGTCATCCTCCCATACGGGGCCGCTGGCGGTAGTAACCACGCTGTTTTTCATGTGGGGATTCCTTACTTGCCTGAATGACATTCTCGTTCCCCACCTGAAGCCCATTTTTGACCTGAATTACAAAGAGGTAATGCTGATTCAGTTTGCTTTCTTTGGAGCATATTTCCTTTTCTCCATACCTTCGGCAAAGATCGTGGACTGGATTGGCTATCAGCGCTCGATGGTGGTGGGCTTGCTCACCATGGGAGCGGGCGCCTTTTTGTTCGTGCCTGCCGCCAGCGTACCGTCGTTCCCATTGTTTCTGGTCGCGCTGATTGTCCTTGCTGCCGGCATCACCTGCCTGCAGGTAGCGGCGAATCCCTACGTGACGGTGCTGGGCAGGCCCGAAACCGCGTCGAGCCGACTTAACCTCACACAGGCATTTAATTCCCTGGGAACGTTTCTGGCTCCTTTCTTCGGCGGCGTTCTGATTCTGAGTGCGACTCCGAAGAGTATGGAGGAGATACGAGCGCTGGCTCCGAGCGCACTGCATGCCTATCGCTTGCACGAGGCCGCTACAGTCAAGATGCCCTATGTGGGATTGGGCATCACTCTCGTGGTTTTGGCAGCCGCGATCGGCAGTTTCAAACTGCCAAAAATTCCCCATGCTCAGCACCAGATCGGCGAAAAGGTGAACGATTCCATCTGGCGTCACTCGAACTTGATCTTCGGCGCAATCGGCATTTTCGTATACGTTGGGGCCGAGGTCTCCATCGGAAGCTTTCTGGTGAACTATTTCGGTCAGCCTGAAATTGGCGGACTTACAGAAAAGGTCGCGGCAAGCTTCGTCGCCTTTTACTGGGGCGGTGCGATGGTCGGGCGATTCATCGGATCGGGCCTGCTGCAGAAAATGAGCACCAGACAGTTGCTTGGCATTTGTGCTGTCTGCGCTGCTGCGCTCGTGACCATCTCGATGTTGTGCACCGGGCACACTGCCATGTGGAGCATCATCCTCGTGGGCTTTTTCAATTCCATCATGTTCCCGAGTATTTTCACGCTTGGCGTGGCGGAGCTTGGCCCCTTGACCGGCGACGGCTCAGGAATCATGATCATGGCGATCGTTGGCGGAGCCCTTATCCCACTTGCGCAGGGCGCAATCGCCGACAGGATTGGAATTCACCATGCATTCTTTCTGCCGGTGATTTGTTACCTTTACATCCTATATTTTGCGCTAAGCGGTTCTAAACCGAACAGCGAGCGCCGCGCCCGCGTATAGCGAACCTTCCGGCCTTTACGAAGTTGCAAGGCTGGCTTTCTGGGCGCCTTCGAAGTGCGCTTCAATCTCTTCCAGTGTCTTGCCTTTTGTTTCTGGCAGAAACACCGCCGCCGTGATGAAGTAGACCACGGTGCAGGCCGCGAATCCCCAAAACATTGTTGAGTAGCCATATTTGCCGACCGTGGGCAGGAATACAGCCGCAATGCCGGTAGAAACCGCCTGGTTGAGCAGCAGCGCAATGCTCATCCCGTTCGAGCGAATGCGAGTCGGCATCAATTCGGAGAGCGCCAGCCACACGCAAACTCCTGGGCCGACGGCATAGAACGCCATGAACACGAACAAAGTCAGCGCGACCTTCCATCCACTGCTCTCGCTCGGAAGAGGAGTGATCAGTGCATTGTCGATTCTCAGCGGAGCGCTCCGCGCAGCATCAAGGTCGCCGAAGGGATTGGAAAAGAACGCCACCACTTTATTCGCCGGTACGCAGCTTTCACGGGTGATTTCGATCGGAGTCGCAGCGGTGTCGTCGGAACGCGCCGCTTTGGTCGCGGCACGGAAGTCTCCATAGGAATAGATGACCACCAACGAAGTAGGACGGTCGACGATTCGCTGCGCCGCATCTCCGGCTGCGCCCAGTAGCGTCTCGGCCAGCTTCTTGTCATAGGTGAGTGTGATTTTGTGATCCGGCGCCACCATGGACTGGACGACTCTTTTGGAGTCCACGCGCAGGCGTTCCGTCTGGCGGAAAAGCAGGCCGGTGCAGACGAGGGACAAAATAATTCCCGCCGTCCCCAGCGACAGCAGGAATTTTCTCCCCTTGCGGTCGACCAGCACGACGCCGCCAATGGTCACCAGGAAGTTGATGATCGTGAAAATGACGTAGCCCCAGTGCGCCTGAATATCGGAGAGGCCGCTCTGCAAAAGAATGTTGGTGTTATAGCCGATGATGGAGTTGATGCCCGTGGCCTGGTTGCAAGCAAGAATCACACACGCCAGCACAAAAGGAATCACGTATTTTCGGCGCAACAGCGATTCCTTCACCTTCGCGCCCATTGATCCGTGAGCCTTCTCCGCCGCGGCGGTTTGTTCCATTTCCCTGATTTCAAGATTTGCCTCCTCATTGGTCCGCGAGCGGAGGAGCGCAGCGTGAGCGGCGTCGCGTTTGCCGCGGCGAAACAACCAGCGTGGAGATTCCGCCACCATGAAGCTGCCGATGACGAACAATATGCCGGGTGGCAGAGAAACCCAGAAGATGCTGCGCCAGGCTGCATCTTTAAATGCGAAAAGCCTTGCGGGATCGCCGAGTTTCGCAACTTCCTCGACCCGAAAGCTGAAAAACATCCCAACAATGGCAGCCGTTACGATCCCGAGTGTCAGGAGCCACTGGAAAATGCCCGTGCCTTTGCCGCGACTCGATGCCGCCAGACACTCCGCTAAATACAGCGGGACGACTACACCGATCAAACCAGCGCTGACGCCCTGCAAAAGCCGGCCAAGAATCAACGGTTCATAACCATGAGAAAGTGCGATTACCGGAATGCTGACGACAAACAGCACACCACTGAGGGTCATCAGGAGCTTGCGGCCCATCCAGTCCGCGAGGACGCCCGCAAACAGAGTGGAGATGACGCTGCCGAGCAGCACAGCTGCGACTACGCTCGAAAGCTGGCCTGCATTCAACTTAGAAGTGGCTTCCAAGTATGGATAGGCGCCCGCAATGATGCCGACATCCACGCCATACAGTAAGCCGCCCAGACCTGCTACCAGCAAAAGGAAGCGGTTATAACTGGCCTTGTCGTTATGCGCCAAAGGCAGTCCTTTCACGAGAAATCCAGAAATATATTCCTCGGGAGAATACTACGGCAAACGGATTCGAGCGGAGGCTTTCTCGGTAGGCGGGTTCTTAGGGAGCGCAGACGCGATATGGTCGGAACTTATTCCGTCGATCTTGATCGGGATGGGATTCGCTCGACGACAGGTTACCAGTTCTGCGGTCGGAGCGGGAAGTGACGCCGGAGAGACGGTCGCGCGATTCCGCACGGCAGGGGCACCAAACGACATGAAAACGAGAGACCTCGAGCCCGGAAAACGAGTTGGCTAGGCGCCAACCTGGACGGACACTAACTCGGGGCTGCACCGCGAATTCTGGATAGACTTTACCGCGTCTTCCGCAGTGAACCTTCCCATGGCGAGGGCAAGCTTGCGGTTGGTTGTAGTCTGAATGGGCGTCCGGTCAATGCGCTGCACATATTCAGGAGCGCGGGTGCCGCTGCGGTTCACTCTCACAAGAAACTTTGTATTCTTCATGTTTTCCCCCGGCGAAGACGCTAAGCGCAGACACTAAACAACGCGGGACCGACCAAAGTCCCAATCGATTTGTAGTTCGTGGCGCGATTTACTCTTTCAAAAGCGCAACAGTTGGAAAGTTGACGGGCCGAATTGGTTCTGAAAAACCAGAAAGAGTAAAGGAGAGATAACTCCCTCAGCTATAACCATAGGCTGGTACCGTAGCTGTTGTCAACCTAACCATAGCTCCACGGCCCAGAGATGGACGAATCCAGGTGCCGCGCGATGCCACCTCAACCTGATTAGGGCTGCAAAATCTGTCTAGCCTGCGGATGAACCTGCTCGTGGTTGAGTTCGCTGGCGTCCCAGCCGCCGCCCAGGGCTTTCACCAGATAGACGGAGCTGACCATCTGCTGCCCCAGCAACTGCGTCTCCAGGCGTTCACTGCTCAGCAGGGTGGTTTGTGCTGTGATCACATCGAGATAACTGGTGACTCCGCCGATGTAACGATTGTTGGCGATCGTCAGCTCGCGGCGTGCATCTTCAACCGCCGCACCCTGCGTAGCCAACGCTTGCGAGAGCGTGCTCAGATTACTAATGCCATCTTCCACCTGCTGGAACGCGGTGAGCACGGCCTGGCGGTAGTTGGCTACGGACTGATCATAGGCGGCGCGCGCGGCCTCGAGGTTGGCGCGATTTCTTCCGCCCTGAAGAATGGGCTCAAGCGCGTCAGCGCCGAGCGACCAGAAAAGGCTGGGCGCATTGAGGAGTGAGGTAATGTCAGTGCTTTGCCATCCCCCGGAACCGCTTAGAGTAATGTGCGGATAGAAGGCCGAGCGCGCGATCCCGACCTGCGCGTTTTGATAAGCCATCATACGTTCCGCCGTGGAGACATCGGGCCGACGCTCCAGCATGTCGGATGGCACTCCCAGCGGCACTGGCGGCGGCGGGGCCTGCAAAGGCGCGACTGGCACGCTGACGCTGGGAGCGGCCTGACCCAGCAACACTGCAATCGCATGCTCATACTGCGCGCGCGACTGCTGCACCAGGGCGAGTTGCGACAGAGTGGAATCCAGCAGCGCGGCCTGCTGGGCAACTTCAAGTCCGCTGGCAATACCGCCGCTATGGCGGCTGTTCACCAGGTCCAATCCTTTACGCTGGTAGCCGACAGACTCCTGTACCACCTGAAACTCGGCATCCAACTCGCGGAGGGTGAAGTAGTCGGCGGCCAGTTCGGCGGTTAGCACCAGGCGCACGTTCTCAAGGTCTGCAGCCGTAGATTGCAATGTCGCATTCGCGGCTTCCACTGTATGCCGCACGCGTCCGAAGAGATCAGCCTCGTAGCTCACAGAGAACGGAATCGTGTAGACACTCTCCGTGTATGGAGCAACGGGCAGAACGGTCGGCACCTCGCCGTTTAGAGGGCGATTGCCAGAGCCGCGCTCACGTACCGCGCTGGGATCCGCCGAGAGCTGGGGGAACATGTCTGCCGTGGCCACGCGCGCCAGCGAGCGCGCCTGGTCTAAACGGTCACGCGCTGCTGCCAGAGACTGGTTCGCCTGCAGCAATTGCTGCTCGTAGGCGTCGAGCGCAGGATCGTGAAACACCTGCCACCATACACCCTTCGGGATCGTGTCCTTCGGCGCTGCTTCCTGCCACGGCGGTTGCGTCTTCCACGCATCCGGCGCAGGCGTGGGAGCTGAAGGCCGGCTGTAACGGGGACCGACGGTGCACCCGGTCGCAAGACCCAGCAGCGCAAGAGTTGCCAAGATTACGACTGGCTTCACTGCGCACTGCCTTTCTGCTGGTTCTGCGGAGATTCACCCGGCTGCGACTGGCTGGGCGCTGGTTCCGCCACGGTTACTTGCTGTCCGTCTTCAAGCGAATCTGGAGGGTTGATGACGATCTGGTCGCCGGGCGAGATGCCGCCGAGGATCTCCAGCGTAGCGCCGTAGTCGCGGCCAATGTTGATGCTCCGCAACTGCACCTTGTTGTCCGAACTGATGACAGCGACTTGCGGGCCCTGCGCACGAAATAACATCGCGTTCACCGGAACCGTAGCCGACGGCAAAATGCACCTCCCCGAACGAACCGGGCAATAAACGCCCGTCTTTATTCGGCACGTCGACCTCTGTCAACAGGGTGCGCGTCGCCGGATCAATGGCCTCCGCCGTACGTGCCACCTTGCCGAGGAACTTCTGGCCGGGGAACTCCTGCAGAGTCACGACGGCCTTGGCGCCCGCCTTTATCTCGGACGCGTAGGCCTGGGGCACGCTGGTATAAACTCGCAGCGGATCAATGCGCGCAATGTCAAACAGCTCGTGTCCGCCGGCAGCGCCTGCGCCGGCATTGATGAGCGCGCCGGGATCAACGGTGCGGCGGGTCAGCACGCCGGAGAACGGCGCGTAGATGTTCTTGAACCCCTCCAACTGCTGCAGCCGGCGAACGTTGGCGTCGGCCGCAGCCAGGTTAGCCTGGCTCTGCTTGTATCCGCTGGCCTGTTGGTCGGCCTCTTGCGCGGAAACGGAATCGGTTTTCCTTAGGTTCTCCCAGCGGTCGGCGGTGATTTTAGCCAGATCCATCTGCGCCAGGATTTGCTGACGGGTGGCGCGAGTGGAATCCAACTGCTGATCAACTTCGGGAGTATCGATCTTTGCCAGTAATTCGCCTTTCTCAACCCGGCTGCCGATGTCTTTGTACCACTGAATCAGGTAGCCGCTGGTGCGAGCGTAGATGGGAGACTCCACATACGCTTGCAGAGACCCGGGAAGCACAAGATCCTCGTCAGGTTTTTCCGCCAGCGGGTGAACGACAGCGACGGTCGGAATTGTTTCGCGCTCCGTCTCTTTCGCCAAAGCACGGTCGTGGGTCATATGAGCCCACAAAGTAAGCGCCCCGGCGATAATCAGCACCAGCAACAGCACCCCCACAATCGTCATCGCTTTGCGCGGAGGCGCCGGAGGAACCTCAGGCGGCTTCTGAATCCCCGGGGGCTGGTGGCGAGAGTGCTGCTGGATCTCGGCGATCTCCTCATCGCGCTGGGCCTGAGCACTCAGTGCATGAGGCTGCTCGCTTTCGCTCTGCGGCGGCGAATGCTGGTCGCGGCTCTGGTCGGGCCGTCCGGCATCGCCCGGTTCTTGCGGGGACTCGTTCTTTTTATTCATTGAATTCCAATTCCGTTCGACAACAGTTTATGTACGCTCGCATTTACGCCTGCTGCGCGCGCTTAGCTTCCCGCCTGCCATGGAAGATTGCGAACACGCTGGGCACAAAAAATAGAGTGGCAACCGTGGCGAACAGTAGTCCGCCGATCACGGCGCGGCCGAGCGGCGCGTTCTGCTCGCCGCCTTCACCAAGACCCAGCGCCATGGGAACCATCCCGATGATCATCGCCAGTGCGGTCATGACCACGGGGCGCATGCGCGTGTACCCCGCAGCGACGGCGGCTCGTACGGCGGGAATGCCTTCGTCCATCTGTTCGCGCGCAAAGCTGACCATGAGGATGGAATTGGCCGTGGCTACGCCCATGCACATGACCGCGCCGGTGAGCGACGGCACACTTAAGGTGGTGCGCGTCAGCAGCAGGAACCAGCAGATTCCAGCTAATGCTCCGGGAAGCGCAGCGATGATGATGAACGGATCGAGCCACGACTGGAAGTTGATGACGATCAGTAAGTAGACCAGCAGGATGGCGCCGATCAATCCCACGCCCAGCCCGATAAACGACGACCGCATGGTAACCACTTGCCCGCGCACCACAATGCGAGTGCCGCGCGGCAATTTTCCGTCGAACGTCTTTAGCACCTTGTTGGTATCCGCCGCGACCGCGCCCAGATCGCGATCCTGAGTGCTGGCGTAAACGTCGATGACCGACTGCACGTTGTAGTGGTTCACCGTCGCAGGCCGCACGATCGGAGTCAACTGCACCAGATTACCCATCAGTTGGGATCCCTGCGGTGAGCTTACCGGTATGGTCATCAGGTCTTGCATACTAGTCATGCGATATTGCGGCGCCTGCACAGCCACCTGGTAAGTAACTTCGTTGCGCGGGTTGAGCCAGAAATTGGGAGCCGTCTGGAAGCTGCCGCTCAACGCAACCAGCACGCTCTGAGCCACGTCGCGTGCCGTGAGTCCGACCTGCGTAACCCGTGTGCGATCAATGTCCATGTAGAGCGTAGGAAAGGAAAGCAACTGCTGCACGTGTACGTCTGCGGCGCCGGGAATATGCCGCATCTTGTTGGCGATCTGCTGCGCGATAAGATAACTGCTTCCCATATCTGTGCCGATGATCTGCACATCGATCGGCGCGGGCAGGCCGAAGTTCAAGATCTGGGTAACGATATCGGCCGGCTGGAAGAAAAACTCCACTCCCGGAAAGCGCTGCGGCAATACCTCGCGCAGGTGCCTCATAAGCCCCGCGGTGGGAGGGTGATGCTCCGGGTCGAGCGCGATCAGAATCTCGGCATCGCTGGTGCCAATCGTTCCGTTGGAACTGTAGGACTGGTTGATACCTGAATTGGGCAGTCCGATGTTGTCGAGTACCGTCTGCAATTGACCCTGGGGAATCTCCTGGCGCAGCGTGGCTTCGATTTCGTCGCAGAGCTTCGCTGTCTCTTCCACGCGCAGGCCGGGACGGGCGCGTACATGCAGACGCAACTGGCCCGCATCCACTTGCGGGAAAAAGTCTTGTCCCAGGAAGAAGAATAATCCGAGCGATAGCAAACAAAAGGCCAGGAACAAAAGCACGAAAACGCCGCGATGTTCGAGGGTGGTCTCCAGCAAAGCTTCGTAGCCACGGCGGAAGTCTTCGAACTTGCGCTCGAAGCCGCGCTGGAAGCGCCCCAGGAACGACTTGGGCGCTTCCGCACGATGCTCGTGGCCGCGCATGATGAACATGACCAGCGTAGGAATGAGGGTCCGCGACAGCAAGTAGCTCGCGAGCATGGCGAAGCTCACGGCCTCCGCCAGGGGCACGAACAGAAACTTCGCCA
>Ga0302325_10027442_pt1 | contig 11803 bp, 15 predicted proteins | sample Palsa_T0_2_FD_201948 | JGI IMG/M metagenome (GOLD analysis project Ga0302325, IMG submission 201948) | Peat permafrost microbial communities from Stordalen Mire near Abisko, Sweden - Palsa_T0_2 | ecosystem: Environmental > Terrestrial > Soil > Palsa > Peat permafrost | place: Sweden: Abisko... | reverse complement strand
CTCCGTGCAAGGAGATCCAGCCAGTTTGCAGCATCACAATATCGATGTGCCCGACATTCCGAGTGTGATGACCTTGGCGCAACCAGTGAGTAGCGATATTCAGATTTCGGTCACCCCGATGGATTTTAGGCGCTAGCGCATCATTCGCTACTCGGCTGGCGCGGCTGTGCGCGCCTACAGGGTTAATTCCGGCTTCTGCCGGATCTCCAGGCATCCTTTGCCCGTCGGCAAAAGCTTCCCTGGGTTGAAACAGCAAGTCGGATCGAACAGCGTCTTGAAATCCTTCATCAGATCCAGCGTCTCATCGCTGAACAACTGACTCATTAACTCCATTTTTTCCATGCCCACGCCGTGTTCGCCGGTGATAGAGCCGCCCACCGAAATGCAATATTGCAAAATTTCTTCGCCGGCCCGTTGGGCGCGTTTCAGGTCTCCCTTCTTACGCGGATCGAAGGGCAGAATCGGATGCATGTTGCCATCTCCGGCGTGAAACACGTTGCTGATCGCGATGTTGTGCTTCTTCCCAATTCGCTCTATCGCTTCTAGCGTATCGGCCACTTTGGTGCGCGGCACAACGCCATCTTGCACGTAATACGTTGGACTCACCCTGCCAATCGCGCCAAACGCGTTCTTACGCCCTTTCCAAAGCAGAAGGCGCTCTTCGTGGGTCTGCGCAATTCTGACCTCCGTCGCGCCACAGGCTCTGCAGACATCGTCGATTTTGACCGTGTCTTCTTCTACGCTTTCCACCAAGCCTTCTACCTCAATCAACAGAACCGCCGCCGCGTCTTTGGGGTAGCCTGCGTGCGTGGCGTCTTCCACCATGCGGATCATGGGGCCGTCCATCATTTCCAACGCCACTGGAACAATACCTCTGGCCGTGAGCTTGGCCACTGTGTCGCCGGCTTGCCTCACTGTTTTGTACACCGCCAGCATGGTCTGCACAGCTTCCTGCTTTTGCATGAGCCGTACGCCGATCTTCGTCACCAGCGCCATGGTCCCTTCCGAACCCGTCAGCAGGCCGACCATGTCATAGCCCGGCGCGTCGAGTTCGCCCGCGCCAAACTGCATCACCGTCGAGTCGGGCAGCACAACTTCCAGGCTCACCACGTGATTTGTCGTCACGCCATGAGCCAGCGTATGCGGCCCGCCGGCGTTTTCGGCTACGTTGCCCCCAATGGTGCAAGCCTTCTGGCTCGAAGGATCAGGCGCATAGAAATATCCGAACGCGTCCACCGCTGTGGAAATATCTAAATTCACCACGCCCGGCTCCACAATCGCGCGTTCGTTGGCCACATCAATTTCAAGAATGCGGTTCATGCGCGCAAACGAGACAATCAGTCCTCCCGCGCGTGGAATGGCCCCGCCGCTCAACCCAGTGCCAGCCCCGCGGCCCACCAGCGGCACCGCATAGTAGCGCGCGATTTTTAGTATCGCCACCACATCCGCCGTGCTCTGCGGAAACACTACCGCATCCGGTAGAGCCTTGTCTACACCGGCGTCAAACTCATAGAGGGCCAAATCATACGGGTCGGAGAGAACCGCATTCTTGCCCAGCGCCTCTTCCAGTGCCAGCGCTACATTCGGTGTAATAGCCATAAGTTTCCGCTAGAGCAGACTATCCACATAATGCGTGATATCGTCAGTTGTCCAATTCTCCGCATTCGCATATTTACGGATCACCCGTCCATCTTTGATCAAATAAGTTTCCGGATATTGGAATGTGCCGTACTGCGCACTGATATCGGCGTTGGGGTCGCGGGCAGTGGCAAAGGAAACGGGGATTCTATCCAAAAAGGATTTGTATTTATCGGGATTCTTGTCCACACTGATGGCCACCACCACCACCCCTTTGCTCGAATATTTTTGCTGAAACACATTGAGCGATGGGATCTCCTGCACACACGGCGTACACCAGGTCGCCCAGAAATTGAGCACCAGCAACTTGCCGCCAAACGATTCTGGCGTTACCTTTGTGCCCTGGTCGGTGGTAATAGTAAACGTGGGTGCTTCGCCACCCTCCTTCGCCGACGTATCGCGTAAACTGACTATGATTAACCCTGCAAAAGCGAGGGTGAGGGCGCCTAATAGCCCGATGAGTGCGTTTTTCATGCTTGCAATGGCTTGAATCGTGGTCCAGACCTCGAAACGTCCGCTAATTACAGTATCTAATGCCGCGCCGGGCGCATCCAAGCAAACAGCGAATGTTAATCACCCGTAAGGCTGAGTTTTCGGCTTCTCATTTTTGCCGGGCTGCCTCGCTGAATGACGACGAGAACCGCGCCTTGTTTGGTGAAGAAGCGCATCTCGCCGGGCATGGCCACAATTTCGTCCTCGAAGTTAGCGTCGAAGGTGAACCTGATCCTATCACGGGCATGATTGTCGATCTTAAGGATTTGCGAGACATACTCGAACGGGAAGTGGTGGCCCCCATGGATCATCGCTTCCTGAACTACGAAGTGGAGCCCTTCGCAAAAGTGATTCCCACCACCGCCAATATCGCGCTCGAGATTTGGCGCAGGTTGGAAAAGCAATTTCATACCCCCAAATTTCGCCTGGCGCGTGTCCGCCTTTTCGAAACTCCCGACCTATACGTGGATGTAGTGCAACCGGCCGCCGCATGATTTCTTTGACGCGCCGCTATCACTTTCCGGCATCGCACCGCCTGCATTCGCCCCACTTGAGTGAGGCCGAAAATTCCCGGCTCTATGGTAAGTGCAATAACCCTTTCGGCCATGGCCACAACTATGTCTTAGAGCTTACGGTTGCGGGAGAATTGCATCGGGAAACTGGGCTGCTAGTCCCGCTGGCAAAACTTGACTGCTTTGTCGCAGAGAAAATTCTGCGCCTCTTCGCTTACCGCAACATCAACGTTGATGTGCCCCAGTTCGCAGAATTAGTGCCAACCACGGAGAATGTGGTGCGGGTGATCGGCGATCTGGTGCGCCAACATTGGGCAGAGTCTTTTGGAGATCTGCGAATTCATGCGTCCCGAGTTCAGATTCAGGAAACGGACCGCAACGGATTTGAGCTTCTTTTATCCGCGCCCGAAATCGAAACCCTTGCCGCTCAGCGGAATGAAAGTGTGATGGTTCATGCCTAGAAGTAAAGCTACCGCCAAGCTATTGAAGGCGCCGGGCGAATTGATCGAGATGACGCCCACGCCCGCTCCAGATTCGATCGCTGCGCACATGGAAAGCGTCATCCGCCAATTGGGCGAAGATCCAACGCGCGACGGCTTGGTGCGGACACCCCAGCGTGTCGAAAAAGCTTTGCGCTATCTCACCAGTGGTTATGCGGCCGATCCGCTAAAGATCGTGAACGGCGCGCTCTTCGAAGTGGATTACGACGAAGTTGTGATTGTTCGCGATATTGAATTTTTCAGCATGTGCGAACACCACATGCTGCCGTTTTACGGTAAAATCCACGTGGCCTATCTGCCGAACAAGAAAGTCATCGGGCTGAGCAAAATACCCCGGCTCGTGGATGCCTTTGCGCGCCGCCTGCAAATTCAAGAACGGCTCACTCAGCAAATTGCCCAAACCGTTCAATCTCTCATCAATCCCAAAGGCGTGGCTGTCGTTTGCCAGGCGCGCCATTTTTGCATGATGATGCGCGGTGTTGAAAAGCAGCATTCAGACGCCATCACCAGCACCATGTTGGGTGCCTTCCGTGATCGCAAGGAAACTCGCGATGAAGTACTTTCCCTCATGAATCAGCACTAACCCAGGATTTCGGCTGCTGCGCGTGTTAGCATCTGGTCATGAGCGACCAAAGCCGTCTATTCGACGCGGGTCCCGACCCTTTCGGCCGTGTTTGGCGAGTTCAGTTCCGCTGGCTCCAAACCGGCATTTCTATTCGCCACGCCGATACTGTTGACGTGAAATTCTTTGTTACCCCCGATGGTGGGGAGCCGCAAGAAAAAGTAGTTGCTTTACCCCATCCGATTTTGTTAACTATTGCCAAGGAAGGCAATCGCAAACTTTCAGATCCTTTGTGCATGCGCCTGGCGGCTGCCCATTTAAAGCACATGATCGAAACATCGGAAGACATGGATAAGACTCTGGTTACGGTCTCCGCCAAAGAATTAATGGCCTATGACCGCCAGCTGCACTCCTCTTCCTTTTCACACCACCGCTAGGCTTAAGCAAATACCCACTGGTATAACAGTCAATCCCGTGCTAAGAATAAAGTTTCACCCTGCGCTCTTGACTCTTAGCTCATGAGGTCTAAATTTTTATGGTTAGTTGCCCCAAATGCGATTCTGCAATCGATGTGGAAGAAGAAGAATTGGACGAAGGAGACGTTCTGTCCTGCGATGAGTGCGGAGCATCTCTGACCGTCGCCGGCGTCAATCCCGTCGAAATCAAACTGGAAGATGAAGATGACGACGATGACGATGATTTTGATTACGACGAGGATGATGACGAAGACGAAGATGAAGACGACGAAGACGAGGAGGAAGAAGAGGAGGAGTGGCACTAATCTTGCCCCCGGTTCGGCGCGCCTGGACTAATGTGCGTCTCCGTCTAGCGTTACTGCTGGTTTGCGCTGTTTTTCCATTCCCCGCTACCGCCCGCCAGCAACATGGTCCTTCGCCCATTTCCCGCACGATTGAGGGAACGGTTCTCGATCCTGCCGGACACCCCGTGCCCGGAGCCGTCGTCCTCCTCGAGGAGTTGAAGAGCCTCCAGGTTCGCTCCTACATCGTGCAGGGAGATGGCAAGTTCCATTTCCGCGGACTCAGTTCCGACGCTAATTATGAACTGCGTGCCCGCTTCCATGGCGTCGCCAGTAAGCCTAAGACAGTGACTGTCTTCGAAAGCCATCCTGCCGTTGTGGTAAATCTCATGCTTCCGCTGAAACAGAAGCGTCCAACGCCGCCGCCCCACCCTACAGGAAATCCTTCGTGACCCATTCTCAAATCATTCAAAAGATCAAGAAACTCGCGGTGGTCCCCATCGTGCGTACGCCCGATGAAAAAAGCGCCCTCGCCGCCGTTGAAGCGGTGCTCGCTGGTGGCATCGATTGTGTGGAAATCACCATGACTGTGGCCAATGCCTTAAAAGCCATTGAGATGATTGCCGACCGCCACGGCGACAAAATTCTGCTCGGCGCCGGCACGGTTCTTGATCCGGAAACAGCCCGCTCCTGTATGCTGGCCGGAGCCCAGTTCTTCGTGACCCCCAGCCTGAATCACAAAACCATCGAAATGGCTCGGCGCTATAGCCGGCCCATCTTTCCAGGGGGTCTGACGCCAACGGAGATCCTAACCGCCTGGGAAGCGGGTGCCGATGGGGTTAAGGTTTTCCCGTGCAGCGCCCTTGGCGGCGCCAAATACATCAAAGCCGTCAAAGCACCGTTCCCGCACATTGATCTCATTCCCACCGGCGGCGTAAACCTCGAAACCATTGCCGATTTCCTAGCCGCTGGCTCAACCGCTGTCGGCATTGGCAGCGAATTGATTGATGCCCAATCCGTCGCCACCGGGAACTACGCCACGGTCACCGATCGCGCCTGCAAGTTTTGCGAAATCGTCACAAAGCTTCGGCCGTAACGAACCTATGCATGAGTACGACACCGTTCTGAAAGCCTTGTTGCAGAGCCCAGAGAACACCATATTCGAAAAAATTACCGGCGCTAAGATCGACCAATGGCTGAACGTCGAGTTTCCGGAGGTCCAGCAAACGCGCGTTGACATGCTCGGCGTTGCCACGGCACCCAACAAAAAGTTTCTCGGTCTGGAACTGCAAAGCGCCAACGATTTTAGACTGCCCCTGCGCATGGCCGAATATGCGTTGCGGACTTACCGGCTGTACGAAGTCTTCCCGGACCAATATGTCCTTTACGTGGGCGATGAGGAATTGCGCACGCCGTCGCAACTCGTTGGGCCGAATTTCTTCTGCCGCTACACGATTTTCGATATCCGCACCCTCGATGAAGAATTACTGCTGAAGAGCCCCTTCGCCAGCGACAGCATCATGGCGATTCTGTCCAGGCATCGCGATCAAAGAGAATCCATCCGGCGCATTCTGGAGCGAATCGCTACACTAGAAAGTGGGCGGCGCGACGACGCTCTTAAAAAGCTGATGATCCTGGCCGGTTTACGCAAGCTAGGAGACACGATCCGTACCGAGGTGAAACATATGCCAATCCTGAACGACATTATGGACCACGACGTGCTCGGCCCCACTTTTCGCGAAGGCGAGAAAAAGGGTCTTGAACAAGGCTTACAAAAAGGCGAGTTGACTATTCTTCGCCGGCAGCTTAATAAACGTTTCGGCACCATGCCTGCCGGGGTTGACGAACGCTTGACCCAGCTTTCCACTAGCGAACTGGAAGACCTCTCGCTCCGTCTGTTCGATGCCCAAAGCATCGATGAATTATTCAGCCGTTAACTCTCAATACCGCGGCACACTTGGGTCCACCTCACAACTCCAACGCTCAATCCCTCCTGCCACGCTATAGCAGTTCTCAATCCCACGCGCCCGCAGCCACATCGTCACCTGCATGCTCCTCACCCCGTGATGGCACAAAATCAACAAATCCCCGGAATCCGCCATACCTTCCAGTTTTTGCAATTCCGCCGGTACCGAACCCATCGGAATCAGTTCCGCCCCCTCAATTCGGGCCAATGCGCACTCCGCCGGCTCGCGCACATCAATCAAAATAGCTTGTTTTCTATCAGTTAGCTGCTCTTTTGCGGCTTGCGGCGTAACTTCGTAGAGAGAGGCCATATGCTCCATTAACTCACGATTCGCACCAAAAACTCCCAAACGCCGCCGAAAATTTGACTTAGCATGTCATACTAACTACCTTAGAAATCAAGTCTATGGCTCAGCTCGGCGACGCAATATCCCGCTATCACAAGCTCCTCGAACAGCCGAGTTATCGTGATACCGCGTGGGCAGACCAGTTTCAAGAGCAAATGCGTCAACAGCATTTGGTGGATTCCGGGCGCTTGCTCGCGCCCGTGTTGCGTCCACATTTCGTTTCCCGCCGCCAACTGGAGGCGCTCTCCCGGCTCTCAGCGCAAATGGCCGAGATCTTAGAGCGCCTCGAAGCCATCGCTTTCGCCTCTCCCCTCTTATTGAGCCGCCTGCAAATGCTTCCGGCCGAAAAAATGCTGGCCGCTGTTCCGCACGGCTACACGCGCTCCGGTGTCACGGCATCCATGGATGCCAACCTCCGCAACGGCGCACTTTCTTTACAGGGCTTGGACGCCTGCAAACCGGCCGGACTCGGCTATTCCAATCTGCTGGCCGATCTGTTTCTCGAGTTGCCGGTTGTTAAGGAGTTCAAACGCGGCCGTTACAAACTTTCGAAGCTGGGTGGACCCAAGGCCCTCATGCAAGCCATCCAAACCGCGTACCGTCAATTCGGCGGCAAGAACAAGCCGGCTATCGCCATCGTCGAACTGGGCCTGGAATCGGGTGCCTCTACTGGCGGCTCCGGCAACGTTGCTTCTTCTTGTGAGGGATTACTACTAGTCGAGTGCCTGAACCAGTTGGGTGGCAACGCCCGCTTGGTCCCACCCGAACTACTCGAGTATTCCGGCGGCAAACTGCACACGGGCGATTTTAAGATCGATCTGGTCTTACGCCGCGTCTCCACTCGCGAGATTTTGACCCGCTGGGATCTCTCTCACCCGCTCTTGCGCGCCTATCGCGACCGCGCCGTCTGCGTAGTTAACAGCTTTCGCGCGGAGTTCGCGCAGCGCCGCGCTCTATTCGATTTGCTCACCGATGAAACCGTAACGGCCCACTTACCCGCAGCCGACCGCAAGTTGATCCGCAACTCCGTCTCCTGGACGCGCATCGTATCGCCCCGCAAGACCACCCACGGCGACAAACAGATCGATCTGCCGGAATTCATCCTCAACCAGCGGGAGCGCCTGGCTCTGCTGCCTAACGAAGACTCGAGCGATCAGCGCGTTTACATCGGTTCTGAAATGACCCCGCTGGCCTGGGATCGAGCCCTGAAGCAGGCGTTGCGCTCTCCTTACGTTGTGCAGGAACGCACCCTCTCTGCCCGCGAATCCTTCCCGCTTTTCCAGTACGGCGAATTCAAAATGAAGGAAGCCGAAGTCACCGTCCATCCACACGTTCTAAACGGTGAGATGAGCGGTGCTTCGGCTATATTGCAAACTTATTTAGCGGGTTCGGCCGCCCATTTGGCTGTCGCCCCCGTTCTCTTACTCGAAGAAGCTTGACGGTTATCGCAAAGGAAGCGCCTTAGTTTAGAAGATCGGACTAGAGGATCAATATTCCCCGGACCTCTCGGCCGCCGTCACCGTTACGCGGCGGCCTGGTCAAAAACCTGTGCTTCGTCCTCAACTTCTTCGCCGGCTGCTCGCTGCCGCTCAATCGTCTCCTGGCATGGCACGCAATAAGCCGCCCACGGCACCGCCTTCATGCGCTTCTCCGGAATCTCTTCGTCGCAGCGCAGGCACACGCCGTAAGAACCATCTTCTACGCGCTTTAGCGCAGCTTGTACTTCTTTCAGCAGCTTTGACTCCCGGTCAAGATTGCGAATCGCTACTTCGCGATTCATCTGCTGTTGCAAACGGTCGAAATCCTCGGCCGCGTTTTCGATCAGAATCTCTTCTCGATCGGAGGTGCCGGACAAAAGTTCGCGCCGTTTCGTCTCGAGAACCTTCCGTGCTTCCTTCTTTTTGTTGATAGCCATTGTCTTTTTCTCCTAACCAATTCCGTCTATTTCTTGTCGGGGATTTTTGGTCTTACTCGTTCCAACTAGTTGAAAACTATGACCTTTGGGCCTTTTTCCGGCTCTATTTGTCCTCGTACAGTCGATTCAGATGCGGCAGCTTCCTACAAAGTTTCAAACTGTGTGATTAGGAAGTTTTTAGATCTCCTGAAAAATCTCTCCCTAATTTATGCAAATCTCCCTCATCCCTGTTTTTTACTCAGGAGTAAACTATCGAGCATCTTTGTGAGCCCATACTGAAATGCCTCCTGCACGTTGCCGCCGAAGCGGAACGTCTTTGCCAGTTCCATAGACAAAAATCCATGCAAGTAAGAGACCAACATCCGCGCGGCCGGCAGCGCCGCCTCTTTCCCCACTGCTTGCGTGAGCAGAATCAGCAACGGCTCGGCCGCAGCCTGCCTTGCGGGCATCAAATCTTCGCGCGTTGCCAGCATCTCACTGAAGATCAAAGCGTACGTCCTTGGATTCTTTCTGGCAAACTTACGATAAACATGCGCCATACGCTCCAAACTCTCGTACGTTTGGTCACCGCCCATTGGATCACCCAGCAACGCCGCCAGTTCTCGCAAAGCGTCGCGCGCCGCCGCACCCAGTAGATCGTTCCTGTTGGCGAAATGCTTATAGAGCGAAGGCGCGCGAACGCCCACCGCGGCGGCTACCGCCTGCATAGACATACCAGCCTCGCCATGGCTCTCGAGCAAACGGCGCACCGCCTCGCAGATTTCACCGTCGGAGGTTTTGGCGGGCGCGCTCATACCTCTCTACGCTTTCCCAGCAAACCCAGGTGGGTCTCTTGGAACGCCCCGAAATACTTCAATCCATAGCCAAGCCCTCGGTCCATGCCAATGTGCGCTGTCCAAATAAGCACGTACGGAATCCACGCGCTGTGCGAACCGGCTACCGCTACCCCTGCCAGCACAGCCGGGCCAACATAACTATGCGCCACATTGTACAGAATCGCGCCCCAGCGGGCCCCCAGCCAGTATCCAGCCAGCGCGGCATCCGGCACTAAGAGCAACGCGATAAATCGCCACCAGGCGGTTCCAGTGTGCGCGTACAAAAGAATGCTGAGGATAAATACCAACGTCCCTTCCATCCTCAGCCAAGTAAGCGGCCAGCCATTCACGCTGCCAAATGCCGTGGCCTGATCGATTGTTTTCATAAAGTCTCCTAATCTATGGCTAATAAAGTTAGCCTTATCGCTAATGATAGTAGCCTTCAAACGCTCTTTTCAACACTTTTCCCACAAATTGTTCCACGTGGAACGTTGAATCTAAACGAGAATCGCACGATTCCGCGTTATAATTTAATGCAGAGGCTATTACCCTCCTGCAAAAAACTTCAGGTCTAGTACAACACCTTCGGCACAATACCCCTAGATCTTGTGGATTTCCTGTGTATTGCCACTACAGGCAGTGATTACGTATTGACATAGATTAAGAAATGGTTTCAAATTGATGCTGGCGCTTATTCCACCACCCCCAAGGAAGTAAGGAAGTTCATATGGGTCAACTCAGTGTTAATCTAGCCCTTAAAGTGAAAGAGTTACATCGCTCTTTGAAGAAAGAGGAACGCACCGGCGTGTCGTTCCCTCGTTTCTTTACCTCAAAACTCGAACCGGGTGTTACTCCCTATGAGCAGGTTTCCTGGGAGCGGCGCACGGCCACTATTGGAAACGACAAAGGCTCGGTCATTTTCGAGCAGCGCGATGTCGAAGTCCCGGCCGATTGGTCGCAGACCGCCACCAATATCGTCGTCAGCAAGTATTTCCATGGCCGCATGGGCTCCCCGGAGCGTGAAACGGGCGTCGGCCAGTTGGTCCATCGTGTTGTTGACTCCATCGCCGACTGGGGCATCAGCGGCAACTATTTCAAAACAAAGGAAGACGGCGAGAACTTCCGCTCGGAACTGGCCCATCTGATGTTGACCCAGAAGGCCTGTTTCAATTCCCCGGTTTGGTTCAACGTGGGAGTCCGCGAATCCCGCGGCTACGGCTTCTATTTTGACGAAGCCGAACAGGTCACCAAAAAGCTCGTACCCGGCGAGAATCATCCCCAATGCTCCGCCTGCTTCATCAATTCAGTAGGCGATTCGCTGGAATCGATTCTCGACCTCGCTAAAACCGAAGGCATGCTCTTCAAATGGGGCTCCGGCACTGGCACCAACCTGTCTGCGATTCGAGAAGAGGACGCCCACTTGTGGGGTGGTGGCCGCGCTTCCGGCCCGCTTAGCTTCATGAAAGGCTTCGACGCCTTCGCTGGCGTTATCAAGTCCGGCGGCAAAACCCGCCGCGCCGCCAAAATGGTCATCCTCAACACCGACCACCCCGACGTCGAAAAATTCGTCTGGTGCAAAGCCAAAGAAGAGAAAAAAGCTCACACGTTGATCGACGCGGGTTACGATTCTTCCCTCGATGGCGAAGCCTACGGCAGCATCTTCTTCCAAAACGCCAACAACTCCGTCCGCGCCACCGACGAATTCATGCAAGCCGTCGTTGACGATACCGATTGGTGGACCCGCAGCGTCGCCACCGGCCAACCCATCAATCGCTACAAAGCTCGCGACCTCATGAAGCAAATCGCCGAAGCCACTCACCAGTGTGGCGATCCCGGCATGCAGTTCGATACCACCATCAACAAGTGGCATACCTCGAAAAACACCGCCCGCATCAACGCCTCCAACCCCTGCTCGGAATACATGTTCCTAGACGATTCCGCCTGCAACCTGGCCTCGTTGAACCTCATGAAGTTTCTCGGCGTCGATGGCGTCTTCGATGTCGAAGCCTTTCGACACGCTGTCGATACGGTCACTCTGGCACAGGAAATCCTGGTCGATAACGCCAGCTATCCCACCGAGCGCATCGCCAAGAACTCGCACGATTTCCGCCCGCTCGGCCTCGGCTATGCCAACTTGGGCGCCATGCTGATGGCTCTCGGCATCCCTTACGATAGCGAGCAAGGCCGTGACTTCGCCGCTCTCATCACCGCCATCATGAGCGGTCAGGCTTACCTCACCAGTGCGCGCATCGCCGAAGCCGTCGGCCCCTGCCCGGGATACAGCGTCAACGAAGACCCGT
>Ga0302325_10027441_pt1 | contig 11803 bp, 10 predicted proteins | sample Palsa_T0_2_FD_201948 | JGI IMG/M metagenome (GOLD analysis project Ga0302325, IMG submission 201948) | Peat permafrost microbial communities from Stordalen Mire near Abisko, Sweden - Palsa_T0_2 | ecosystem: Environmental > Terrestrial > Soil > Palsa > Peat permafrost | place: Sweden: Abisko... | reverse complement strand
GCCGATCCGCCTGAACTTTTGGCCATGTCGGTGATTCGTTGTTGGAGATGGAACCGGTCATTGAGCCTGCCGATGGCCGAGGAGTGGTCCTGGGCTTGCTGAAGGTAATTCGGCACCTGGTGAATGAGGTCCTCGGCTTGCTGGACAAGCGGGGGGATCGCGGCAGCCACGAAGCCGCCCATCGCCCCGAGAAAGATGACGAACACCAGCGTGATAGCCAGCCACCGACGAAGGCCGCGGTTGACGAACCACGAGGCTGCCGGCTCCAGCCCGGTTGCGAGGAAGAACGCCACACCGATCAGCACCAACACTGATGACAATGACCCGAGCACCCGGACCATCCCGTACGTCACCGCGACACCGGCCGACGCGGTCAACCCAATGTAAAACGGAGACCGGCGATTGAATCGCCGACCTAAAGAACCGAGCGGCAGCTCGTCGGAACTCATCTCCGCTGCAAGGATTTCCGCTTCCGCGATCGGACCTTCCTCGCCGGAGTGCGGCTGGGCGACCAGGGGATGATGGCTTTCTTCGGCGCGATTGTCTGCTGCCGGGGATGGGTCTTCATGGACCCGAGTCATCTAGCACCTCCGGTGAGTGTCTCGAACGGGATCCGTCAAACCACCGCTGAACCGGGGGGTTTCCCGATAATGAGATTCTCCAAACTCCGCGCAGATTATCTGTGCGGCAAGGAGTCTCCTATTTGTCAACGTTTCGCTTGCACCGGCGCTACCGCCGAGGGGCGTTACGAACGCGGGGGAACCGTGGCCTCGCGTGTGAATCAACCCCGAAAACGGCTCCGTTTGAATTGCTTTTCGTTACCCGTTACGTTGGTCGGTCCACACGCCTGGCGCGAACTATTTAGCTGAACATCTGCACACGCATCGGCAAGCCGTGCGAACGCGGAAAGTGCGAAACCGTGGCGGGTTCCCTACTCAGCGAATCTTTTCGGGAATCGAATTCAATGCATCCAGAACATGTTCCGCCAGCTCGCCGGCTTCTTTGGCTCCGAGCTTGGAATGAGACGTGATGGTGTCTCTGATCAGTTCGATACGGTGGGCATAGGGCGATTGGAGCGTCGTCGGTGAAGCCATTAACTTTTCCTTTTCAATCGAGCATCTGAGCTCGCAATCGAGCTGCCCGATAACTACGACGTTACGCCGTGTCCCGTCACTGGGCGTCACCGGGCGTGACTACGGACACACGGCAGACTGTGAGGTCGCCGGGGCAACCTGGGGCTTGTCATTGCCGCCGCCGATAAACGTGCTGCGCGTTGTCTCCTGGCACATCGCTGCTGGTAACCGACGAGGCGTTCGCCTTTGCGGTGTTGACGGAGACTCCCCGGGGTACGCTCCCGAAATGACGGCACGACCGGCGACCCGCTATCGCGGACCGACTATGACTTCGCGGGCCAAGTGGTTGCTACGGGCCCGGCCCGGCGACTACCTGCTGGCGCTGAGCGACGCGATGGCGTCGCTGCCCGTGGTCGGCCGAGGCCTGGAGCCGTTGGGTGGTGTGACGGCGATGGCGTTGTGGGGCTACCGGATGGTGCCGGAATTCGTGTCCGCGTCGGCCAAGTCGTGGCTGACTCCTGGTATCGGTGAGATCCGCAAGGCCGAGCGCGACCAGACCCAGGCAGTCTCGGACGCTGCGTTGCGCGGCGTGGTCTCGGCCAGTGATCTCGACATCGAGTGGCCCGCGCCGGAGCGCACCCCACCGATATGGCGTGCGCTGCAGCATCGTCGCTACCTGCACCGCACGTCGGTGCGCTACGGCAAGCACCCCGTGCAACTGCTCGACGTGTGGCGTCGCAAGGATCTACCGGTGCGACCGGCGCCGGTGCTGATCTTCGTGCCCGGCGGCGCGTGGGTGCACGGTGGCCGCGCCGTGCAGGGTTACGCGCTGATGTCGCATCTGGCCGAAATGGGTTGGGTCTGCTTGTCGGTGCAATACCGCGTCTCACCGCACCACCGCTGGCCATCCCACATCACTGATGTCAAAACCGCCGTCGCGTGGGCACGCGCCAACGTCGACAAATTCGGTGGTGACCGCAATTTCATTGCGGTAGCAGGCTGTTCAGCCGGTGGACATTTGGCCGCATTGGCCGGACTCACCGCGAACGACCCCGACATGCAGACCGAGTTGCCGGAGGGCTCGGACACCTCGGTGGACACGGTGGTGGGAATCTACGGCCGCTACGACTGGGAGGACCGCTCGACGGTCGAGCGGGACGGCTTCGTCGACTTTCTGGAGCGGGTCGTGGTCAAACGCAAGATCGACCGCCATCCCGACGTGTTTCGTAGCGCCTCGCCGATCGCGCGGATACACCCAGAGGCTCCCCCGTTCTTGGTGATTCACGGCAGCAGCGATTCGGTGATACCGGTGGAACAGGCACGCAGCTTCGTCGAGCGGCTCCGATCGATTTCCCGTTCGGTGGTCAGTTATGTGGAGCTGCCAGGCGCCGGGCACGGTTTCGACATGATCGATGGGGCGCGCACCGGCGCGATGGCCACCGCGATCGGGCTGTTTTTGGGCCAGGTTTACCGCAGCCGGGTGATCGCGGCCAAAGAGGTCATTTAACCGCCGCCCGTCTGTAGGGTCGCTCCCATGAGTGCCACGAGTGGGGCGCGCAGGTGAAGCGGCTGAGCGGCTGGGACGCCGTATTGTTGTACAGCGAAACACCGAACGTGCATATGCACACTCTGAAAGTCGCTGTGGTCGAACTGGACCCCGACCGTCGCGGGTTCGACATCGACGCGTTCCGCAGGGTGATTCACAGTCGGCTGTACAAGCTCGAGCCGTTTTGCTATCAGCTGGTCGATATTCCGCTCAAGCTGCATCATCCGATGTGGCGGGAGAATTGCGACGTCGACCTGAACTATCACGTGCGGCCGTGGCGGCTGCCTGCGCCGGGCGGTCGTCGTGAGCTGGACGAGGCGATCGGCGAGATCGCCAGCACTCAGTTGGACCGCAGCCACCCGCTGTGGGAGATGTATTTCGTCGAGGGGCTGGCCGACGACCGGATCGCGGTGGTCGGCAAGGTCCACCACGCGCTAGCCGACGGGGTGGCCGCGGCGAATCTGTTGGCGCGCGGCATGGATCTGGCGCCCGAGCCGCAGTCCGGCGAGGCCAGGTATGCGCCCGACCCCGCGCCGTCGACCGGGAAGCTGGTGCGGTCGGCGTTCGTCGACCACTTGCGTCATATCGGACGGATTCCGCGGACCGTCGGCTACACCGCGCAGGGGATCAATCGGGTGCGCCGCAGCACCCGTAAGCTCTCACCGGAGTTGACGATGCCGTTCACTCCGCCGCCGACTTTCATGAATCACATGGTCACTCCCGAACGCAGATTCGCGACCGCCACCCTCGCGCTGAGCGATATCAAGGAGACCGGCAAGGCACTCGGTGTCACGATCAACGACATGGTGCTGGCGCTGTCGGCGGGGGCGTTGCGCACACTGCTGCTGCGTTACGACGGCAACGCCGATCACCCGCTATTGGCATCGGTGCCGGTGAGCTTCGACTTTTCGCCGGACCGGATTTCGGGGAACTTCTTCACCGGCATGTTGACGGCGTTGCCGGCCGACATCGATGACCCGTTGGAACGGGTGCGGCGCACCCACGACAACACTGTCGATGCCAAGGAGAGCCACCATTTACTCGGACCCGAGTTGGTCAGCCGGTGGGCTGCTTACTTTCCGCCGGCGCCCTCGGAAGCGCTGTTCCGCTGGCTGGCCAGCCGCGACGGTCAGAACAAGGTGCTCAACCTGCCGATCTCCAACGTTCCGGGTCCGCGGGAGCACGGGCGGGTCGGCGGCGCATTGGTCACCGAGATCTATTCGGTGGGGCCGTTGACCACCGGCAGCGGCCTGAACATCACGGTGTGGAGCTATGTCGACCAGCTCAATGTGTCGGTGCTCAGCGACGGCGCCACCGTCGACGACCCGCATGAGCTGACCGACGCCATCATCGATGAATTCATCGCAATCCGCCGTGCCGCGGGGCTTTCCGAAGAACTGACGGTCATCGAAGCTGCGATGGCTCAGGCTTGATCACTCTGCGCCGAGTAGTGCCGTCGGCGCTCTAGCCGATGACCGGGAGGCGACGCTGTTTGGCCAATGTGTCGAGCGCCCGCTGCATGACGCGACGGACGTGGGCGTCGACCGCGTCGATGTCGGGCTCTTCGCCGAACTGTGCGGTCACGTCGATCGGCTCGAGCACCTGCATCACGATCTTGGTCGGCAGCGGCAGGTTGACCGGTAGCACCGCGGACAGGCCGAACGGGAAGCCCACCGAGATCGGCAGGATCTTCACCCGCATCAGCTTGTCCAGCCGCAGCGCCTTCGCCAGCCCCATCCCTCGGGACAGGTAGAGCTGGCTTTCCTGACCGCCGATGGAGACCGCCGGCACGATGGGCACCCCGGCGTTGATCGCCGCCCGCACGTATCCGGTCCTGCCGTCGAAATCGACGGTGTTCTCTGACAGCGTCGGTCGGTAGACGTCGTAGTCACCGCCAGGGAACACCACCACCACTCCGCCGGACCGCAATGCCTGATCGGCGTTTTCGTGGTTGGCGCGAATGAAGCCGGTGCGAATCAGGAAGTCGCCCTGCGGACCGTTGAACAACATGTCGTGGCTCAGCGTGTAGACCGGACGGTCGTAGCCGAACTTCTCGTAGAAGCCGGTGGCGAACACCGGAACGTCCATCGGGAACAGTCCGCCGGAGTGGTTGGACACCACCAGCGCGCCACCGGCGGGGAAGGAGTCCAGCCCGTGGACCTCGGCGCGGTGGTAGCCCTTGATCAGCGGACGGATCCAGCCCATCACCCGCTCGGTGAGCCCGGGATCCCACTTGGACGATTCCGTAGGTTCGGTGTCGGTTGCCGTCAACGTAGTCCCCTGAGTTTCAGCGCGGGTTTGGCTGTGATGCTAGCCCAGCAGCAGTGGCTGGATACCATCTCCTGCGAGACCCGTCACGACTCAGGCAAGGAGCGTCACAGCGTAGTGAGCACTGAAGAAGCGGCTAGCGAACCCGAGGTCCTCGTCGAACAGCGGGACCGGATCCTGATCATCACCATCAATCGGCCCAAGGCCAAGAACGCGGTCAACTCCGCGGTGGCCCATGGTTTGGCCGACGCGGTGGACCGGCTCGACGGAGACCCGGGTCTGTCGGTGGGCATCCTGACCGGCGCGGGCGGCTCGTTCTGCGCGGGAATGGACCTCAAAGCATTCGCCCGCGGCGAGGTTCCCATCGTCGAGGGCCGCGGCATGGGCTTCACCGAGCGCCCGCCGGTCAAGCCGCTCATCGCCGCGGTCGAGGGCTACGCGTTGGCCGGCGGCACCGAGCTGGCGCTGGCCACCGACCTGATCGTGGCGTCCACGGAGGCGTCGTTCGGTATCCCCGAGGTCAAGCGTGGACTGGTGGCCGGCGGCGGGGGATTGCTGCGGCTGCCCGAGCGCATCCCGCCCGCGATCGCGATGGAGTTAGCGCTAACCGGCGAGCCTTTCAACGCAGAGCGGGCGCACGCCCTGGGCCTGGTCAATGTGCTGGCCGAGCCCGGCGGCGCGCTGGACGCGGCCATCGCGTTGGCCGAGCGGATCACCGCCAACGGGCCGTTGGCTGTCGCGGCCACCAAACGGATCATTGTCGAATCGCGCGGTTGGAGCCCTGAGGACAGGTTCGCCAAGCAGAACGCGATCCTGATGCCGGTGTTCTCCTCCAACGACGCCAAGGAAGGCGCGATCGCGTTCGCCGAGAAGCGGCCGGCGCACTGGACCGGCACCTGAGCTCAGGCGGCCCGATCCTCCTCGAGTTCCTCGGCATCGGCGCTGTCTTCGGCGGTGACCGGCCCGGCCACCCCCGCCGCGGCGTCGGTGGTGGGTACCGGCGCCAGACCCGGTTCCGGGGTGCGCAGCATCGCGGCGCGAGCGTCCAGCACGTGACCGATGAAGAAGTCGTACAGCAGGATGCCGGCGACCGCGCCGAACAGCGGCACGAACACCGGGATCCACCAGTAGTTGGTCGTCTGCCCGTAGTTACCGGGCAACGCCAGCTTTCCCCAACCTTCCAGCCACGCGAACAGGCGCGGGCCGAGTTCGCGGGCCGGGTTCAGTGCATATCCGGCGTTGGTGCCGTAGGAGCACCCGATCACGGCGATGACGAAACCGATGAGCAACGGAGCCAAGTTGCCGGCCGGCGCCTGATTACGGTTGTCGATCAACGCCGCGATCAGCAGCACGAGGATCGCGGTCCCGACGAGCTGGTCGACGACCGGTCCGAGGTAGCCGCCGTGGAAATACTGGGCGGGCGAGGTTGCAAAAATCCCGTAGGTGTCCATCGAATCTGCCCGGGCCACATGGTTCGTGTCGTTGAAGCTGTCTATCGCGGGCCGGTAGACGGCGTAAACCATGGCGGCACCGCAAAAGGCGCCGGCGATCTGGGCTGCCCAGTAGGGAATCACGTTGCGCCAGTCGAACTTTCGCGCCACCGCAAAGGCCAGCGTCACCGCCGGATTGAAATGCGCACCGCTGATACCGCCCGAGACGTAGGCCGCCAACATCACGGCGAACGCCCAGCCAAAGATGTTGATCAGCCAGTTGTCCGGGCCGAACGGTACGGTCTGCCGGCCCGAACCGGGCAGACCGACCACATTGACCGCGCACGTGCCGAGGCCGAGCAGCATCAGCACGAAGGTGCCGAAGAATTCGGCCAACATCGCGCCCGCTATCCCGGCGCGCAGCCTGGTCCAGGTGCTGTGTTTGGGCAGTGTTTCTGGTGTAAAGGTCGTCAAGGTGATGTCCCCAAATTGACTCGTCGTTGGTCGGTCATGTCTTGGCGTCCTCGACCCGAGGTAACCCATCCGCTCGGACGGGTAAACAATGTCGCGATGTGAGCACGGCCACTCTGCTGCGCGCCGGATCGTGCGGTAGTTGCATCATCTAAACTATGGCGTTGGTGTGGCATGACATTTTCGACGAGCTTTGTAACGTGTTGAGACCACAGAAAGTGCGAGCGTGAGTATTTCGCTACTTCTCGAGATGGCGACGTCGAGCGATCCCGATCGGACGGCTGTCGTATCGGGAGATGTTCGTCTGACGACCCAGCAGCTCAGCGATCTCGCCGACGGCGGCGCCGGCATCGTCGCGGGCTCGCAGGCGTCGCACGTTGCCTATATCGGCACCGGCGGCGTGATGCTGCCACTGTTGATCTTCGCGTCGGCGCGTGCCGGCGTGACATTCACGCCGATCAACTACCGGCTGTCCGCCGATGGCATCAAAACACTGGTCGCCAGGCTGCGCGATCCGCTGGTTGTCGTCGACAGCCGCTACGTCGAGGAGCTGGGTGGGCCGGATGGCCTCGAAGGTGTAGCCAAGCGGGTCATCGTGTCCGACGACTTTCTGTCGCAGGCCGCGGACGCCGAACCGGCCGCGGAATTCGCCGACCCGGACTCGGTCGGTGTCGTGCTGTTCACGTCGGGCACCACGTCCCAACCCAAAGCCGTCGAGCTCACCCACAACAATCTCACCAGTTATGTCACCGGCACGGTCGAATTCGGGTCGGCCGAGCCGACAGACGCGGCGCTGATCTGCGTGCCGCCCTACCACATCGCGGGAGTCAGCGCGGCCCTGTCGAACCTGTATGCCGGTCGCAAAATGGTCTACCTGCCGATCTTCGATCCCGAGGAATGGGTACGCCTGATCGATGCCGAGCACGTCACCAGCGCGACGGTGGTGCCAACGATGCTCGACCGCATCGTCACCGTCTTGCAGGCCGGCGGGCACCGGCTCGCATCGCTGCGCAACTTGGCCTACGGCGGATCGAAGGTGCCGTTGCCGCTGGTCCGCACGGCCTTAGAGCTGTTGCCGCACGTCGGGTTCGTCAACGCTTACGGCCTGACCGAGACGAGTTCGACGATCGCCGTGCTGACACCCGACGACCATCGCGACGCACAGGCCGCAGCGGATCCGGCGGTACTCCGGCGGTTGGGTTCGGTCGGGCAGCCGGTCCCGAGCATCGAGGTGCAGATCCGCGACGAAAGCGGCGTCGTCCTGCCGGCCGGGCAGACCGGTGAGCTGTTTGTCCGTGGCGAGCAGGTTTCCGGGCGCTACACCGGGATCGGCTCGGTGCTCGACGCCGAAGGGTGGTTTCCCACCAGGGACATCGCCACCCTCGACGAGGGCGGCTACCTGTTCATCGGCGGCCGCAGCGACGACACGATCATCCGCGGCGGGGAGAACATCGCACCCGCCGAATTGGAGGAGGTGCTGGTCGAGCACCCGCACGTGCGCGACGTCGCGGTGGTCGGCGTCGAGGATCCGCAGTGGGGACAGGCGATTGTCGCGGTGGTGGTACCGGCCGTCGGTGCCGACCCGGACCCCGATGAACTGCGCGAACACGTCCGCAAGAGTTTACGGGGGTCACGTACCCCTGACCGCGTAGTCTTTCGCGACGAGCTGCCCACCAACGCCACAGGCAAAGTGCTTCGCCGCGAAATCGTCGAAGAACTTCGCGCTGCCCCAGCCGAGTAGTAAACGAACCGAGGATCGACATCATGATCAAGAACGGAACCCGTCTGGCCAGCCAGGTGTGCGACACCCAGGTCATCGTGGTCCGAAGCGCGGACAGCCTCGACGATCTGCGCTGCGGTGGAGCCCCGATGGTGGAGTTGGCCGCGGAGCGGTCGGGCGAGCTGGATCCGGCCTTCGCTGAGGGCAGTGTGATGGGCAAGCGCTACGTCGATGAGGCCGGTGCCGAGGTACTGGTCACCAAGGCCGGCGCCGGAACACTGGCGGTGGGCGAGACCGCGCTGAGCCTCAAGGAGGCCAAGCCGTTGCCGGCCAGCGACTGACCGGGCCGTCGGGCCTAGCCTTTCGGGCTCTCCGACAGCCCGTTGCGCCGGACGAATTCCCGCGCTTTGACCAGGAATTCGAGCTGGTCGTACACAGTGCGCAGCGGTTCGCTGCTGCGGCTGGATCGGCACAGCACGACAGCCCCCTCCAGTGCGGCGATCGACATCACCGCTATCGAGTCGGCGTCCGACTCGGAGAAGCCGTCGGCGACGAACGCCCACGTGAGCGCCGTTCGCCAATGCGCGAAGATTCGTCCCGCCTCGACGCTTAACCGGACTTCGTCGTCGGCCGAACCGATCGCCGCGGCCACCACCGGGCAGCCGGCGTGGAAGTCGCTTTCCGCGAGCACGCGTTCCCAGAATTCGACGAATAGCCGCAGCAGCACCTTGGCGCCGCGGCCGGCGGCGTCGTCGATGTCGGCGGTGATCGCAGCCCCGGCGTATTGGAGAGCCTCCGCGAGGATCTGATTGCGCCCCTCGGGAAAGTGGTAGTACACCGAACCGCGGGGCGCACCGCTGCGGGCGAGCACCTCGTCGATCGTCACGCCCGCGGCGCCGCGTTCCCGCATCACCTCAGCGGCACTGATCAGCATCTTGGTTCGGGTATCGCCGCGCTTCCGGCGGGTATGTGTCGCCAACGACATGGTCGTTCGGCCGCCTGTCAAGCCGCGTTGGTGCTGCGAACCTGCGCAAGACGCCACTGGATAATCCGCCGATTGAATCGCACGGACCGAAGTGATCTGCGGCGCAACCCAGCCATCTCCCCGCTTAAGCGGTAGCCGGCGACATTCAGTTCGACGATCAACGTGACTTCTCCTGGACCGGTGCCTACACGCGCCGGATCTGCCGACTCATGATTATGGTCTAAACCATATAAGACACCCGCCCGGCGTGCAAGCGGGGCAGCCCGTACGCCGATAAGGACGCTGCAGGCGGGAACTGAAGTGAACAGCCGCGTGCCGATCGGTTTCGGACTATGCCCAATTGCATAATCGGCGCGGCGACCGAAGCAGGTCAGGCTGCCTACCCCTCCAGGGTGTAACCCAACGGCATCAGCACGCTCTTCTGCTGGGTGAAGTGCTCGACGCCCTCCGGACCGTTCTCGCGGCCGATCCCGGAGTTCTTGTAGCCGCCGAACGGACAGCACGGGTCGAAGGCGTACCAGTTGATCGCATACGTTCCGGTGCGAATCTGCTCGGAGATCTCGATGCCGTGCGGCACGTCGGTGGTCCACACGCTGCCGGCCAAGCCATACGCGGAATCGTTGGCGATCTTGATCGCTTCCTCTTCGGTGTCGTAGCCAATGATGCTGAGTACCGGCCCGAAGATCTCCTCCTGGGCGATCGTCATGCTGTTGTCGACATCGGCGAACACCGTCGGCTGCACGTAGAAGCCGTTGTCCAGTCCTTCGGGACGCCCGCCGCCGGTCACCAGGCGTGCGCCTTCCTCGATGCCCTTGGCGATGTATCCCTCGACGCGGGCCCGCTGCTTCTCCGAGATCAGCGAGCCGATTTGCGCGCCCGCGTCCGACGGCGGACCGACAGGAAGCGATGCCGCGAAATCGCCTACCGCTTGGACGATTTCGTCGTACCGAGAGCGCGGGGCCAAAATCCGGGTCTGGGCCACACAGGCCTGTCCGGTGTTCATGATCCCGGAGAACACCAGCATCGGGACCGCGGCGGCCAGGTCGACGTCCTCGAGGAGAATGGCCGCCGATTTTCCGCCGAGCTCCAGGGTGCACGGCTTGAGCATCTCGGCGGCGCGCTTGCCGATCTCCTTGCCGACGGCCGAGCTGCCGGTGAAGGAGAAGATGTCGATGTCGGGGTTGGACGTCAGCGCCTGTCCGGTCTCGATCCCGCCGGGAACGATCGACAACACGCCCTCGGGTAGACCGGCCTCGGCGAACGCCTCCGCCAACGCGTTTGCGCTCAGCGGTGTTTCGGCGGCCGGCTTGAGCACGACCGTGCAGCCGGCCAGCAGCGCCGGGCCCAGCTTGTTGATTGCCAAGAATAGCGGCACGTTCCAGGCCACGATCGCGCCCACCACCCCGAGCGGCTCACGGTGCACAATGGTCTGCCCGTAGCCGCCGGTGCGGATCTCCTGCCACTTGACCTGGTCGACGGCGGGGCCGGCGAAGAAGTTCAGGCACCCGATGCCACTCATCCACTGCATCGTCTCGACGCTGAGGGGCGGCTGACCAGTTTCGAGTCCGAGCAGCTTGACGAACCCGTCCTTGCGCTCCTCCAGCAGCTTGAGCGCGTTGCCGATGACAGCCGCGCGTTCCTTCGGCGGCGTCGAGGGCCACGGGCCGTGGTCGAAGGCGTTGCGGGCCGCGGCGACCGCGGCATCGACGTCGGCTGCTGCCGCCAGTGGGACCTTGCCGACGTACTCGCCGGTGGCCGGGCAGTGCACCTCGATGACGTCGGACGTCGACGGCTCGGTCCACTTGCCGCCGATGAAAAGTTTGTCGTATTCGGTCTTGGCGTCGTCGCTCATGGCCGCCACCCTACCCAAGCGAATCCAAAACGAGAACAGGTTTCAGTCAAGAGCTTTTGCCAACACATCAAGGCCGCAGCACCAGCACCAGATTGCTCACCAAGAACTCACGTAGCACTGGCACTGACGTCAGCCACCACGCCCATCGGGGGTGGTAGCGGGGAAACACGGCGATCAGCGCGCCGGTACTGACAGCCCAGTCCAGACCCTCGGCCGCCGACACCGCAAACAACGACGAGCCGTAGTCATTCTTCGCCCGATGGCCGCGTTTGCGGGCATAACGGTCGGCGGCGCGGGCCCCGCCGAGATAGTGGGTCAGGCCCATCTCGTGCCCGCCGAACGGCCCGAGCCAGACGGTGTAAGACAGCACGACCAGCCCGCCCGGCCTGGTCACCCGCAACATCTCACCGCCAAGCTGCCAGGGTCGTGGCACATGCTCGGCGACGTTCGACGACAGG
>Ga0302325_10027440_pt1 | contig 11803 bp, 11 predicted proteins | sample Palsa_T0_2_FD_201948 | JGI IMG/M metagenome (GOLD analysis project Ga0302325, IMG submission 201948) | Peat permafrost microbial communities from Stordalen Mire near Abisko, Sweden - Palsa_T0_2 | ecosystem: Environmental > Terrestrial > Soil > Palsa > Peat permafrost | place: Sweden: Abisko... | reverse complement strand
CTCCATAAGCGTTCGATACTGGGAAGGGGAAACTGCAGATTCCTCGGCTTCGCTCGGAATGACAAAGGGGAGGACGGCGCTCTCCTTAAATTTGGTGGTCGCACCAACCATCCCAATGGATGTCGTTCATTTCTCCCTCGGGATGACAAAGGGGAAGGGCGGCGCTTTCCTTTGCTTCTGCGGCGGGGAAGCAAAATTTTGAAGGCAGGGAGATCGACGGGCAATGGATTTTTATCAGATACGGCACCTGACCAAGTTTCTGTACGCGGACGTGGTAAGCGAAAGCGTCATGGAAGCGCGCATGCACCCGCGCAGCGACAACAATCAACGGTGCCTGTCCTTCTCCCTATCCGTGAGCCCGCGTTGCCGGGTCTTCTCGTATCGCGATCACCTGGGCAACAATGTGCACCACTTCGACATCCCGGGAGAGCACTCTCAACTGGTGATGGTGGCGGAAGCCCTGGTGGAACAACAGCCTCTGCCGCAGATTCCGCAATCACTTCGGCCCGGAGCGTGGAATGAGCTGGACTCCCTGGTGGCCCTGGGGGATTTTTCGGAGATGCTGCTGCCCAGCGAATTCGCTAAACCATCGTCCGCCTTGCTCGATCTGGCGAAATTACTGGACGTGCGCCGGCGCGACGATCCGTTAGTGCTGCTGCGGCAGTTGAATGCCTCGCTCTATCACTGGTTCGACTACGTGCCACGCAGCACCCACGTCAACTCTCCGATTGAAGAAGCGCTGGAAAGCAGAAAGGGGGTATGCCAGGACTTTGCCCACACCATGATTGCGCTGGTGCGGCACGTGGGGATTCCGTGCCGCTATGTGAGCGGCTATCTCTACCATGGAGAGGAGAATGCCGACCGATCGACGGCGGACGCTACCCATGCATGGGTGGAGGCCTTTTTGCCCCAGGTGGGATGGGTAGGGTTCGACCCCACCAATAACCTGCTGGCCCACAACCGGTACATCCGCACTGCCCTGGGAAGGGATTACACGGATGTACCGCCGACCCGCGGTACCTACCGCGGCAGCAAAGAGAGCGAGCTCTACGTGGCGGTGAAGGTATCGAAATACGTCGACATGCCGCCCCTTGACCGGGATATGCCGGTTCCGGAAGATTGGTCTATTCTGGTAGAAAGAGCCCAGGAGCCTCCGCCGGCACCCGCCCAGCTGCTGCATCTCCAGCAAATGCAACAGCAACAGCAATAGGGGCTTGGCGGCGGCGTAAGGCCCTGACCAAACGTAACCTCTGTGGTTTTTTCTCTCTTCCCAGCGCAGGCAAGATCGCGTAGCTTGTTTGAGGTGACTTATGGAACAGGTCCTCGGTTACTTTTGCCGGGCATACATCGGACAAGACGTCCAGGCTAATGTGATCGCCCGCACCCTCAGAGAAGCCGAGCTGGAAATCACCCGCATGATCCGCGGCGGAGCCATGGTGGCGCACGCCGTAGAACACGGCTGGCCCGATCACGAGCCAGTGCTGGTCGCCAGCGCCTACGGCGGCGCGGCCGACGGGGAGATGTGGCGATACCTGCGGCAGAACGTGGGATCGGAGTTCGACCGTTGGCAAACGGCTTACCACTCCAAAACCAAGATTCTGGAAGATCGCTGGGTGGTGATCGAGCTCTCCCTGACCGGAATCAAAGAATACGGCGCCTTCGGCAAGGCCGTCCGGGCGATATGGGGAAGCCCTACGGCGTCCCCTGAGCTAAGCCCGACCGAGGGTCTCCGCAAGACGCCTCAGCAGACCCCTCTCAGCCTTCCCCCCACCTCCAAAGCCGGTTAGGCAAGCTGCCGCTTGACGCAGTGTGCCTGAGTCTCCTAAGGTCAGTGAGCGCAGAAAACGTTTCCGGGCCGCGTCTGTTATTTTGTTGGTTGCCACAGGCGGCTCCGACGAGTGCCTATCCCTATGCCCCATGCCACCGAGCATCGCCAGAGCGACACAGGCGCCCTGGATCCACTGAAGCAGCAGGTGCTCGACGCTAACCTGGAACTCGTTCGCCAAGGCCTGGTTCTGTTTACATTCGGGAATGCCAGCGGCATCGACCGCAGCCGCGGGCTGGTGGTGATCAAACCCAGCGGAGTGGACTACGCGGCTCTGGCGTCCTCCGACATGGTAGTTACCGATCTGGACGGGAAGGTGGTCGACGGCGGACTGAAGCCTTCTTCCGACCTGGCGACCCATCTTCTTCTTTACAAGGCGTTTCCCGGCATCGGCGGGGTAGCGCATACACACTCCGAATATGCTACGGCATGGGCCCAGGCTGGACGGGAGATTCCTCCCTATGGAACCACTCACGCGGATTATTTCTACGGTCCCGTCCCGGTGACCGCAGAGCTGACCGCGGAGGAGATTGGTGGAGATTACGTTCACAATACCGGAATTGCCATTACCCGCCGTTTTGAGGGTCTCGATCCGCATGCCACTCCGGCCGTGCTGGTTGCAGGCCATGCGCCCTTCTGCTGGGGAAAAACGCCGCTCGAAGCGGCCCACAACGCTGCCGTTCTGGAAACGGTCGCCCGCATGGCCTACTTTACGGCCAACCTGCGGCACGACTGCCCGGGTGTTTCCCAGGCTTTGCTGGATCGGCACTACTTTCGTAAACACGGCGCCAACGCAACCTACGGACAGGAGAAACGCTGACCTATGGGGATAGACCTGACAACCAGCTTTCTTCCCGGAACGGGGGCCCTGGCGGCGACTGTTACCACCCAACTCGCACGGCTGAACTGGATCGATGTGCTGGTGATCGCGATCTATTTCGTGATCGTGGTCTTCATCGGCTTTTATTTGCGGGGCTCCTCGAACACCAGCGAAGAGTTCTTTATGGCGGGTCGCGAAATGACGGCGTGGATCGCCGGTCTGAGCTTTGTTTCCGCCAACCTGGGGTCGCTGGAGCTGATGGGCTGGGCCGGGTCCGCTTACCAGTACGGAATCCTGGCCATGCACTGGTACTGGATCGGGGCCATTCCGGCGATGCTGTTTCTGGGCATCGTCATGATGCCGTTCTACTACATCTCGAAGACCCACTCCGTGCCGGGATACCTGAAGCTGCGCTACGGAGACGGGGCACGGGCCCTCTCGGCGATCTGCTTCGCGTTCATGACCATTCTCATGAGCGGGATCAACATGTACTCGATGGCGATTGTAATGAAGGTGGTGCTGGGCTGGGACCTGAACTTCAGCATCTGGGTTTCTTCGGTCACGGTGGCCGTCTACGTTGCCCTGGGCGGGCTGAAGTCGGCGATTTACAACGAGATTCTTCAGTTCCTGCTGATCTGGGCCGGCGCCCTCCTGGTGCCGATTCTGGGCCTGATCGAGGTAGGCGGCTGGAGCAATCTGCGGCAGCAAATCGCCACAAATCTGGGCCGCTCGGATTATGTGCACCTGTGGTCGACCCTGGGCCACTTCAGCAGCAACCCCATGGGCGTGAACTGGTTCGGCATCGTCTTCGGCCTGGGTTTCGTGGTGAGCTTTGGTTATTGGACGACGGATTTTCTGGTGGTACAGCGGGTTCTTTCGGCAGACAGCATCCGTTCCGCGCGGATGGCCCCGGTGATCGGGGCGGCGTTCAAGATGGCCGTGCCCTTCATCGTGATCCTGCCCGGGCTACTGGCCCTGTCCGTGCTGCCCTTTCACCTAGTGGCGCAAGACGTGGCGGTGCAGACCGGCCAGCATAGCTTCAACGAGGTTCTGCCGCTGATGCTGGTGCGCTACTGCGGACCCGGTTTGCTAGGGTTGGGCGTGACTGCGCTGATCGCCGGCTTCATGTCTGGAATGGCGGGCAACGTAAGCGCGTTCTCGACCGTCTGGACCTATGACATTTATGGCGCTTTTCTCAACAAGAAGGCGACCGACCGCCACTATGTCGCCATGGGCCGCTGGAGCACCCTGATCGGTGTGCTGGTCTCGGTCGGCACCGCGTATTTGGTGCAGCACGCAGCCAGCATCATGGATTACGTGCAGCAACTGTTCAGCTTCTTCATCGCGCCGCTGTTTGGCACGGTGATCCTGGGCATGCTGTGGAAACGGGCGACCAAGGAGGCCGGCTTTTGGGGATTGCTGGCCGGTACAGTGACGTCCATCAGCCTCTGGCTGTGGGTCAAGAATGACCCGAGCGCTCTGCGCTACGTCGCGTTTTCCCCGGACGCCAAGCACTTGGCGGAAGATGTTTATCGCTCCTTATGGGCCTGGTCGGCGTGTGTGCTGGTGACGGTGGTGGTGAGCTACATGACCAAACCCCGGCCGGTGGCGGAACTGGAGGGGCTGGTCTACGGTGCTTCTGTCCTGCCCGAGGAACACGACGACCACTGGTATCAGAAGCCTATCGTGTGGGCAGGCGCTGTTGCCGCAGGCTTCATCATTCTCAATATCATCTTCTGGTAAGGAGCAAAATCCGATGCGGGAGTCTTTCTCTATCTGGTGGTTCGCCGGCGTGCTGATGCTGGCTTATGGCGTGGTGATTCTCTCGACCGGGCTCTGGGAGGTGGGCCACCCGCTGCCCCAGCCTCCGGTGCTGAGCAACCTGCACGCGCCGATCTGGTGGGGCGGCCTGCTCACGGTAGTCGGCCTGGGTTACACCATCGGCTTTCGTCCCCGGCACGTGGCTGACAAGCGAAGGAAATAGCAATGGCGAGACAAATGACGTTTGGCGTGATTGTCGGGAATCGCGGGTTCTTCCCCGACCAGCTGGCCAAGACGGGCCGCGAAGAGATCCTTAGAGTGCTGGCCGCGGCCGGTATCCGCACCATCGCGCTGACGCCGGAAGAATCCAAGTTCGGCGCGGTCGAGACGCCGACCGAAGCGCGCCTGTGCGGCGATCTCTTCCGCAAGCACCGCGACGAGATTGACGGCGTGATTGTTACACTTCCGAATTTCGGCGAAGAGCGTGGGATTGTCGATGCCCTGCGGCTCTCTACCTTGAAGGTGCCGGTGCTGGTACAGGCGACTCCCGACCGGGCCGCCGACATGAAAATCTCCCACCGCCGGGATAGCTTTTGCGGAAAGATGTCGGCCTGCAACAACATGATGCAGTACGGCATTCCCTACTCACTCACGGAGTTGCACACGGTGCAGCCGGATTCGGATGCCTTTCGCAAGGATCTGGCCTGGTTCTCATCGGTCTGCCGGGTGGTGCGCGGCTTTACCAATCTCCGGGTAGGCGCGATCGGGGCGCGCCCCGCGGCCTTCAATACGGTTCGCTACAGCGAGAAGCTGCTGGAGCGCAGCGGCATCTCGGTGGATACGCTCGACCTCTCCGAAGTGCTGGGCCGGATCGAACGGCTCAAAGACAATGACGACAGCGTCCAAAGCAAGCTCGCAGCCATCCAATCGTATGTGTCGACCAACAATATTCCGCTGGCGGCGCTGATCAAGATGTCCAAGCTGGGGGTGGTGATCGAGCAGTGGATGCAGCAGACCTATTGCACGGTGAGCGCCATCCAATGCTGGACTTCGCTGGAGGAGTATTTCGGCGTGGTGCCCTGCACGGTGATGAGCATGATGAGCGACAACCTGTTCCCCAGTGCCTGCGAGGTGGATATTTGCGGGACCATCAGCATGCATGCCCTGGCGCTGGCCTCGGAGACACCCAGCGCGCTGCTGGATTGGAACAACAACTACGGTTCCGATCCCGACAAGTGCGTCTGCTTCCACTGCTCCAACCTGCCCAAGCATTTCTTTAAAGACGTCATCATGGACTTTCAGGCGATCATCGCGGGCACGGTAGGCAAGGAGAATACCTTCGGCACCTGCGTTGGCCGGGTCAAGGCCGGGGCCATGACTTATGTGCGATTCTCCACCGACGACTACCACGGCAAGATCCGGGGGTACGTCGGGCAGGGAGAGTTTACCAACGATCCACTGGAAACCTTTGGCGGCGCGGGCGTTGCCAAGATTCCCAGATTGCAGAAACTGCTGCGGCTGATCTGCGAGCAGGGCTTCGAACACCATGTCGCTGCTAATTTCTCGCAGGTGGCCAGTTCGGTCCACGAAGCGGCCACCCGTTATCTGGGGTGGAGCATGTACAACCACGATCTGGAAAATTAAAGAGAGGAGAGCTCTGTGAAGACGAGTTACAAAATAGATCCTGCCCACTCCAGCGCGCATTTCATTGTTCGCCACCTGATGATCACCAACGTGCGAGGCGGATTCACCAGCGTACAAGGCACGGTGGTCTACGATCCGGAGGATCTCAGCGGGTCGAGCATCGATGTGGTCATCGACGTAAATAGTCTCAACACTTCGGATGCGTCACGGGATGGGCACCTGAAGAGCGCGGATTTTCTGGACGTGGAGCAGTATCCCACCATTATCTTCGAGAGCAAGACGATCACTCAAGAGGCCGACGGCGATTTGCTGGTGAAGGGCGACCTGGCCATCCATGGCGTGACGAAAGAGGTGACGCTCAAGGTGGACGGTCCGACAGGGGAAGAAAAAGACCCGTGGGGGAATGCGCGGATAGGCGCTTCCGCAGTCACCAAAATCAAGCGCAGCGAGTTCGGGCTGACCTGGAATGCGGCGCTGGAGAGCGGCGGATTTTTGATTGGCGACGATCTCAAACTCGAGTTGGATGTTTCGTTGATCAAGGGGTAAGCGTGGCGATCGTCGCAGGAGTGGATTTTGGCACGCTGAGTGTTCGGGTCACGCTTTTTGACAGCGGCCGGGCGGGGAATGAGAAGGGCGGGCTGGCGACTGCCTCGGCGTCCTACCCGCTGAAGCGCAAGCGGGAAGACCCGGATTTCGCGACGCAGTCCCATCAGGACCAGATGGATGCGCTGGTCAGCGCCATGCGCGAAGTGCTGGCCAAGGCTGGGATTTCAGGGGAGCAGGTGGAGGCAATCGCGCTCGATACGACCGGCTCGAGCGTGGTGCCGGTGGACGCCTCTCTGCAACCGCTGGATGACTACTACCTGTGGTGCGACCATCGCGCCAAGGGCGAGGCGCAGGAGATAACAGAGCTCGCCCATAGCGAGCAGCTGGAAGCGATCGAATGGTGCGGCGGGGTGTATTCCCACGAGTGGGGATTCGCCAAGCTGCTGCACTGGCTGCGCCACAACCCGGAGAAGCGGGGCCGGCTGGCGAGCGCTTTCGAGCACTGCGACATGGTGGCGGCGACTCTCTCGGGTATTACCGATCCCAAACTGGTAAAGCGCAGCATCTGCGCCATGGGTCACAAGTGGATGTGGAACCCCAAGTGGGATGGCCTGCCGTCGCAGGCCTTTCTCTCGAGCGTGGACCCGCTGCTGGACGGCATCCGCGAAAAACTGGCGGGGGAGTACCACACCTCCGACAAGCTGGCGGGCCATCTCGCGCCGGCGTGGGCGGAGAAGATGGGTCTGCGGGCGGGTATTCCGATCCCCGTAGGCGCCTTCGACGCGCATTGGGATGCGATCGGCGCAGGGTGCAGACAGGGCGACGTGGTCAACGTAGTCGGAACTTCGACGTGCATCATGGCGATGCAGCAGAAGACCACGCTGATCCCAGGCGTGTGCGGGGTGGTCCCCGGTAGCGTACATCCCGGCTATACGGGAATTGAAGCAGGGCTGTCGGCCACCGGCGACATCTTCGAAGCGATTGCGCGCCGCGCCAATGTGAAGGTCGCGGAGTTGAGCCGCGGGCTGGAAAGCTATCGGCCAGGGCAGACCGGGTTGCTGCGGCTGAGCTGGGACAATGGCGACCGCACGATCCTGGTCAACCCGGAACTGGGGGGCATCACCCTGGGCTGGAGCCTGGTCAACACGGCGCAGGATGAGTTGTTCGCTGCGATCGAGGGCACGGCGTTTCACACCCGCATCATTCTCGAGCGCTTGGGCGAATACGGAGTGCCGGTGGAACGGGTGATCAACGCGGGCGGAGTTCCGCAGAACAATCCGGTGCTCAACCAGGTCTATGCCAATGTTCTGGGAAAACCAGTGCTGGTGCCTGATGGGATTCCCACGAGTCTGGGCTCCGGCATTTTTGCTCTGTTGGCTGCGGGGGCCTTCTCTTCCGTCGAAGAAGCACAGGCGAAGATGTGCCTGGCGCACAAGACCTATGAGCCTGAAACCCAAGCTGTGGCCGTGTACGAGGAGCTCTACCAGCTTTACCGGAAGGTGTATTTTGCATTTGGCCGGCACGGCGGACCGCCGGTGGAGCTAGGGGATGTTCTACCGAAGTTGATCGAGGTTCGGTCTTCGGCACTTGGTGGCCGCGAAGGCTGACTAAAGGAATACTCGGGTGCTTCCTCTCAAAAGAGGCTGCGGTTTAACGTTTAGGCGTTTTAAGTCTCCGCTTTTCTCTGCGGAGGTGCGAAACAAGCGAAGTATGCGAGGTAATTCCCCCTTGTCGGGGTGGAAGTGTGGTTTTTGAGCGCCCAATGCGCCTTAAACGATCCGCGTGAGAACTCCGATTTGCAAAACCAGCCCCGCAGGGGCGACCTGAACTTAGCCCAGGACGCTCGTCCTGGGAACACGTTACAACTATGGGCTAGTCCCGCAGGGACGGCTGGATCATTCCAGCGCGTTTCAGCCGTCCCTACGGGACTATTCATCCCTGACCGCCCAACCCAGGACTCCGTCCTTCGGACTGCGTCCTGGGCTAAGTTCAGGTCGCCCCTGCGGGGCTGGATTCGCAAAAGCTGGGTTTTCACGCAGACTCTTAAGCCCCCATCGGCGCGCAGAGAGTACGCCTTAAGTCCCCGCAGAGCAGGGAGGCGCCACATAACAATCATGGACCTCTTCCATATGCTGCGCAGGCGCCAGGTTTGTCTTCCACTTACGAGACCAAGCAACAGGAAGACCATGCCCACTCCGGAATATGAAATCACTCCCCAAGCGGCATTGGTTTCAACTATGCAAACGACATCCACCGCGAGCAAAAGAACAACAAATCCGTACTCCCACTTAAACTGTGTATTTTTCATTGAGGAGTTTCGGCCCCAAAGTAAATCTCGCCGGCGGCCCGACTTAAAGAGGCTGCGGAAAAACTCGCGATCGGGCAAGAAAGACATACCTCAGGGGCTAAAGCCCGACTTATTTTCAATCGTTTATGGCCCGACTAAAGTCGTGCCCTGATACAAAGCAAGAGTTTTTCGGCAGCCTCTAAAGTCGTGCCCTGATACAAAGCATCGCCGCGGTGACTACCCCGAAGACTCGCGGATTCCACGAGGTCCTGGATCTACGCAGCACTTCACTTGCCCAAAGAGAACTTGAAGACCGTACCCTCACCGAAGAGCCCGCGTTCCGTTGTTGTTCCGTAAAGGTCCCCGTCCTTGCCCTGGACCAGGCCCGCGAGGGGGTCGGCACCGTCGCCATCCAGGGCATTGAAGCTGTGCAGTTTGGTCAGCTTGCCACCCAGGGTGATTTCGAAGATCGTGCCCTCACCATGAGTCCCGCCAAAAAGAGTCACACCATAGAGATTCCGGTTGGTTGCCTGGATCAGGCCCGCCCAGGGACTGGCGCCGTCCGCGCCGTCGAAGTTGTGCAGCGTGGTCAGGGCGCCATCGGGAGTCATTTCGAAGATCGTGCCCTGGTTGTAAGCCCCACCTGCAATGGTGGTCCCGTAGAAGTTGCCGTTGCCGGCCTGCACCAGGCCTGCGAAAGGCTGGCGGCCGTCCCGGTCGTCGCCCATGCCGGCGAAACTGTGCAGCGTCGTCAGCTTGCCACCCGGGGTGATTGCGAAGATCGCGCCGGCATCGTGCAACCCGCCTGCATACGTTGTCCCGTAAAAGTTGCCGTTGGCGCCCTGGACGAGTCCCCCCTGGGGAACGTTGCCGTCAACGCAGAAGTTGTTGGCTATTTGAGCGCAAAAGCCGTAAAGCGTGGTCAGCGTGCCACCGGGGGTGATCCTGAAGATCGTGCCCCCGCCGTGGGGTCCGCCTTGAGAAGTTGTCCCGTAAAAGTTGCCATCCTTGCCCTTGGCCAGGGTGCCGAAGGGCTCGGCACCGTCCTTGAACCTGGCGACGCTGTGCAGCTTATTGAACGTGCCACCCGGCGTGATTTTGAAGATCGTGCCCGTGTGGTAGGCCCCGCCAACAATGGTTGTTGCGTAAAGATCCCCGTTGGCGCCCTGGACAAGGCCTCCCCACGGCATGGCGCCGTCGGCGCCATCGAAACTGTGGAGGGTAACCAGAGTGCCTCCCGGAGTCATCTCGAAGATCGTGCCATCGAGGTGGGCCCCGCCTGAATAAGTTGTCCCATAGAAGTCGCCGTTGCGGGACTGAACGAGACCGTTGAAGGCTTGACTGCCATCCGAGCCGTCGAAGTTGTGAAGCGTGGTTAACGTTTGTGCAGGTACGGCGACCGGCGCGATCACACATGACAGGAAGAGACAGGACGCCTGGCGGGCCCAGCTGGAATTGTGCATATTCTCCGCGGGGGGTTAATGTTCGTGATGCTACACCGGCTTGCAGAGGACGTCCAGAGGGTCGCGTTGCCTCACTTCGTGCCGGATCGCGCTTGATTGACCGTAAGCAAGCCCTTTCCCCCGGTTCACCCAGGTTTTTCTGTCCCAAGACCAATTCCGAAATCCATCCTGAATCCACTGCAAAAGCAAAAAGTACTCCTTGGAACTGCTCGAGAAGCCCTGCCCGCCAGGATGAACACTATTTTGAGGCGTCGAACAGCTTCCTCCCGTCGGGCACGCCAGCAAGCGATCCCGATTCGCCGGATTCCTGGCCGAGTAAAGACCGACACGGCTATAAGACTCCGCCGCCGGCCCCGAAAGATCGAGCGTAGTGTTCGGCCCGGTGTGACATTGCACGCATTTGCTGGCCGTCCAGATACCTGCAACATTGTCTGCAACGTAGGAAACAAGCGGCCGCACGTTGCCTGTTGAACTCGAATACGGTCCACCCCCCCCGCCGTTATGCGCCCGCACGCGGAATGTGTAGCCACCAGCCCCGGAGCAATTTCCCGCCGGATAAGGGCAAGCATTGAGCTTGAGGCTGACGCTCTTAGGCGACGGAACCTCAACCGCCGGCAGACCCGGATTCAATACAGCCGCATCCGGTGTCTTCATCACTCTCGCAGGAGCGCTGCCGCCCCGTGCAAAGTGCCACTCGCAGGTTGCCGTCCCATTCGTGCTTGCCATCTGCAGCGGTAGCATCCCTCCCGTAACCACTATCGTGCCCGTCCCTGTAACGTCGACGCTGTCGCCCGCAACCTCTATGACTGGAAACGGCCACTCATACACATCTGAGCTGATCACCGTCTGGCTCGGCTGCGCTCCAGCCGTGACGGTGCTCCGCAACCCGATGGTCGCGCCGGCAGCGCGCAATTGCGTATGCGAGGATTTGATGAGCAACCGCGAATCCGACGCCCGGACAAGAATGGTAAGGGTGGTGTCGACTGGCGAGCCGGCCCGCTTCCATGCTGCCGTAATGGTCTGAGGACCTCGGGTTCTTTGCGCCGCACCTTTGCCGCTGAAACTCCAGGCCGCGTCATACATCGGCACATTCGAATCGGCTCGCGGCGCGGCGCCGGTGATCGTCCACGTCTGCGTTTCCTGATGCGTGTAGCCGTCTTGTTGCAGATTCAACTGGCATATCGCCTGGCCGGACCAGGGCAACGCGGCCGCGGAATTCTGGCCCAAGCTGGGGAGAACGAAGACCAGCAGACACAGCAACAACGTCAGCGCAGTACAAGTTCGTAAGCACAAGACCCGCACACCGTTCACGCAACCCTCCGGAGAAAATGCCTGCCAGGGAACACAAAAACCGGGCAGCCGCTTCATTGGGTAGTGCCTTTCCGTGCCAAATCCCAGGTGAGCGTATCGGTGCCCGTGCCGCTCCCGCTCCGTCCGAGTCCAGTCTTCACCTGAGT
>Ga0302325_10027439_pt1 | contig 11804 bp, 11 predicted proteins | sample Palsa_T0_2_FD_201948 | JGI IMG/M metagenome (GOLD analysis project Ga0302325, IMG submission 201948) | Peat permafrost microbial communities from Stordalen Mire near Abisko, Sweden - Palsa_T0_2 | ecosystem: Environmental > Terrestrial > Soil > Palsa > Peat permafrost | place: Sweden: Abisko... | reverse complement strand
GCGGCTTGCCCTTCTCATGACCGACGACGGGAACGCTGCTGGTCGGTTGAGAATGCTTATGGAAAAATACCGGGCGCGCGCACTAATTGCGGAACAGCAAGTCCTTAGGGTCCCCCGCGCACCCACCGAGGCTGTTGATCCGATAGACCTGCCCAAATGGTCAAGTGCTGGTCGATGGACGTGACCGGCAGTCAGCCTGCCCCGCCGCGTCCTGGACGACAAAGCTTTCTACCAACTCCTTGACCGATCCAGTTGGCGGAAGACGGGCATGAATGCTGCAGCGGAAGCTGGCGTAAAGTTCAAAGCGAGGCACTACCGACGGAGGACGGGGAGCCGGGGCGCAGGCGGCAGACCAGTCTCCGAGCGTGTTTGCGCACTAGGCGGCGAGCCGGTCGATTGCAGGCTCGTCGCGCGCTGTGCTTTTAATAGATCCTCCTGCCACTCGCTCCATGCGGCAAACATCATCAATTCGACCGTGGTGCAATCGTCTTCTGGCGGATACTTGATGCCGTGCAAGTGCGCGCCTTCCCTTGCAAGCCATCTGAGCCATTCGGCGATTTGCGCCAAATCCTCTTTGGTACATTCGCCGAGTGGTTTGCCGTTCGGCGCGATCATTTCCCATATTTTATGTTTGGTCATGGTCGGCTCCCTCAAGCGGCTTCTTGAGCGTCATGACGTGGGAATGACAATCGGGCGAGGTTATACACAGGCCCTGCAGGCATGGCTCGGCCGTGGCGACGTCCATCAGGGCACGGTACACGGAGCTGGCACCGGAACGATCCAAGGATTTCTGGTGTTCGTGACCGAGGCCATGGAGATGCAATCTGGTAGGTCTGATTGCCATTCATGAGGCCTCTTCCGGCCTAGCCTCCCCGCCATATTCGAGACTCACTCCCGCCTGAGGCCGCGTCAATACTGGCTATTCAAAACCCAAAGCGCGGGCGGGGGCGCACACGCTTGGAGCTTTTTAGCAAAGACAGCGGTCGGGTAAGGAGCCACGAGCTGCACTGTCTTCATCAAAGACCAATGTCAACTACGCGCGGAGGATACGCTTTGGGGAGTGCCTCACACTTCTTTGCAACCTCGACAGTCACGGCAGATCCGTATCGTTTGCGGGTGATACAATGGCCTGACGCACAGCGCGTGGGGCTACGCGCGTCATTTTCGACACGCCGCTGGGGCAGGAGCGAGGCGCGCGGACGGCACAACTCAAGGTGCAATTGCCGAAGCGAACAACTCCGATAGACTGCGTTCGAGTCCGCAATTTTAAGTGAGATCGGAACCGACAACGGCTTCAGTCTCGCTTGAACCGTCGCGCTGGTCGCATGGTGCACAAATGCGTCAGCACAAGCGAGGCGCCGTTCACTCCTAAAAGAGCTTAGAAAGCCCGTATCCCAGAAGGCCCACCCAGGCCACGGTAGCAACCAGCGCGACAGTCACGCCTGCCAACGGCCAAGCGCTACGCAATGGCGCGAGAATAGTTCTGATACCTTCGCGCGACGTGGTCACCACCGCATTGGGTATGGCACTAACGTTCGGCGTGTTCATTGCCGCCTCCATTCCGTTTGACAAAATACGCTACTAGCGTTTGATGAGCGGGAATGTGATGGGCAGCACAACTGGGCGGTTCCCCGCAAAAATTTGGCGCCAATCTACAAGGAATGCGACGTTCAACGCATAAAAAGAGCTTGCGACTGAGCGCGCTTTGAGGCGATCCCGCGGGCTCCTCGTAGCGCAGCGCCCGCTGCAGCCGTTCCTATTTTACTTGCCCGAGTCACGCGAGCGCGCCGTCGGAAACTAAATAGAGCCAGACCTGAAACCTCGTATTCGCCGCGGTAACCGCTTCCCAGATGGTCGCTATCTGGCGTTGTTAAAGTCGCGGAACCACTCGACGAAGGATCGCACACCTTCCTCAATCGAGGTTTTTGGTTTAAATCCGACTGCGCGTTCAAGCTCTGTGCAATCCGCGCAAGTTTCCAAGACGTCGCCGGGTTGCATCGGTAGAAGTTCGCGAACGGCCGATTGGCCGACGGCTTGCTCGATGACACCAACGAGATCGATCAGCTCAATGGGTCGGCTATTTCCGATGTTATAGATACGCCATGGCGCATTGCTCGATGCCGGGTCCGGCGCGTCGCTCGACCAGCCGGGAGCGGGCGCTGCCGGCTGTACGATCAAGCGCACGAGTGCCTCAATCACATCATCGATGTAGGTGAAATCGCGGCGCATACGGCCGTTATTGAATAAGCGGACCGACTTGCTGTGCATGATCGCATCGGTGAATAGCCAGATCGCCATGTCCGGTCGTCCCCAGGGACCGTACACGGTGAAAAACCGCAGCCCTGTAGCTGGAATACCGAAGAGATGCGCATAGGCATGCGCCATAAGCTCGTTCGCTCGTTTCGTGGCGCCGTACAGACTGAGAGGGTGATCCGCGATATCGCTCGTCCGCCAAGGCAGGCGGCTATTGGCGCCATAAACCGAAGATGACGACGCATACACCAAATGCCGGCATTCGATTTGCCGGCAGCCTTCAAGCACGTTAAGGAAGCCGCTCAGATTGGAATCCACATAGGCATCGGGGTTGACAATGGAGTACCGGACGCCGGCCTGTGCCGCCAAATGCAGCACATGGGAGAACCGATATTTTGCAAAAAGGTCCGAAATCCCCCGTTTATCCGCAATGTCCTGCTGCTCGAACTGAAAATTTGAATTATCGGAAAGTTCAGTCAAGCGCGCCTTTTTTAGTTCAGGGTCGTAATAGGAATTCAGGCTGTCGACGCCGATCACCAACCAACCATCCGCCAACAGCCGAGACGTTGCATGAAAACCGATAAAACCGGCTGCTCCGGTTACGAGAATGGGAATGCGCATTTTTGTCCGGTCGAGCCAAGTAGGATCCGATCCTAACAAAGCATTCCTCATGCACCAACGTCGTTATTGCGGCCGGATAACATCGCAGTCCATGCTGTCGGACAAATTTAACCAACACGACGACAAAAGCCGCGCTTGAGAAGCTAAATGCGACTTCGAATTTGGCTGACCAACGATGCCGAAATCAAGCCGATGAACATTGCCAGCGCGTCTACTAGAAAGTCGCTCAGGCGCGCGTGCCGTCCCGGTACGAACAGCTGAATTATTTCGATGCAACCGGCGAATATCACGAAGAGAACTGCAAGCAGACCTGACTGTAAGCTGTAAGCCAGACGGAATGCCGCTCCAGTGGCCCAGAATATTGTGAAATGTTCAAGATCGTGTGGCGCAACAGTTTCAGGCCGCAGACCAGGAGGAACTACCGACAAAGCAACGATCAGCGTCGCCAAGCTCCACGCGGCAATTCGAGCAACTATCAAAATCTGCGATCCCGCGCTTTCGCTGAAAGCATAGAATCTCCCGCCGACTGGGGGCGAACTTGCCGCTATGATAAGTTATGGAGGATGGAAAGCAACAGCATTAATTCGGCGCCGACGGCCTTTTCGCACCAGCTCGGAGCCACCGGAGGACGGGGGGATCGACCGCTCCGACGGCCTGTTCTATGAAGCTTTTTTCCGCTGATGAAGACGCATCGTAAGCCTGGGCTATTGCCGTGGTCTGCTTTTGACCTAGCAGCAAGCGCAGATCCCGGATGATGAACTGACGCATCTCGACATCGGAAAACCAATCCATTTTTGTTGTCATGCGCAATCGCAGCGGTATTAATTCTTGCTCCGTCGGCCCAGTGTAATAGGACATTTTCAACGCCTCCAAAGCGTTGAAACCGAGAGCCGGATAGCGCAGGGCGAGACCAGCGCGGAAAAGCCACGCACCCGATTGGGCGGGCGCGTCACTGAGGGCGTGTGCGAGGCTTGTGCTCCCGGTCGCCAACATCCGCGCTAGGCTTGCATCTCCATTTTGCTTTGCGTCGTCAAAGAGCAGGTTCGCGTAGCCAAATGCTGATTCCGCCCACAGTTGTCCACGAATTGCGCCGATTGATGCCGCCCAAGCGGCCCTATCACGCAGCTCAGCTGTCACGGCGGCAGCAGCAGGCGCAGTCGTCGGTAGTTGTCTCAGCGGGGGTCGATAAAGCTCGGCCACCACGAGCCAAGCGCACTGCAGCGCTAGCAAAAAACTCCATAACAATGTGGCCGTGCGAAACCAACCCATGCCCCCATCGAGGCGGCCTTCGGTTGGCAGCGCGGTATGATCGGGTTCTTTCACAGAAAGCTCATTTCATTGCCCTCCAGGATCAGACAGGTAAGTCGACCCGTCGCGTACGCGCCAGTGTCAATATTTATACGGTTCGGCCGAATATCCGGTTCTATCGCCGGCGTATGTCCGTGTACCACAATCTTGCCGAAGTCATCCTCGTGGAGGAGAAAGTCATCCCGAATCCAGAGCAGATCCCGCTCAGATTGCTTTTGCAACGGGATGCCCGGTCGCACACCCGCGTGTACGAAGAAGAAGTCTCCGCAGGTAAACGATAGTTCGAGTCGCTGAATAAAGAGGCGGTGGCTATCGGGTAGGGTCTGTTCAAAAGCGCGCGCCAGTCGTCGCTGAGCCGCAGAGTCTTCTTGGCCTGTCGGCGTCAAACCATACGAAAGAAGGGTACTGATGCCACCCACTTGCTGCCATTCGGATAAGGTCGTCGGCTCGCTCAGGAATCGCGACACGTACGTTTCGTGATTGCCCTTCAGAAAAAACACTGGATGCATACTCTGGCGGGCGATCAGGAGGTCGATTACCTGCCGCGAATGCGGGCCACGATCGATATAGTCTCCGAGAAGGATCTGAATCGATTTTCCAATTGGCCGGGTATTGAGATCGGCATCGATCCGGGCAAAAAGATCAGCGAGGAGATCGGCGCGCCCGTGGACATCGCCGACGGCATAAATGCGCAGGTTGGCGGGTATGACCGGCCGCTCTTTTGGCGCCTCCGATGCCAGCCACCTCCACGCCAACATGCTCTCCTATTGACCGTAACACTGCTGGTCTAGCTTCAGGTAAACAGATCCTTGATTTTGAGCAATATTTCTGCGATAAAAAAGCCTGCGGCGTTAACGGGATAGCGCATTTTTGGCTGTATCGATGTTGCCAACGGACAAGTTGGACAGCGACAATGCGTCACGCAATGAAGTTTTTGGCTGTGGGTGCGGCGCTAAGTGCCGTCGCGTGGTCTTCTGACCTCCAGGCTGCTCTCTTTGAGTTTCCGCGCGCGCTCAAATATCAGCTCGATCAGATCCGATTGGATCGGCCAGTGCTCGCCCCGATGGCACATGTTCGGTTCTGCCTTCGCTATCATAAAGATTGCGAAATTCGGGGGATTGATTTCCGCCATCGCAATATCCCTCTGACGCCCGACCGCTGGAATGAGCTAAATGCTGTCAATCGCGGAGTAAATCAAGACATCGCTCCTGAACCAAATCTTAGCGGTGTCGCGGCCGAAGAATGGTTGATTTCACCAAAGACAGGCGACTGCAACGATTACGCGGTAACCAAACGACATATTCTTCTGACGCATGGCTGGCCGTCGCGAGCTTTGCTGCTATCAGAGGTTGTTGTCCCTTCTGGCGAGCATCATCTCGTCCTGGTCGTGCGTACGAAAAATATCGACCTCGTGCTCGACAATTTGAATGCGAATATTCGATCGGTCGCAATGACATACCGTCAGTATCAATGGGTTCGAATCGAGTCGCCGCAAAATCCGAAATTCTGGACAACGGTACGTATGCCGGGCGCTTTGCACCTAGCGGGTGAGGTTCGGCCAGCTCACGATGCAAATTAGGGCTGGGGCGTGCGGCTCTTACTTTGCGCGAACGCTAGACCAAACGCGCCCGCACCGATCAAACCAGGCGCTGCTCCCAACAGGCCGGCGTTGACGAATGCCGATATAAATAGGGCTATCAGACAGCTCGCGCCCATTGCAGGATAGAACCAATCGCGTCCGCGGCGCAGCGAAGCTCTCAAGAGGAAGATGATTGCGATCAGCGTGACCGTCGCAATCGCCCACAATAACGGCCGACCCAGTTCGATCGCAAAGGCCGCCGCCGTTGTCGAAGCAGTAGTGTCGGAAAGTCGATCATCCATCTCCCGATAGATGGGTGCGAGAGCCGCAAATGTGCCGACGCCAGTCCCGAGCAGGGGCGCATCTTCGAGCATGCGTTGGCTCATCGCAGTCGACGAAATCGGGGATGCTTCCGCCAAGGCGAGCAGCAGACTTCTTCCATGCTCAGCTGGCTGGTTGGCGGCGATGACAATCGCAATGCCAATTGCCGGCACCGCAAGCGCCGTCGTGCCCCATAATCGCAGGCCAAACCAACGAATGACCAATACACAGGCGAGGGTAGCAACACCGCAGCCTGTTGCCACAAACATCCCGCTCTTGCTCTCCAAACAAACAGCCGCGATACAAATCGCCAGCGCAATACCCGAAGGCGCCAATCTGCGCATCAGCGGCATCGAACTAGGAATTAAATGGCCCGTATTGTGACGTTCAATCAGCCGAACGCAGGCTGCGCACGCGATGATTGCCCCCATTGCTGCGCAGTCTAGCCCTTGTGCGCGGACGAATGTCAGTTGGAAGTCGCTGAACAGCCAATCGTATGTCATTGCCAATAGTCCAGCTATGACACCTCCGCCCGTTAGGGCGAACAAAAGCCATTCCGCTCGCTGACGGTCGACCGCCACAGCAGCGGAAAGAAAAGCGGCGGCGCCGAGCGTGAGATACTGACCAAACCCGATGACGGTCGCCCCCGGGTCAACACTGATCGCGCCTGTAATGGGGTGGCCAAGCGCCGCCCGAGTACTTGTCCAGATCGGATGAGCGAGCGCTCCGAGTGGGCAGATTTGGAAAAGGATCCAAAGCGCAGGGAACGCAGCGACTAGGACCACCGGACGTACGGCCGACACCAGATGTCGCATCTCGCCCGGCCGTAGCGCGTAAGAGCTGATGGCTAAGGCGAGAGCAACGATCCCGGCGACGACGCCCCACAGGACAAGTCCATCCCGCAAAAGGATCCCAGGCGACGCGCAAATCAATGCGCCAAGAATGAAGCAGACTTTTTTCACGCCACGTTCTGATCAGGGACCTGAAGCTCGAAATTGCACAGTTGCCACCATTCGGCGACGCGATCAAGAATCATGTTGTCTTACATCGCCGCCCATTTTGCATTATTTCGCCGAGCAGTTTGCCTGCAGCTCAATCGTCGCCGCCGCTAGGCCGTCCAGCGCCACAACACCGTTAATTGAAACCTTTTCATCTCTATTATCTACAGCGATCTTAATATAGGGCTGGGTTTGACCAAGGCCCGCCGCGAACCCGGTCGCTTCGGGGGGCAACAAAACCAATAGTCCCGGCGACAATACGTTTGCGATGAATGGGACGCGACCGTTCGCCCCGTCGATGACGACTTTGGGATGCGAGCGGATCGGGAGTGGTCGAACCAGCACGATCAGCATTTCGGGTCCGACGTCGCCACAGCGAAACATCAAGCCCGCAAAGTCAATGTCCGATCGCGAGACGTCCGCTGTGCGCATAATTGCGACCATGTCGCCGCCTCCTGCTGGATTTCGCGTGCGCACCAGGTGCCACCGGTTCTGCACGCCCTGCTGCTGAGGCCGAACGTCCGAGCTGTTAGGAATGCTGTCAGCGTAGCAACGCTCGCGCTCTACGTCATCGCGGATCATTCGACAGCGTTTGGATTGGCTGTACGAATCAGAGGCTTGTGCGAGAGGCTCCCCAGATGAAGCCATCAGGATCCGGCCGCCAGAGAAGACAAACAAGAGCAAAGCGAAGTAAATCTCGCTCTTGCGCCGTAACCTATTTGTTGCCCGTAGGATCAATATTGTATTCCGCGTCACCCGAATTTCCTAAACTCGCCTATTCGCAGGCCTATTTTGACCGCCCGAAGAGGGTGCTCAGTATGAACAGGCAGGACTGGAGTGAACAGACGGTTTAAAAATGTTGTTGGGGCATTCTGTGGTACGAACACATAAAAAGCTGGCAACATTGCCACGAGGGTCACAGTGACTTAGGCTTGTCGTGAAGGCGCATGGCGTCTTACGTCATGATCATAGGAGACACGACAATGTTGAAAGCTAGAAATTTAGCCTTTGTAGCGAGTGTGACTGCCGCCGTCAGCGTGATGTTGCCGTCCTGCGCTTCTGCCGCCGAATTGCCATTGCCAGCGCCGCTTGCTCGCATACATCATACTGCATTGTGGTGCGGAGAATGCGGCTGTCTTCACAAATCCTATGTATATCATAGGGAGCTACGCTCGACCTACGGCACAAATTTCGATCCGCGCAATTTCGACCAGACCGAACCACATTTCTTTTTTGGGAGGGTGCGCGCCTATCCGAGGTATTGGGTCGACGCTGATGCGGTGCATTGAGCGTTCATCGTTAGGGGACGATCAGACCAGCACAGGTTCCTTGCGCGAGCCCGCACGCACGCGCCGCCACGTTGACGGGGTGAGCTGAGTGTTTGGGCGCGTGAACGCAAAGCAAACTGCCGGCGGCTTCGACGGACTGGATCGCGCTTGCTGCGCCAGCGGCTCACGCTCGAGCGGCCACGCTTAGGGGCCGAGACACTCGTGACGGCCGTTATGCATGACAACGTTCGACGGGCAAGGTTGATAGCGCCACGTCTCGATGGTCGGTTCGCGCCAACGGGCATCAGGCGGTCGGCACCGAAGGGGGGCTGCGTGGTCCGAACGGATGACGCGCCGCTCTATGCGACTCCGGTCGAGACGGCCCCCAACATCGCCATGCACGCAACCAAGCCCGCAATAGTGAAGGCACGTATAGCACACTCCTTTGACTAACCCGCCGAGACAGATGCACTCGGTCTTAAAGGCTCCCAAAGCCCTAAGACAGTCAGTCTTGCAATCTCTCCAAAGGTCCTAAGCCTTACATATTCCAGAAGCACCACGAGCCCGCGTTCCGGGAGGGTATGTTCCGAAGGACGAGTGGACCGGCGTCAAGGGTTATTTGCGACTTTAGGTTGCGAGTGCCGTTTCTACATCTATTTTGAAAAGTGGGTTGAACTCTTGCGTGCCGGCTCCGCTTGCGGGCGCTCTGCCAAGCCGAGCGCCTGCACGGCGCGGGCGATTGGATCCGCGCTAATTCGCTCCTGAAAGTGTTGCTCGTTTGGCACACATGCTGAAAGACTGAGCTTAAATCGCTAAAAGTGCGGCCAGGGTTAAGGACATCGGTTGTGAGTTGTGATTCCGCCGTGGTATCGATTTTTGAGGTGAAGCGTGGGTTGGGGCATGAGGGGACTACGGCTACTAGCTGGATTCGTGGCCCTTGGCGGGGCACTGCTATCCGCCGGGTGCGGCGACGTGTTCCTGCTGCCGGCGTCCGGGCCTAACGCTATTCCCGTGAAGTTGGGGGCCACGTGGAATGGGCCGCCTTATGGTATTGTCAAGCTTACCCCCACGGTCGTCAGCGTTTTGGACGAGTACGGGTCGCGTACCCTTTCTGCGACGTTTGGCGATCATCGTCCGCCGCCGGAGATCCGGTTTGGGATCGGCGACGTGGTAAGCGTATCGATTTTCGAAGCGGCTGCTGGCGGCCTTTTCATTCCCAGCGAGGCTGGGGTTCGCCCTGGCAACTTCGTGACCCTGCCGAATCAGCCTGTGGATACCAAGGGAATGATTTCGGTACCTTATGCTGGGTTGGTTCCTACGGCGGGCAAAACTCCGTCGGAAGTTCAGCAGGAAATAGTTGGGCGAATCAAGAATCGAGCGATTGAGCCGCAGGCAGTGGTGGCTCTCGTGACCCAGAACACCTCTCTCATCACCGTCCTTGGCGAGGTGAATAACGAATTCACCCCGACGGGTCGTATTCCTGCGCAGCCGGCAGGGGAGCGGTTGCTCGACGTGATAACGCGCGCCGGCGGGCTTAAGGATCAAGGACAGGATATGTGGGTGGTCTTGGAGCGCCGCGGGCACCGCGCTTCAGTTCCGTTCGGCTCGCTAATCTATGAGCCCGGCAACAACATCTGGGCGTGGCCAGGCGACACCCTTTATCTCTACAAGGAGCCGCAGACCTACCTTGCGTTCGGGGCCTCGGGACAGCAGGGTCAATTCCAATTCAGCGCAGGAAGCCAGTCATCTGCATGGCGGATGACACTGGCGGAGGCAGTGGGAGCCGCTGGCGGGTTGATTGACGTACAAGCTGATCCAGGCTCGGTGTTTCTCTATCGCCGCGAGCCGCGCGAGCTTGCTGAGAAGCTCGGTGTCGATTGCTCGAAGATGGATGGGCCAACCGTGCCGATCGTCTATTCGGTTAGTTTCGCTGATCCAGCTGGCTATTTTTTGGCGACGCGGGTGCAGATGCACAATAAAGACCTCATTTTTGCCGCTAACTCGCAGTCGGTGGACATAACAAAGTTCACGAACTTCCTTAACTCGGTAATTAGCGTTCCTCAGAACGCAGCGTTAACGGGAACGTACATAGAGACTTGGCGTATCGACAGCCTTACTCGATAGTCTAAGGCGCAGGCGCTTTTACCCTACCGCCGCATGGCGCAAAAAGGCAGAGATGCTGGGGTGGTCGCGCCGTTGCTGCTTTTCGCAGCTGCGGCACTTGCACCACTGCCGTTCGGCTCTAATGAGCTGGCGGCAGTCGCCTTCTGGTGCATAGTTCTCGGGCTTTGCCTTTTGTGTTGTCCCGTGCGCGGTCTGAAGTCGGGCCGGCTGGTGGCGTTCTGCATCGGCGTTTCAATCGTGGCCGCCTATGGCCTGGTGCTGCACGAGCAGCTAACTAATCGTCCTTGGCTCGGAGCAAGTCCACACCCGATCTGGCGTGAGGCTGAGGTGGCGCTCGGGGTGCCCCTTGCGGCTTCTGTCTCGATTGCGCGGGATCAGCCTTGGTTGGAACTCGGGCGGCCGCTCGTGTGCATTTTGGCCATTGCCTGTGGATTTTTTGTTGGTGCGTCCTATAGGCGAGCTTTGCAACTCCTCAAGGTCATTGCTTGGTCCGGGAGTGCCTACGCCATTTACGGCATTCTGGAGCATCTGCTCGATCCGGCCAGGATCCTATGGCGGCAGAAAGAGGCCTATTTGGAATCGGTCACCGGGACCTTTGTCAATCGCAATACGGCGGCGGTCTACTTCGGCTCCTGTTCGATTGTTTGCTTGTTACTGTTGTGCAAGCGGGTCCGCAGCCGTTTGGGAGGGGGCTCGGTTGTGTGGCAAAAGGTACAGCATCGCATCCTTTACAGAACCGATCGCGATTTGATCTTGGGGTTTGTGACGATCTTTGTATGCTTAACGGCAATGTTTATGACTCGCTCGCGCGCCGGCGTAACCCTATCGCTCATGGCGATGGTCGTCGCGTTTATACTTTATTTCCGAAGAGATCTGCCGCAACGGATTGGTGTTATCGCGACGGTGCTCGTCGCGATCGCGGTTGCACTCGGATTACTGCAGCTGATGGGCGGAGGTGTAAATGCCCGCTTTGACGCACAAGGCATTGCTGACGAGGGCCGGCTCGCGACGTGGCGGGCGACGCTTCGCATGATCGCGGATCATCCGTGGTTTGGAACAGGAGAGGGAACGTTTGTTTGGAACTTTCCTAGCTATCGCAGCGCGGACATGTCGATGAGGGGAGTTTGGGACCACGCCCACAATACGCTGCTGGAACTTGCAGCCGATATGGGAATTCCCCTTGCTGCTTTGGTAACTACGGCGTGGATTCTAATCTTTACCAGCCTTATAGGCGCTGTGCGCGTACGGCGGCATGATCTCCTGCTACCGACGTGCGCTCTCGCGGTGGCCATGCTGGCAATCCTCCATTCTTCTGTTGATTTTTCTTTGCAA
>Ga0302325_10027438_pt1 | contig 11804 bp, 16 predicted proteins | sample Palsa_T0_2_FD_201948 | JGI IMG/M metagenome (GOLD analysis project Ga0302325, IMG submission 201948) | Peat permafrost microbial communities from Stordalen Mire near Abisko, Sweden - Palsa_T0_2 | ecosystem: Environmental > Terrestrial > Soil > Palsa > Peat permafrost | place: Sweden: Abisko... | reverse complement strand
GGAGAGGGAGAGGGGGAAGAAGGGAGAAGAAGGGAGACAGAGGGGGAGGGAGGGGGAAGGACCCGATGATGGTGATTTCCCATTCGTAGATGTTGGAATCGTCGACTAGACCCGCTGAATACCACGGCTCAGGTTTCTTCTGAATCTCCTTTCCCAAAGTTAGTCCATTCCCACAACACAACACAACACAACACAACACACTCCAAGCCCACACACCCCGTCCCAGCAAGGATCCACAACACTGATGCGACAAAGGGAAAGAAAAACGTACCTTGAGTTGTCGTCTTAACAGAGCCTCCGAGGCATTCGACGCCATTCTCCAAAAAACCAGTAATACCCTGCGGAAATGCTTCTGAACGGGGATATGCGAATGCAATAATCACAGGAAGCTGAGGAGGCGCGAGAACGGGCGGGTTGGGATCTGTGGTCGAAGTGTGGGATTTGATGGTTGTGATTATGGCGGTGGAGGGTGAAGGATAGGGCTACTCGGAGGGTGGTGGGCTGCTCGGATTGGCTGGAGGACGGCGGTCTATGAGTCAGCAGTTTCTGCGGTCTTGAAGAACTTTTCAACTCAATGATCTAGACATCAGATCGAAATAAAAGGATTTGAACCTTATCGTTGAATGGTAGGTTGCTCATGCACCATTCCTTGTCTGACCTGATCGCTTCGAGTATAGGACCGTTCTTGTGGATGTCAAGCCAAAAACACGATGCCTGAATAGGAACATAATACGGAGAGCGCGGTATAATGCCATCAATTTCAATGGAGGTAATGTTGACAGCATCGGTGATGTTATCAATAGCATCATACAACTGGCGTGAAGACTGATCATCCGGCACAACCCTCATGGTGGATTGGGATCTGGATCGAGTGTGGGATTGATGGTGGTGATTATGGCGTGGAGGGGGCGACTCTGCACTCCTGATTCAGAACAAACACTTTCAGTCAGCGCTAGTACTACAACGCCACAGCTGAATGAATCCGTTTGTTGTGGGCTCGCAGTCCGAATCAACTTGGCGGACCAGGCTGTTAACGTTGCCTCCATTGAAATTGATGGCATTATACCTCGCTCTATTATGTTCCTATTCAGCCATTGCATTTTTGGCTTGAGATCCACAACAACGGTCCTATACTTGAAGCAATCAGGTCAGCCAAGGAATGGTGCATGAGCAACCTACCATTCGACGATACGGATCAATCCCTTTATTTCAATCTGATGTCTGGATCATTGAGTTCTTCAGGACAACCCCTTGCAATGAACCTTTGGTGGGATTTCCGTTGGCATGTAATGGGAAGGAAGGTTTAAGCGGTTGGATCGGATCAGGAGGTAGTGAGGCAACTTTTAGGATATGCGATATTGGTTAGATGTCGTTTCTTTAAACATTGAAAAGTGACAGAAGGATACATTATTCCCAGTCACACATTTCATTTGTCATGACCCTTTCTACATCTCAGGTATCTCGTCTATAAACAAGACGATATCCACTGATTCCCCACGCAGCGCAATATCCAAAGCGTCTTCGTCCTCTTGTAGTCGCGCTATCGTCTCTTGGACGCTGTGCGGATATCGAATGATCTCAATACTCTCCTCGTCCCAGATTTGTAGTGCCGATCTGATGTTCTGGATATCAACCTCATGACCCTTTTTCTTTAATTTCTTTTGTATCCGTCGGGATTCCTCGTCAAGACCTCCTCCTCCTCCTTCTTCGTCTTCTTCGGAAGACTTGTAATACTCTCCAAGAGAGAGAAGATACCTCTTTGCAGTTGGTGAGATGTCCATTTCATGGGTATCCACTCCCTGCAGGACCCTGGCAATCCATCCCACCATAACCTCATCACCATCAACCTCCCGCTTCCTCTTCTTCCTCTCCATTTCCATCCCTCGTACCACACAATTCAACGAAACCATCTCCCCCGCCAGCATCATCTCCCCCAACCTCGCACAAATAAACTCATACGCCCTAACTAACAGTTCCCGCTGACTCCCGCGGTACATCTCAGCATACTCCCCCGCAGCACTCTCAAACCTCCTGTTCTCCCACCCCAGGATCCCTAGCTTTTGCAACAGCCCGTTTAAAAGCGCTGTATACCCTGCATACAGGTTTCTCTGTGTCCTCTTCGCCCGGCCCTTTTCGCGCTCTAGTATCGTGACGTCGCAGAACTTGCACAGCAGATTCTCGGGCGCGAGGAAGTTCCGTGTGATGGTGTATAATGTCGGATCATTGGGGAGTCGCAAGGATAACGAGTCGTATGGATTATCAGGAAGACAAAAGCCATAGCCCATCAACACTACGGTTACTACCTGAACGAGTGCAATGAGGGATGGGCAGAGGGGGTACATTCTTCGTTCCCTTTTGCGCCGTAGTTGTTGAAGATCTCGGTGTTGGGGGTGTAGGGTGTTTCGGCGATGAAGGATATTTGGGTGGGCTGGGTGAGCCATGTTACGGGGTGATTTGGACGGTGATTTAGCATATCCATCACGGGGATGAGGATTGGATCCGAGGAAGCTGCGTCGGCGGGTGGTGCATGTATTACCGTGGTATTCTCCAGGTCGGTTGTAGCTGGAGGTGGTGGGTGGATCAGACGGGAGGGAAAGGATCTTGATGAGAGGACTGTTGCGGCCCATAAATAGTCGTCCCTACACATATATCAATATCTCGAGTCTCCGTACTAGAGGGATACCAATTGATGTCAGGAATGATGTTACAGACATCACTAAACTCCTCCCGCCAAATTTCGACTCTCTCCCTCCACGCAAAGAACAAATTCGTGCCCTTTAATAAAAGTCGCTCTTCCTCTGTAAACCACGCCGGCGTATCAAATTTCTCAGGCAACGCCTCAAAGTACGCCTTCCAGAACCCGCCCTTCCGTCTCTCCAGCGCGATAAAAGCACATACCCGGGCATGCACTGGCAACAAGTGTAATTCAGGTAATGCGTGGTCGGCGACGGAGGGGGTTATGAGCAGGGAGTGGGGGATTCGGAACAGTGCGGTGCCGGCGCTGATGGGAACGGTGGATTGGCAGTGTCCGTAGGGGGTGGAGAGGAAGAGGACGGTTTCGGGGATGATGGCGCCGTGGGAACGGGCCCAGGATAAGAGGGCTTCGTATGGTGAGGGTGGTGAGGGTGTTGACATGGAGGACGGGAAAGAAATTGCGAAATGTGATCGGCGTTCGAAGATCGATGGGGCGTCGCACTTTGCGCTAGTCAGATGAGCATTTATAGATATGAAAGTTACAATTCGATGTACTCAAACTTCAATGATATCCTAAAATAATTCATGCGCCTAAGGTATGTATCCGTTGATGGTCTATGTCACAGACTATACATACAATACATGCATCTGCTCCCTCGATCTCAGATGGGCCAGCAAATGCATATGCATTTCGCAGCACTCATAACAATACTCGAATCCCTGCCCTCCTTGAATCCATCCCAGTGATCTCTCCACGAATTTTCCCCCGTCCCTCCGCAGCCATCATCTTCCCCACCTCCGTATCCGTCATATACGTCGCAACATCATATATCCCCTCCGTAGCAGCTGAATAAGTCTGCGCGACAGCCTGCCACGAATTCCCCAACATCGAGTAACGCGTCCGACCCTGGAACCAAGTAACCGCCACCAACACCAACATGAGATGCACCAAAAGAACCACCGTCACCGCAACGAGTCCGCGATTCGAAGTCGGGACCAGGACCGATACAAAGGATTGTAATTGCGCGGGGGCGTAAGCGTTGAAATCGGAGAGATGTTCGTAGTATTTCTCCTGGAAGTAGATTGTATTGAAGGCTTGAAGGGCGAGGGATGGATTGCCTGTTGTGCGAATGATATCTTGGAAGACAGCTTTGAGATAGCGCTGCGCGACAAAGGCACCGAGCTCTGATTCCGAGCAACAGAAACAACTCGGACAGAATACTAAAGACATGTCGAGAATTGCGGTCCATCCATTCCATTCGTTCTCGCGATCAGGCATTTCTGAATCGGACGTGGCGTTGACGACCCATGATTGTCGGGGTTCCAAAGTGAGTATTCCGCGTGCATCTTGAGACTCACAGGGGATTGTTGCACCTAATTGTCGACGGACGTCCTCGGTTTTGAAGTCCCCAACGAAAGTGGGTACGTCTGAGGTGACAGTTGGTTCTGTACGGTTGACGTCGCTATAAGCATGGATATTCAGGTCCGCCGCAATGACGTTCCCGTAACACAGACTCATAGTCAATTTGAGGGTACTTGAGTTGAGCGGTCTAAGTTCAATCCATTCCCCGTTATCGCGGGATGTCCATCCAGAGGTATAAGTCTCCTGGTAAATGTTTGTTATATTCTTCCACTCCTCGTCGGTGCCGGTGGTGTTGATCATCAGATACGCCACACTTCCCGTGAAATACGTCGACGACCGATTAACTTCGCTGACCGTCTGTAACGAACTGACGAGCACTTCTTGTACACTTGTACCCACTCCACACATAGTGATAGCCCATTCAGTGGTATTTTCTGGTGGAAAGACCACATCGCAGGTGAAACTCGGACCGGCGGCGATTTCCACCATCTGAGGAGTCAATTTTGAGGCCGCTGCCGTGCCATTGATATACGCCATAGTCTGTCCACTGAAATTGGCATAGACTTCAAATGCCGTTATATCAATCGACGGGCGAACACAGACAACCCGAGAGTCGAAAGCGGTTGCGGGGCCGACATAATCGCGCAGAACCGAACGGGCTTGTTCTGCCTCGATCGGGAAGAATGCTCGTATTGCCATACCCGTATCGCTTATACCGTCGCCCTGGACAGGGTCTTCTGCATGTTCTGCGAACGTCGGATAGAATGACGGTTTATTGGACCATAAATAGAGATCGTCTCCGTATATATTGTTGCTACTGTCTGAGTTGTAGGTTCCATTAATTCCGAATGCCATTGATTGTGAGGCCGTGTTCCCTGGTACTAGCGAGGCACTTAGATCGGACAATAGGAGAGTAGATGAGAATTGAGAAATAATTGTTGTCGCCCCAAGGACTAGAATGAATAGAGTGAGACTGAGTTTGCGTTTCAAACCGTCGCCGCCGAAGTATACTAGGAACAAGTTCTGCGGACCGCTGTTGAGATACCGGATCGCCGATAGCGCCGCTGCCTTGGAAAGAACAAAGCGCCCTTCCTCGAGTGCTAGAGCTGCGAAAATGGAGGTACACGCGCTGGCTTGTACCGCAGCAGATGCCCGAAGGACCAAAGCGGTAAGGGCGATGGTGATGGTGACCCATTCGTCGACCATCAATTTTCTCCATGTCTCGTTGTCGCTGTTGCCGTTCCAGACGTACCATAGGAAGGCAAGGATGGCTAATATAGCTGCTGCACCGAAAGGGACGACAATGGCTATGTACCAGCCCAATCGTTTTGAGAAAGATGGTTTGGGAGGGGCTGTCTCGGTCGCTTGGGTGGTTGTGAATACGATGTGCTGGGCATACTTCCCGAAATCCTGTGAGAGACCAAATCTATCTGCATTCATGTCGACACGAAATCAACCTCAAACTGCTGGGACTCCGAACTTTCAGACTCAAAAAAGATCAAGGTAATCTTATTATGAGTTCGTGCAAGAAATGATGGGATCACCTAGGCGTTTATCATCCGTTCCACTTCGAAGACCTGGGGGTGCCGCCAGCGCGTTCTTCCTTTTATCCTTTCATCGTCCCAAGTCATAGAGCCGATCTAAATTCCCAAACCAGTAAGTAAACCTTTACCCACGAGCCTGGCCAAGGAATCGAGTGCCGAAATATTGCGAATATAATTGCTCAGCCTTCTCCGACTTTCCGTTGACTGCGGCCGATCGATCCTTGAAAATTATAGCCCGCGGAAAAGTCCAAAACTGGAAATACATTGCTGTACTCGCTTGGGGCCAGGGTGTACGAGGCGGTGAAGGCGGTGGATACCATGGGGTTTCTATGGGCCTGCAATTAATATTGATATGTCCACGGAAGAGCTTTTTACCGACGGCCGTATTGTTTGCTCGGAGGGATTATTCCATGATTGGACCGTGCGGTGGAAGATGGGCTTAGAAATAGGCCAGCTTAGAAACAGGCTTATGTCCGTGAGGATATGGCTTTTAAGTTTGAGTTTCGCCTCGACGGCAAACCGCAGTTTTGTAGCGACGGGTCCCTAAAATAGATACAGTAGATCGGTTACGCAATACATCTGACGCCGATCCCCGCGAGTGTCGGAACCCATGTCTCTCGATCAATCAATCAGGGGCAATTTCCGCAACGCGGCAATCTTTCCTTGTTCGTTACGATAACGAACCTCCTCCCCCGTAACACCTCCCACATACACCAGAAGTGTCAGGTACAATCACTAAAACATTGGCCCGCCGTCGATACGAGCTTGAGGCTGACTGGTCGTAGAGTTGTCATTCATTTCGTACGATTATGCTACCTACCGGAGAGGAGTATTTGGCCCGCGTCGGAATTTCCAAAGAAGAATGCCACGCTATCGCCAAGTCCCTTACTGGCTCAACCGACGTTTTCCCTGTCCGTTTTCAAGGATTCAACAGTTATACCATTCAAGGCGGCGCTGTCGTGGTCCAAATTCGGATGGAGCCCCTGGAATTAGAGACACTCGAACGAGCCATGAAGATCCACAAAACCTACGTCCTTCAGACTACATGCAAGCAGACCGAACCATTTTACGTTTACGTCACTCCCTATGGAGGTAGACCGTGTTGTGCGAAAGAGTTCTGTGTCAACCGAGCCGCTCAGAAAACCGCCCTCCGAGACCTTGCAGTCTTCTTGGCTCAGAGCTGCCAATATCCTGTCACAGAAATGGGCTTCAGCCTCGACACGATCAAGGAACATTTGGAGCTTTGTCTACGTTTGCTGGGTATCCAAGATAAAGTCCGGGACTTGTTTGATAACCTACGTAATCGCTTTCAGGAGTGAACCTAACATTGCAGATAAGCTGGCTGATCTTCCCATTGTCTTTGTCCATGGCGACCTTGCCACGACAAACATCTTGTCGGACGACGACGGCCACATCACAGGTATTGTTGATTGGGATTCTTCCGACTTTCTGCCGTTTGGTTGGAATTTGTTTTCTCTCGATTATTTTCTCGGCGAAATTGACTTTGACGGCGGCAAATTTATTTACACAGAATACGAAGAGAGGCCTGAGTTGGAAATGGGATTCTGGCAGACGTTTTGGGAGAAGGTTCCAGAGGATATGAAACGTAAAAGAGCGAATTTGGAAAGCGCGATGAAGGTTTCAAGGGGCATAGGCTTGTTGCGTCGTTCTGCGGGACTTGATGTTTTGCGTTTCTTGGGTGGATCTTTACAGATAATGCCAGTTATCAAAGCAATGTTGTAGTAATCGACTTCAATACTCGTCTATCGTCGAGCCTGAGATGGACCCCCTTCATTACCTCGAGTTGGCCATATTTGGAGGATGATCGTTAATTTTGCGAGATCTTTTTTGACATCAATTCTGAGGGAATTTTTATCGCTTGGGCTTTAGGGGAATAGATTTCCGATTTTTGGCAGTTTGTCCTCCTAAAGAATCTCGATTCCTAAACGAAGTCGCCTTTGAAGAGATATTTCATCTCGAACTGGCAGTAACTAGTGCTCAATAGTCCTGAATGTGGCATTTAAATTGCAGATTTGGCAATTGCCGATTGATCAATCAACCCGATCAGATCTGATCAGATCAATCGTTCAAAAATTTGAAATTTTGATGGGCACCACCGCAATTCAGGGGCTGTGTCATCGTGAGCTCTGATAGCATTGCAAATGACGGTGTTTTCAAGTCGCCACCTCGACCCATTCGGAGGAAGCCCGGCTCCAGCGACTTTGAGGACGAATATCAGACACCACGGGGGACGAAGAGACCCCGCACTGCCAAACAACGTATAAACGTTATGAATTGATATGGGCGAACGGGGACTAGCAACCCCTCAAGACATACCCACAGTGCCAGGCGCACCTGTTCTCCCCGCGACTCCCTTTGTCACCCCCGTCACAGCCGCCAAACTCGGCATCAAAGAATCAAATATCCCCAAAATAGCAAAAAGAGTGGGCAACATTCAGAGTTTGATGGAGTTTAGTGGTTACATGATCTCGTGGGCGTTGGAACGTGAGGGGAAGTACAATGAAGCGGATTTCGGTGCCATGTCGAATGAATATGCGGAACAGTTGGTAGTTCTTTCCTCTTGATGTTACTGATGTTGTAGAGTGATGAAAGGACCTACTCCTCCCTCACAGAACAGGATCAAATGAATATATATGTTCGCGAAGAATGAAATCCAGCGAGGTAGGACCCCTCCTGACGTCACCGAACCCGTCGAAAGTCTGTGAGGGATACGAAATACTGGATAGCTTTCACGAGCAACATCTTATGACCTCGACTTCACAGATCTGACGGTATTTCTTTTCCATATATGTTCTGATTTAGTAGTCAGAGACAGGCTGCCGCCAAGTGATCTGACGTTTTTTGAACAATGCGATGCGAGCCGCCGCGAGATATTACAATTTGCCTTCTGGAGCCGTGTTCCACGATTATACAATTAGTCAGATCCGAATTTGCTTGGAATAGGTTACGTTTCTGGCCCTGTCGATTACCTCGTGGCAAGTACAGTGGGAGACATGCGACCGAAGGAAACAAGGGGACTTGCATTGCCTGGCTCCAGACGCTTCTTGGTCATGGAGGCAAAGCAGGGTGCAACAATGACGTTGGCTGTGTCGTTGTCACAGTTGTTGGCACAGTTGTTGGCACAGATCTTGACTGTCCAAAATGATGACCCGGCCCGTGCAATCCCTTTTTCCTAAATGTTCTAACAAATAGTGAAAGGAACGAGCATGCTGGCGTTCTCAATGACGGATCAAATTGGCGATTTTTTCTATTCTCGAAAAAGAATAAAGGGATTCTGCTTCATTCGCCAGGTAATATTGTCGCGGGGGACCGCCCTCGCTGATCTCAGACAGACTCTGACCATTCTCAAGGTATTTTGGCCTACTTTATTGGCGGAGAGATTCCAACTAGCGATCACAATCAGCGAATCTACATTGGCGAAACTGTTGAAGTCGCCTCCTCGAGAACCGAGTCAAAGATAGCATGATGTCATATCTATTTCATATAATGTGATATCAAGATGAATCTCGACAACATCTGTGCAGCTTAGCCTACTCACCAAAGTACATATATTACCTGGCCTTAGCGGTGATGAAGGCTACTCGATGTTCCATAGTTTCGCTTAGAATCTAAATCATAATTTCGTTTGCACAGATACCGGGGTGTACGAGGCGGTGGATACAAGGGGGTTTAGTATGGCTATGTCCCCGAAATTAATTTTGCTATGTCTCCGGAAGAGATTTCTGCCGACGGCCATGTTGTTTGTTTGGAGGGATTATTCCATGAGTGGACTCTACGGCGGAAGATGTGATTTGAAACAAGTTTATGTCCGTGAGGACAATAAAATGGCTTGCAATTTTGAGTATCACCTCGGCAAACCGCAGCTTTGTAGCGATGGGTCCCTGAAGTAGATCGGTTACGCAATACATCTGACGCCGATCTCCCCGAGATTGGGAACTTAAGTATGCGGACGGCTCTTCCCCAAAGTCAACGCATTGATCTTTGAAAATACTCAATTGACGATCCCAAGAAACCTTCTAATATACCGGAATATTTCATCGAATCACAGCCTCCTTACTCCGCAGACCCTTGAATTTCAGTCGGTGTACTACTCTGAACAGCCTCCTGCTGCAGTTCCACACTGGCTTTAACCACTGCGACAGACACTTTCTCCCCATCCTTGAGAATCAATCTATCCAGTCCCGGGAAAGTGCATAACAACACCTGGCCCGCGGGATTTTCCTCCGCGCCCTCCATGACCTCATCACTAAACTGGTCTCCCGTATCAGGTATAAAACAGCGATAAATGGCCTGTTCTTCGGTCATCGCATTGCGCAAGGTTACGGCCTTGTCAATCCACTTTGATACCGCAGCCTCGATGTCCTCGGGGTTTGATCTGGGGAGGAGACGGCTTAGAATATGTGTTAGATTGAGTTTGTATGTTTCTTGACGGGTGAGGGTTTCGGGGCGGTTGAGCTGGGATTGCAAGGCTGCTCGACCTAATGCCTGTCGAATGGTAAGAATCTTTGTGAGCTCGATGTCTACAGTGAGATTAGTAGAGACATTTTGGGGAGATATGTATGGTACCTTGACGAAACAGGTCTCCCTCGATCCATTTCAAGTACTCCGATGCCGCACGATCATGTCCAAACGCGAACCGATCAAACACCGTCTCAAACAAGAACAACGCAACGACATGTCGCAACAACGGCACCCGTGTCTTTCTATCGGTCCACAATTCTCGGATCTCTCCCCCGAACCTCTGCGCCGTGAAAACACCATGTGCCCCACACTTCTCCAGAAAGCCAGATACCTCAGACGGCACAGTCTCCTCCAACGTCTCCTTCGCATTGAGTTTAGAATTCTTCGCCATCCACGATTGAATATGTCCTCTCAACTCCTCGAACAACTGCACATAAAATTCCTCCCCCCGAATCGGTTCCTGCGCCTTCGACATACTAGTAATATACTCCCTTAGACTCTCATTGTCTTTCTGAATCAGATCGCATTTCTCCTCCAATTTCTGGCGCGAGAAGCGAGTCTTCTCGATATGGTCTTGGAAATCCCGGCGGATGGCTGCGGTTTCTTCCTTGGCGGAGGCGTAGACTTGGTGGATATAGCCCCTTTCGCTGCGCAGATGACGGTTCTCGGACTCGAGTTCGCGGAGAGCTTGCTGGAGACGGTGGATGGTGTGTTCTGGGTCTCCGCGTTCAAATGTGCGGTGCAGGATATTGGATTTGCGGTTTGGGATGGGGGGTTTCTGGAGGGACTGTTGAGTGGAGGGGTCCAGTTGAGCCTGTTTAGGGGAGTTGTCGGTGTATTCGGGGGGGTTCTGAGGTGTAATCATTGATGCGGGAGCAGTTTGGTTTTGCGGTTCGCCATTGTGTTGCGAGGACGAACGGCGCATTTCAAGGAGAAGAGGTGCCCTACGAATCTCCTGCATCTCTTCCATCTCGACGGGCGACATGCTGACAGGCGGTTGCATGGAATCGGACTCTTGACGTATAGCGTCTATTATCAGTCCCTTGTTCGTAGTAGACCTGACCTTCCGCCAATGCTCGTTGCGTTGCGGCCTCGGCACGCATCTCCCGTTTCTGTGCCTCGCCGGTCGGACCCCCGATTCCCTCCTCAAGTGACCCTGCGCCGATCAAGCCCTCCATCAGAGCATCCCTGTAAGACGTCATCGTAGAAACGACGTCCCAGAACGATATCCCCAAAACTCGCGTGTCCGACACTTTTGCGATGAAGCGGACCTCTGACCGCTATATTGGGCGACAAGGCTGTGCTAAGAAGACGAAACTTCAAATACATACTATATTATCTATAGGCACCGGACGACAAGGTTATTAGCGGCGTATTCTGACCTAACCGTGCATTTGAAAGAAGTCTAAACGCGCGCGGCGCAGTGAGGCCTGGGCATGTGAGTCTGTGTGAGCCTGTTAGGCTGTGGGCTGTGGGGGCAACTTTACCACTGCCCAGCACGTTGATTGGCCAACTCAGCCGCAATGGACGTGCGATGACAAAGAATGGTGTAGCTATACTCCGCCCCGTGCAGTTCGCTGAGCGGTTCATTCAGCTGAGATAAACCAACTCTATTTCTGGGCAGCCAATCTGCTTCCATGGATGATACACTGTCTACAGGCGTTATCTCCCGCAAAGCGCACACGAGCGCAGCTTTCGCGCATGAATAGCCGACTCATATA
>Ga0302325_10027436_pt1 | contig 11805 bp, 11 predicted proteins | sample Palsa_T0_2_FD_201948 | JGI IMG/M metagenome (GOLD analysis project Ga0302325, IMG submission 201948) | Peat permafrost microbial communities from Stordalen Mire near Abisko, Sweden - Palsa_T0_2 | ecosystem: Environmental > Terrestrial > Soil > Palsa > Peat permafrost | place: Sweden: Abisko... | reverse complement strand
CTGACCACAGCGGGGCTGAGCTGGGGCGGGTTCATCGAGTCCATGCCGTCGGCCTGCGACCCGACCAGCGGCGGCAGCAACACCCAGGATCATGACCTGTACTCAAATGGCCACAACCCGATCATCTTCTACACCGATATCCCGCTCGCCGAGTGCCAGGCTTACGACGTGGGAGTCAGCGACCTGACGGCCCAGTCGGGCGCCTTCTGGAACGACCTGGAGGCACAGACCCTGCCGTCGTTCAGTTGGGTCACCCCTAACGCGGCGAACGACGACGAGGGCGCGGGCACCAAGGCGCAGAACGAGCAGGTGGCCGACACCTGGCTGCAGAACTTCATCGGCCTCGTGGAGCAGTCGAACAGTTACCAGGCGGGCAACACCCTGGTGCTGGTCACCTATGACGAGGGCAGCGGCGCCGACCGTACCATCGGCGAGGATTGCACCAACGAGAGCCTGGACCTGCCGGTGACCAACGGCGTCAGCGCGCACCAGGACTCCTGCCACGTCCCGCTCTTCGTGGCCTACCCGTACACCCCGGCCGGGGACAGCGACCCGACGTTCTTTGACCACTACTCGGTCACCAAGACAGTCGAGGATCTCTTCGGCCTGCCCTACCTCGCCCATGCCGGAGATGCCCAGACCAGCAGCCTGGTCGAGCACTTCGGCATCCCGGCGGGAGCGACCACCATCGGCTCGCCGGTCGTCAGCATCCTGCAGCCAGCCAGCGGCGCCGCGATGTCCGGGGCGATCACCGTCTCCGGTACCGCCGGGGACAGCGCCGGCATCGCGCAGGTGCAGGTCAGCGCTGACGGGGGGACCCCCGTGGTGGCGACAGGGACTACCAACTGGACGGCCAGCATCAGCGCCAGCGCGCTGACGCCCGGCACGAACACCATCGACGTTCAGGCCACCGACGTGAACGGCAACATCGGGACCGCCAGCGTCACGGTGAACGTCGAAAGCGTCACCACGTCCTGCCCGGTCCCGGTCGCCGGCACGACCGAGCTTTCCGGCAACCTCAGCCTGGAGACCAGCCAGACCGGCTGGACGGGCATCTACAACTCCAACTCCGGCCTCAGCCTGGTGCAGCCCGCGGGCGGCAGCTACGACGGCTTCTGGGCGCTCCAGGTGGCCGCGAAGAATGCGGCCGGAGCGGCCGGCGTCAACAATGCGAAGCCGCTCTGGGTGCCAGGCGCGCCCGGGCTGGCGACGACGGCGGGCCAGGTGTACACCGGCAGCGCGTTCGTGCAGCCGGGCACCCCGGGCGAGAAGGTCACCCTGCTGGTGAAGGAGTCGACGCCGAGCGGGGCGACCGTCGGCTCGCAGAAGACCTCCGTGACGCTCAGCGGCGGCTGGCAGCAGATCACCACCACCTACACCGCGGCCGGAACCGGCGACCTGATTCATTACTCCCTGTACGCCACCAACCTCGCCAGTAAGGGCCAGGACTTCCTGGGCGACTGCCTGAGCCTGCAGACTCCCTAGCCGCGGTCATGGCACGCGCTGGGCGGCACCAGCCTGGGCGGCGGGCGACGGCGGGCACTGGCGGGTGGCTGGCCTGGGCGGCGGGGCTGGCCGCGGAAATACGTTCGGCATGATTTGACAGACTGCTAGGCCGTGCACCATTCCCGCGGGAGGTTCCATGCTGCCCTGGTCGGCTGAACTGTCCGGACGCATCGACGAGCACGTCTTCAGCAGCGAGCTGCTGCGGGGCAATCCGCTGGGCGACCCGCCCGACCGGCCGCTGTGGGTGTACACGCCGCCCGGTTATGACGACGAGCCCGGCCGCCGTTACCCGGCCGTGTACGTGATCCAGGGGTACACCGGCCATCTCGCCATGTGGCGGAACCGCCATCCCTACCGGCAGCCGTTCCCCGAGACGGCCGATGCCGTGTTCGCGCGCGGCGAGGCGCCGCCGGCCATCGTGGTGTACGCGGACGCGTGGACCGCCTACGGCGGCAGCCAGTTCGTGGATTCCCGCGGCACCGGGCGGTACCACTCCTACCTCTGCGACGAGGTCGTGCCGTGGGTGGACGGGCATTACCGCACGCTGGCGGCACCGGACCACCGGGCGATCATGGGGAAGTCCAGCGGCGGGTTCGGCGCGATGATCACCCCGATGCTGCGGCCGGACCTGTTCGGCGCGCTGGCCACGCACGCGGGCGACGCGCTGTACGAGAACTGCTACATCCCGGAGTTCGGCACCGCGGTGCGGCTGCTGCGGGATTACGACGGCGACATCTGGCGGTGGTGGGACGACTTCCGGTCCCGGGTCTCGTTCACCAGGGAGGCCGATGACCACCTGCTGATGATTCTCGGGGTGTCGGCGTGCTTTTCCGCCCGCGAGGACGGGACGGTCGAGCTGCCGTTCGACCCCCGGACCGGGATGCTGCGACCGGGCGTCTGGCAGCGGTGGCTGGACTGGGACCCGGTCCGGATGGCGCCCAGGTACGCAGGCGCGCTCCGGTCGCTGCGGGCGATCTGGATTGACGCCGGCACCAGGGACGACTACTTCCTCGACCTCGGCGCCGAGGCGTTCCGCCTCGCGCTGCGCGAGGCCGGCGTGGCCGACGACGTGGTCAGGTTCGAGCTGTTCGACGCCACGCACGGCGGGATCGACTACCGCTACCCGCTGTCGCTGGCCTGGCTCTGCCAGCGGATCGCGGGCTGACCGGCGCGGCGTGTGAACGATACCGGCGGGCGCTACGTGGTTCAGGTGTAGGACATCAACCTGATCACCAGCCAGAACGGAGAGATTCAGATGAGGAACCGATGGCTGGCGGTGGCCGGCCTGGCCGCCGCCACGGTGGCGCTCGCCGCGTGCGGGAGTTCGGCCGCCAGCACCCCGAGTTCAGGCAGCGGCTCGTCCTCCGCGCCTGCCGCCGCTTCCGCCTCGGGGATCAAGACCGCCAGCACCAGCCGCGGCACGGTGCTGGTGAACTCGGCGGGGCACACCCTGTACTGGTTCGCCATCGACACACCGGCCATGTCGAACTGCAACGGCCAGTGCGCCTCCTACTGGCCGCCGGTGCCCGCGAGCGCGAAGGCCGCGGCCGGCGTGTCGCTGCCGGGCGCGTTCGGCGCGATCGCGCGGAAGGACGGCTCGAAGCAGCTCACCTATCACGGGCATCCGCTCTACGCCTACACCGGCGATACCGCCGCCGGGCAGGTCAACGGCAACGGGATCAGCGCCTCCGGCGGACTGTGGTGGGCGATGACCCCGAGCGGCGCCAAGCTCGGGTCGGCTGCCAGCCCGGCGTCGAGCACCTCCTCGGGCTCGGGCGGCGTGGGCTACTGATCGCGGGCCTGGGCTCGGCTCGCGCGGCCTGGGCTCGGCTCGCGCGGCCTCGGCTCAGCTCGCGCGGCTGGCTGCCTTGCGCTTGCCAGCCTTGCGGCGGGCTGCCTTGCGCAGCTTCGTGGTGTCCCGCAACTCGACGAACGGCTCTTTGTCCGCCGGCGCGCCGGCTGCCATCGCGCGGCCTCGCTGGAGCTCGGCATTGAATTCGGCGCCGAGCAGCACCGCGATATTGGAAATCCACAGCCACACGAGCAGCACGATCACCGCGGCAAGGCTGCCGTACACCTTGTTGTAGTGCCCGAAGTTCGCCACGTAGAGGGTGAACAGGCCCGAGGCGATGAGCCAGACGACGACGGCCAGGCCCCCGCCCGGGCTCAGCGACCTGATGCCGCCCTGCCGGGCGTTCGGGCTGGCCCAGTACAGGACGGCCAGCATCAGGCTGACCAGGATCAGCAGCACGGGCCACTTGGCGATGTCCCACGCCGTGACGGCCGCCGGCCCGATGCCGAGCACCCGGCCGGCCCGGCTCGCGAGCCCGCCGGTCACGACGACGATCAGCGCGGACGCGATTAGCATGATCATCATCACGAGCGTGACCCCGAGCCTGATCGGCAGGGTCTTCCAGACCGGGCGGCCCTCCGGCACGTCGTAGATAACGTTGGAGGCCCGCATGAACGCGGCGACGTAGCTGGAAGCCGACCACAGCGCCGCCGCCATCGCGACGATCGCGAGCACGACCGCCGTCGCGTGACCGTGCTGCAGGCGGGTCACTGAGGACAGGAATGTGTGCCGGACCGAGGCCGGCACAACCGTCGCCAGGTTGGTGACCAGCGGCTGCGTGGCGCGCTTGCCGAGCAGGCCGAGCAGGGAGACTAGGAACAGGATCCCGGGGAAGATGGCCAGCACGGCGTAATACGTGAGCGTCGCCGCCCGGTCGGTCAGCGCGTCCTGCTTGAACTCCCGCATGGTGCGCTTTCCCGCGGCCAGCCAGGAGGCGCCGGTGCGCTCAGCCCGGGGAGTGACCGGATGCTCCGCCCGGGGCGTGGCGGGATGCTCCGCCTGGGGCGTGGCGGGATGCTCCGGCGTGCGCACGTCGCTCATGATCTCTCCCTTCGGCCGTGGCGCGCGAAAAGCCAGCCAGCCAGCGTGATTCCCGCCGCGGCCGCGGCCACGGCGACTGCTACGCGTCGCTGGCGGCCGATCTCGGCTGCCCGGCTCGCGGCCCGCAGGACCGGCTCGGGTGCCGCCTGCCGCGCCGCGCTCCCTGCGTCGGCGGCCTGGCCGGCCACCTGCTGCCTGACCTTGTCGCCGCTGGCGGCGACGGTGCGCCGCGCCCCGGTGACCTTGTCAGCCAGCCCGTCCCTTACCTGGCTGGCGCGGGCGGCCGCCTGCTCCCGCAGCTGATCTGCCGCGCTGGCGACGTGCCCGGTCACCTCGGCCGCCTTGTCCCGTGCCCTGGCCTTCACGTCTGCCTTGGCGGCGAGCGCCTCCACGGTCTCGCCGAGTTGCGCGCGAGTCCGGTCGATCTCTTCGGTCAGCGCCTGGACGCTGCTGCCTGCGGTTTCTTCTGTCATCGGTGCACGTGCTCCTTGACTTCCTCGATGTCGGCCTTGACGCTTTCGGCCGTCCGGGCGGGGACGGGCGGCGTTGCCTGGTGCAGCTGCCCCCTGCCGAGCAGGGCGGCGGCGCCGGATATCAGCAGCAGGCCCGCCCCGATGATCAGCGCCGCCAGCCAGGGGGCGACCGCCGTCGCGAGCGCGATGACGGCGGCGGCCACCAGGCAGGCCATTCCGTAGAGGGCGACAAGGCCGCCGCCGCCGAGCATGCCGATGCCAGCGCCGGCTCGCTTTCCCTTCTGGGTCATCTCCAGCCGCGCCAGCCGCAGCTCGTCGCGGATCAGCGTGGACACCTGCTCGGAAAGCTGCCTGACGAGTTCTCCCGTCGAGCTGTCCTGCTTAGCCTGGGCGCTGGCCGGCTGCCTCGCGGCGGCCTCGCCCGTGATGGTCTCCCGCATGATGCGCATCCCTCCGTCGCTTCGTCGCCTCGCCGTTACCCAGCTCCGGCGGAACCTAACTTCTGGCCGGAGGTGGTGACATGCCTGCCGGGCAGATCCTGGCCAGCGAAATCGCTGCACCGCCGCATGGTCGTGCCCGTCACGGGTAGCACTCAGCTTCCGATCCGGCGGATCCCGATCAGGGGCCCGCCGTTCCCGGACCAGCACCGGTCCGGGAACGGACCATGAGAGGACGGAAAGGCATGACGCGTTACGGCTATTTCCTCGCGTCGGAGGAGCATGAGCCAGCGGAACTTGTCCGCCAGGCAAAGCTCGCCGAGGAGGCCGGCTTCGAAAGCCTGTGGATCTCCGACCACTTCCATCCATGGCTGGACGAGCAGGGCCAGAGCGGCTTCGTGTGGTCGGTCATCGGGGCGATCTCCCAGGTCACGTCGCTGCCGGTCACGACCGCGGTGACCTGCCCGCTTCGCCGAATCCACCCGGCGCTGGTTGCTCAGGCGGCCGCGACCTCCGCCCTGCTCACCGGCGGCCGTTTCACCCTCGGCGTCGGCACGGGGGCGCGATCGCGCTCAACGCCGCCGACGGGGATCCCGCCGAGCGGATCGTCGACGCCACCGAGGGCCGCGGCGCGGACAAGGGAATCGAGGCGGTGGGCTACCAGGCCCATGACCACTCCGGCGAGGAGCATCCGGCGATGGTGCTCGACAACCTGGTGAAAACCGTGCGCACGGCCGGCGGCATCGGCGTGGTGGGCGTCTACGTTCCCGAGGACCCCCAGGCCGCTACCGAGGGAGCCAGGCAGGGCAGGATCGGCTTCGACTTCGGCACCCTGTTCCAGAAGGGCCAGCGGATCGGCACCGGCCAGTGCCCGGTCAAGCGGTACAACGAGTCCCTGCGCGACCTGATCATCGCCGGCCGGGCCACGCCCTCCCTGCTGGTCTCCCATGAGCTCGCCCTGGATGATGCGCCCGACGCCTACGACAAGTTCGACCGGCGAGTCGACGGCTACACCAAGGTGCTGCTGCATCCCGCGGGGGCTCCCGCCGCATCGGCGTAGCCGCCGCCCGGCCCCGGGCTACGCTGAGCGGGCTCGGGGGAGCGGTATCGGGGCAGCGGTAATCGGACCTACGGCAGGAGACCTGACCATGGCGCTTGCGGTGAGCAGCGCGCCGGATCTGGCCGGGGATGCGGATCGCGGCGAAGCGTGGCATGCGGCCGGTGATTACAGCCTCGTGATCGCCGCCAGCCGGCTGCCCGTGGACGAGATCGACGGTCCGGACGGCTCGGCCGAGTGGCGGCCAAGCCCGGGCGGGCTGGTGACTGCGCTACGGCCAGTGATGCGGGCCGCTGACGGCGTCTGGATCGGGTGGTCCGGCGCGGCGGGTGACGCGCCCGAGCCGTTCGACATCGCGGGCATGCGCCTGGTCGGCGTCGGCCTGTCGGCGGCTGAGGTCAGGGATTACTACGAGGGCTTCTGCAATGCCACGCTGTGGCCGCTTTATCACGACGTCATCGCCCCGCCGGTGTTCGACCGGAGCTGGTGGGACGCCTACGTGGCGGTGAACAGCCGTTACGCGCGCACGGCCGCGCAGCAGGCGGCCAGCGGCGGGACCGTATGGGTGCACGATTACCAGCTCCAGCTAGTCCCGGGGATGCTGAGAAAGCTTCGTGCTGACGTGCGCATCGGCTTCTTCCTCCATGTGCCGTTTCCCGGCTACGAGATCTTCGCCCAGCTTCCATGGCGGCGGCAGATCATCGAGGGCCTGCTCGGCGCGGATCTCGTCGGATTCCAGCGACGCGGCGACGCGGCGAACTTCCTCCGTGCGTGCCGCCGGGCGGCGGGCCTGGTGACCAGGGGATCCCTGGTCCGGGTGCCGCCCGCCGCGCCCGGCGGCACGCCGGCCGCCCAGGGCATGGCCCGGGAGGACCCGCAAGCCCGGGAGGACCCGCAAGCCCGGGAGGACCCGCAAGCCCGGGAGGACCCGCAAGCCCGGGAGGACCCGCAAGCCCGGGAGGACCCGCAAGCCCGGCCGGGACGTGAAGTCCTGGCCGGGACATTCCCCATCTCGATCGACTCGTCGGACTTCGCGGAGCTGGCCGGCCAGGAATCCGTCCGGGCCCGCGCACGGGACATCCGCGAGGCGCTGGGCAACCCGGCCACCGTGCTGCTCGGCATCGATCGTCTTGACTACACCAAGGGCATACTCCATCGCCTCACTGCCTACGGCGAACTGCTCAGCGAAGGCCGGCTCGACCCGGCCGAGGCCGTGCTCGTGCTGGTGGCAAGCCCGAGCCGGGAGCGGGTCGAGCAGTACCGGCTGCTCCGGGATGAAGTCGAGGTGGCGGTCGGCCGGATCAACGGGGAACATGCGGAACTCGGCAACCCGCCAATTCACTATCTCCACCAGACCTACCCCCAAGAAGAGCTGGCCGCGCTCTACCTTGCCGCAGACGTGATGCTGGTGACCTCCCTGCGCGACGGGATGAACCTCGTGGCCAAGGAGTACGTCGCCAGCCGCATGGACGAGACCGGCGCGCTGGTGCTGAGCGAGTTCACCGGCGCCGCTGACGAGCTGGGCAGCGCGTTCCTGGTGAACCCGCACGACATCGAAGGGCTCAAGCAGGCCATTATGCACGCGGTGAGAGTCTCGCCCGGCGAGGCGAGGCGCCGGATGCGCTCGATGCGGCGCCAGGTGCGCGAGCACGATGTCGCGCACTGGGCCGCCGCCTTCACTGACGCGCTGGCGCGTGCCCCTGCCACCGCGAGCCCGTCCCGCCGGCCGCTGCCGCCACGCGGCTTGCCGGTCAGCGCCCAGTAAGGCTTGCCGGGCAGCCCCCGGTAGGATGGGCGGACTGCCTTCGAGGTATTCCGAGCCCGCCCCATCATCCGGCGGGCCATCGCGGAGCGGATCACCACGCGGACCTGCCATGTCTGGCTTGGCTCCCGGGACAGGCGCGCTGCGATGGCCGAAGAGTCGGCTGACAATGACGTCGCGGCGAGCATCGCCGAGCTGCAGAACCTGCTGCTGGGTACTCAGGACATCGAGGATTTCCTGCAGGAGCTGGCGGTGCTTGCCGCGCGCCGGGTAACCGGCGGCCTGTCCTGCGGGATCACCCTGCAGCCCAACGGGCGGCCGCTGACGGTCGCCAGCAGCGACACGCTCGCGGAGCAGATGGACGAGGTGCAGTACGGCATCGACGACGGCCCCTGCCTGCATGCCATGCGCACCGGGTAGGTGGTGCGCATTGACGACACCTCCGGCGAGGCGCGGTGGTCCGGGTTTTCCACGCGTGCAGCGGCGCGCGGAATCCGGTGCACGTTGTCGCTGCCGCTGACGGCGGACGGCAGGCACATCGGGGCGCTGAACCTGTACGCCACGGTGCCCTCGGCATTCGGGCCGGAGGAAACGCGCCGGGCGGAGGGCCTTGCCGCGAACGCTACCGGCGCCCTCGCGCTCGCCGTGCGCCAGGCCGCCAGCACCGCCCTGACCAGCCAGCTGCGTGCCTCGCTGGCCTCGCGCGCAGTCATCGACCAGGCCCTGGGGGTCATCATGGCCCAGGAGCGATGCACCCAGTCCCAGGCATTCGCGATCTTGCGGGCCGCCTCGCAGAACCGCAACGTCAAGGTCCGCGACATCGCCGCCCAGATCGTCATGAGCGTCTCCGGCCAGCCGCCCGAGCCGCCCTCCTTTGACGAGCGCTAGGCGCCATCACGCAACAGCGCTGCCTGGGCCGGCCGGCCGGCCGAGCTGCCCGCCACCAGCCGGCGCTGGGCACGATCACGCGGCAGCGGCTGTTTGGGCACCCGCCCAGCGGTGAGATGAGTCTGCGTGGTGACGAGCATCGGCACGTCTGGCTGGAGTTATGACCACTGGGAGCCGGAGCTGTACCCGCCCGGCCTGCCGGCCAGGAACCGGCTTGCCCGGTACGCCGCGGCGTTCTCGACGGTCGAGGTCAACAGCAGCTTCTACCACTGGCCGCGGCCTTCGGCCTTCGCCGGCTGGCAGCGGAGACTGCCCGACGGCTTCCGCATGTCGGTCAAGGCGCCGCGCGGACTTACCCACGCCAGGAAGCTGTACGCGCCGGAGGCGTGGGCGGAGCGCATTGCGGCCTGCTGGCACGAGCTTGGCGGCAAGCGCGGCGCGCTGCTGGTGCAGCTGCCTCCGGCGCAGACCCGGGACGACGACCGGCTGGCGTATTTTCTCCAGGCACTTCCCCGCTGGCTGCGAGTCGCGGTCGAGTTCCGTCATGCCAGCTGGCATCACGAGGATGTAATCACTCTGCTCAGCAGGCATGGCGCCGCTTACTGCGTCATGAGCGGCGCCGGCCTGCCCTGCGTACTGCGCAGCACCGCTGGCTTCGTGTACGTGCGGATGCACGGTCCCGATGACGATCATCTGTACGCGGGCTCCTACACCGACGACAGCTTGATGTGGTGGGCTGACCGGATAACGGAATGGGAGCAGCTGGGCAAGGATGTCCTCGTATATTTCAACAATGACGGCGAGGCCAACGCCGTGCGTAACGCGGCGACGCTGCGCGGCATGCTCGGCCAGTAGCGGCCGGTCGACCGGATGAGCCCGGGCTGGCTGCCCGGGGCAAGCGAAGGCGGACAGGGCAGATGACGAGATGGCAGTGGCTGAGATCGCTCCTGGCCGCCGGCGGCAGCGCCGCGCTGATGACCGGGCTGCTGGCGGTGCCGGCCGGTCAGGCCGCCGCCGCGACAGCCGGCGACCGCCCCTCGGGGTACTGGTACGGCACCGACAGCTTCCCGGTGACGGTCAGCGGGTCGGCCCCCTACAAGGAGCCGGTGACAGGCGGCGCGTACGGCGGGTACATCGGCATGATCGGCAACTGGGCGCGCTGGCAGGGCTGCCACGACAAGCTCGCCTGGTCCAGCGCGAACAGCCAGCAGGCTGACACTGACCTGGCCACGTACAACCGGGGCATCGGCACGGGCGTTTACTGGTTCATGGCCGGTCCCGGCATCGACCCGCACTACGACGGCACCAGGACCGAAGCCTACGACTGGGGCGAGCAGCAGGCGGCCCGGGCGCTGGCCGACATGGGCGGCACGAAGTACTACCCCGTCGTGTTCATGGATGTCGAGCTGCCCGGCGACGCGCCGGGCATCAGCCCTGCTCCCGACAACGGCTGGAATGACGTGTACTCCTCGCCCTGCGGCGGTCACGCCACCTCGACCTATATCGCGGCGAGCGTCGACCGGGCCGATTTCAGGGGGTTCTCGGCTTACCTCACCAGCCATTCCTCTTACCAGCCCGGCGTCTATTCCGCGCCATCCATCTGGGCCGACATCTTCGGCACCGGCCGGTATGCCACCGTCAGCAGTGTCTACGAGTGGACCTACAGCGGCGACACCAGCAGCCTCAGCCATCATCCCGATGGCTGGTGCCTGACTGGCACGTCGACCTGCGCCGATTTCTTCGGCGGGGTCACCCGGTCCAGCGCCGACGCCCTGATGTGGCAGTGGAGTGGCGGCGGCGGAACCTACAACGGCTACGGCGACTTCGACCAGATCGACGCGAACACCATCCGCTAGAGGCCGCCGGTCCATCCGCCCGAGCGCCGCGGCGGGCCGGGTCAGGGGGCGGCGGGCCGGGTCAGGGGGCGGCGGGCCGGGTCAGGGGGCGGCGGGCCGGGTCAGGGGGCGGCGGTTCGTGCCGCGTTGACGGCCACCGTGGCGTAGGGCATCGTGAAGCTGCCGCCCATCGCGTCGATGGCTGCCCCGACGCCGTCCAGCACCTCCGTCAGCTTGCCTGCCGGGAGCTGGGTGAGGGCTCCGGACGTGGGCATCTGGTCCAGCCACTCGTCGCGGGTGTAGGACTTCTCCCAGTCGAATCGCCACTGCTCGGGGTCGCTGAACCCGCCCGCATCCCGGATCCCGTTGGCGGCCTTGGTGAACAGCACCTGGTAGGCATCCAGGGCCTGCCTCGCTGGCTGGAGATTGAACGTAAACGGCGAGTCGGGCGCCACCCGCTGGTAGACGGCGGCCAGGGCCTCCCAGACGCCGGGCGGGAGCTGGAATACGTGCCAGAACGCCGCCAGCAGGCCAGCAGGCCGCAGCACCTGCGCCGCCTTGGCCGCTCCCGCGACCGGGTCAACCCAGTGCCAGGCTGTCCCGGCGACGACCGCGTCGAACTCCCGGCCGGCCGGGTCCCAGGCTTCGATGGTCGCCACCTCGACCGCGATCCCGCTGCGCCGCGCGAAGTCGGCCATCCGCGCGTCGGGTTCCACCCCGAGCACCTCGCAGCCGGCTGCCCGGAACTGCCGGGATGCTATGCCCGTGCCGCAGCCGACGTCGAGGACGGCCGGCCCGGGGCTGGCGGCGACGATCCGCTCCACCAGGGCGCCGGGATAGCGGGGCCTGGTCCGGTCGTAGCGCTCGGCGTCCGTGCCGAACGACTCCGCGGCCTGCCGGTGCTGATGAGGCTCCAGGCCGGACGGACGTGCTCGCCCTGACGCTACAGTGGAC